>Ga0364887_10650_pt1 | contig 14911 bp, 8 predicted proteins | sample ExccelJu500001D4_4_FD_206924 | JGI IMG/M metagenome (GOLD analysis project Ga0364887, IMG submission 206924) | Enriched cells from Trout Bog Lake Hypolimnion, Wisconsin, USA - BchlTB.July23.5000.01.D4 | ecosystem: Environmental > Aquatic > Freshwater > Lake > Hypolimnion/Profundal zone | place...
CTGTTGGTTTTCCTGGTTTATTGTTATACATTATTCTTTGGCTAATCATGCCACTAGAGGAAGATCTCTTTTGATCTTTCATAAAATCGTGCTTTTTTTCTACTGGAACATATCTGACTCGGGTTATAATGAATTGGTTAATGACCTAATTCAAACTCTTAAACTTTATATTAAACTTATAACGTGGCTTTTAAACTTATTTCTCCCTATCGACCAACCGGTGATCAACCGGAAGCCATCAAGCAATTGGTGGAAGGTTTGAATACCAATACTCCATTTCAAACATTATTAGGTGTAACAGGATCCGGTAAGACATTTACAATTGCAAATGTGATTGAAAAGGTACAGCGACCTACACTAATACTAAGCCACAATAAAACACTTGCTGCTCAATTATACAGTGAGTTTAAATCATTCTTTCCCGAAAATGCGGTAGAGTACTTTGTTTCATATTATGACTATTATCAACCCGAAGCTTATTTGCCCATTTCCGATATTTATATTGAGAAGGATTTATCCATTAATAAGGAAATAGAAAAACTCAGGCTGGCAACAACATCCTCTTTGTTGTCGGGGAGGAGGGATGTGTTGGTTGTGTCATCGGTATCGTGCATTTATGGAATGGGAAATCCTGATGATTTTACAAGTAATGTGATTGATATTTACCGTGGACAGAAGATTGTTCGTAATGCATTTCTTCGTACATTGGTTGACAGCTTGTATTCGCGAAATGAAATAGAACTTAATCGTGGAAATTTCAGGGTAAAAGGAGATACTGTCGATATATTCCTTGCTTATGCTGATTTTGTGTTGCGTGTGATGTTTTGGGGTGATGAAATTGAAGAAATTCAAACAGTTGATCCGTTGACTTTTCATGTTATAGAAACGTTTGAAAGTTATAAGATTTATCCGGCAAGCATTTTTGTAACAACCAAAGAGCGATTAGCCAATGCTATTCAACTTATCGAAGCAGATATGAACAGACAGGTGGACTATTTTCGATCTATCGGTAAGAATTACGAAGCCAAGCGAATTTATGAACGTGTCAATTACGATATAGAAATGATAAAGGAACTGGGCTATTGCTCCGGTATTGAGAATTATTCCCGTTATTTTGACGGACGTTCGGAAGGAAGCCGTCCATTTTGTCTGATGGATTATTTTCCTGAAGATTTTCTAATGGTTATAGATGAAAGCCATGTAACTATTTCACAAATACGTGCTATGTTTGGCGGAGATGCTGCACGCAAACAAAATCTGGTTGAATATGGTTTCCGTCTGCCATCTGCGAAAGATAACCGTCCGTTGAAGTTCGAGGAGTTTGAAGAACTTGCCCCTCAAACAATTTATGTGAGTGCTACTCCTGCTGATTTTGAACTGGCTAAATGCGATGGAATAGTTGTTGACCAACTTATACGACCAACCGGACTTCTTGACCCGATTATCGATGTACGCCCGAGTTTAAATCAAATAGATGATTTACTGGAGGAAATCGCACAAAGAACTGAAAACAATGAAAGAACGCTGGTTACTACCCTCACTAAACGAATGGCTGAGGAACTAACTGATTATTTGGGGAAAATGGGGGTTCATTGTAATTACATTCACTCAGATGTTGATACATTGGATCGTGTGATTATCATGGAAGATTTGAGACGGGGAGTTTATGACGTCCTGATTGGCGTAAATCTATTAAGAGAGGGTCTTGATTTACCGGAAGTATCCTTAGTCGCTATTTTAGATGCAGATAAGGAAGGCTTTTTACGTTCGCACCGTTCATTAACACAGACCGCCGGACGTGCAGCACGAAATTTGAATGGCAAGGTGATTATGTATGCTGATAAAATGACTGACAGTATGGCTAAAACAATTTCGGAAACTAACCGTCGACGGGAAAAGCAACTGGCATATAACGAAGAACACGGAATAACCCCAACAGCCATTATTAAAGGCGAACGCAATTCGTTCAGTAAAATTGAGCCAACTGCCTATATTGAACCTGAATTATCCCAGAGTATTGCCGCTGATCCTATCGTTCAGTATATGACTAAAACAGCCCTGGAAAAAGCCATTTCAAAAACAAAGAAAACAATGCAGGATGCTGCTAAAAGACTCGAATTCCTGGAAGCAGCACAACTCAGGGATGAATTAATCAAACTGGAAGATTTGTTGAAAGCGAAATAAATGGTCAATAGGATTGTGTTTATACCAGTTGACCAACTATAAAACATGCAGGCTTAATTTGATTTTTTTGAGCCGTTTGTTTCTACACTTTTCCATCAACCAATATGCCCTGAAAATGTTATGAATGGCAGGTTGAACAGTCTATACTTTTAAATTTATATTGTCTATACTTTCCTTTTTCATCTGTGACTGTTTTATGACACTCATTACATTTTACTTCTGCATGTGCACCATCAAGCTTAAATCTTGAAGTGTTATGATCAAATTTTGTCTTTTCCCAACTTGCAGTATCATGACATTTTGTACAATCTGTTTTTCCATTTATTTCAAATTGACCGGCATGATTATTTCTATGACAACTTGCACAATCAGCTGATAACCCGTTAAATTTTTGTATTCTAATTCCTGATTCGTTTTTCGCATAATGACAATAACTGCAAAGGAGTTTGGCATGTGCTCCATCAAGTTTGAAATTTGTGTTAGTATGATCAAAAGTGACTTTCTTCCAACTGGTTGTATTATGACATGCTGTACAATTATTATTCACCATGTACTTGTCTTGTATAAAACCTTTGTGCACATTTTCATGACAATCAATGCAACTTTTACCCATATGCCTAAATGACCACTTCTCTTGTTTCTTGTGACAAGCCATACAAGCGGTAGCTAAGTGAGCTCCTTCGAGTGGGAATTTTGTTAAGTTGTGTTTTTCTATCGTATATTTACTTGGTATAAAGCCATCGTTATTATGGCATTGATTACAGTCAGGTGAAACGCCTTTTCTGGCAAATTCTTTGTTGTGATAATCAGCATGACAGTCTGAACAATGATCATGTTTTACAGGCGCAGTTAATGATGTCTTATGACAAGCTTTACATTCAAGTAATGCATGTTTTCCAATAAGTTTGAAATCAGTTTTATCATGATCGAAACCGGCTATACTTTTAACAGAATGGAATGATTCCTCTGAATGGCATTTCTTGCAATTTTGCCCGAACTTATTATCGTGTACATCTTTGTGGCAAGCGGTACAGTTAGCAAATTCCAACCCTCTGAATATTTGTTTTGGTTTCCCATCAACGATTTCGGTCTTATGGCATTTTTCACAGGCAACTGTCATGTGTTTTCCTAAAAGTGGAAATCTGGTTGTATTATGGTCAAACCTGGTAACGTTTTTAAATGATTCAAAGCTATGGCAATTATTACATTTGGGAGACATTCTGCCCTGATGGTAATCTTCATGGCAACTCAAACATGACTGATTTAAGCCCAGATAGGTCGTTGGTTTCTTCTTTAGTCTTGCATCTGTAATAAATGCCGGTTTATGACACCCATTACATTCCAGCCTGGCATGAGCTCCTTTTAACTCAAAACCTGTTTTGCTATGAATGAAGTTTTTTTTATCAAACCTGATTATTTGAAAATTACGGCCATGGTGCTCATTATGACAAACAACACATTCTTTTCCAGATACTTCTGCTGATGCATGATACCCTTTTTTAGCAAGGATATTCGTTTTGATTATTTGATGGCAAGCCAGGCATTTTTCTCTGGTTACTTTGTTGCCGATATCATGGCATTTTGTACAATTGTTAACTCCTTCCAGATAAGCATGCATATTACTCAGATTACCGGGTGATATCTGAGCCATAACATGTAACTCACATAAAAAAAATAAACCAAGAATAAGTAGCAATTCTTTTAATTTCATATCCGATAATAAAACGTTAATCCAATTAATATAATGGTAATAATTACGTGCTGTTTTATTTGTGTTTCATTACTCTCTCACCGTATTTGGTGGTGATATCAATTCCGATTTTCTTTAGGAATTGAGTAGGGAGTTCACCTCCGGCAAAAATATAAACCAAATCATTTTTTAATTGAACGTTTTCAGTTGATTCGTTTATTCTATAAACTACAGAATCCGTATCAATTGAAATGATATTTGAATTAAACTTAACATCCACTAAACCACTTTTCATGGCATTGTTTATCTTCACAGCATTCTTTACTTTAATACGCTTAAAGGAATTGCCTCTGTATGACAGTGTCACTTTATTCTGATCAGCTAACAGCATTGCCGATTCAATTGCGGAATCACCTCCTCCAACAATAAGTATGGTTTTATCCTTAATATCTTCAGCTTCCAATAACCGATAGGCAACTTTTTCTGAATCTTCACCCTTTACATTCAGTTTCCGGGGAGTTCCGCGCCTTCCTACAGCAATTAATACTGTTTTTGTTGAATATACTTCACCACCCAGTACATTAACTTTGAATATATTTTCTTCAGGAACGATAGCTTCTACTTTTGAACTTTCTTTTATTTTAATATTGTTCTTTGATAAGACAGTATGCCACAAATCAAGTAATTCAGTTTTTGATGTTTCATGAAATTTTATTTTCCCATACAATGGTAAATCCATTGGGGAAGTCATGACAATTTTTGAACGTGGAAAAGAATAAACGGCACCACCCAAAGAGCCCTGTTCAAGTGTCAGTACTTTTAAATTATGTTTTTTAGCTTCCAGAGTGGCTGATATTCCTGCAGGACCTGCTCCAACAACAATTAAATCATAATCCGCCTTACTATCTTTCTTTAGTGTTTTTACAATGTTTTCTACTGCTTCTTTTCCTTGTGAAACTGCATTTTTTATCAGTCCCATTCCTCCCAACTCACCTGCAATGTAAACTCCCGGTACATTTGTTTCAAATGTTGGACTCAGATCAGGCAAATCAACTCCTCTTTTCTCAGTTCCAATCCAGAGTGATATTGCTTCAACCGGGCAGGCCCTAAAACAAGCACCATGTCCAATACAATGCGAAGCATTAATGGTAGTTGCTTTCCCATTTCGAATGCCTAAAATGTCATGTTCAGGGCATGCTTCTATACATGCACCGCTTTTAATACACCGATTCGGATCTACAACCGGATATAATGATACCGGTTCGTGAATCCCTTCTTCTTTTGCAAGCTTTATTTTTACTTCTACCTCTTTTGATTCTCTGTTTTGTTTTTTTATGTAAATAAGCAGAACAATCACTATCAGTAATGTAAAAAATCCATATATTGAAAATTCAATTAATTGATTCATGTTTAAAAAATCCATTTATAGCCAAAAGTAAGTACCACTACGATATGAACAACCATTATTATTAACATGATAAGCGCAAATGGCAAATGAGCAACATGCCAATACTTAAAGAGATTTTGCATTTTATCCAACCTGGCTATACGGTTTCCTGTTCTTTTCTCGGTTCTGATTAATTGTTTTACTTTTTTTAATTCTTTAGAGGTTATGTTTTTAGATAATAACTTTAGTTTTTGATTTGAATAGTGACCCGATTTGATACCTGAAACGTCAACTTGATATTTATTCATTAATTCTAAATCAAGTTCTTTCTTATAATCCTGAATTTCCAGTAGAGTCAACGCACGGCCTTCAATAGTATGAGGAATTTGAATATAAATAAACCTCCCTACGACACCACTCACCCAAACAATTGCCATACTCCAGAACCCAATTGAAACTATGCCGCCAAATTTAAAAGTTGTGTGATATAATACTAAAACAGAACCTAAAGTACATAAAAAAATATGAAATTCAAGCCAGTATTTTAACACTCCCCATCTGGCAAACATTTTATATCTCTTCCGAATCATGTATGAGAATAAACCTATAACAATCAACAACGAACCAATTATTCCCAATCCATGCCCGATGAGCCCGCTTGGCTTTAATAGTGCATAATATGGATCAAAGAAGCGTTCTTCAATTGGTTTATTGTAATAAGAAAATCCAATATATGTAAGTACTATGACAGAGATAAATACAATAATAGAGTAAAATACTAGTGATAATTTATGAATGGTTCGACTCATGTGTTCCTTAGTTTCCTTTGTAATAATAAAACAATATTAATCGTTCCGGTATTTTATAAGATATGATATTGTTTGCGAAATTTCATTTGAAAATGAATTCAAATATAAAGAAATTTATCGAACCAGTCATTTTATAAAGGCTAAAGTTTAATTATTTACATTTATAAAAAATATCTGTAACTTGTTTAATATTGAACTTGAATGATAAATGGCTTTATGTCAAATGTATATTGCAAGTCAATGGATTCTTTATTTTAACTTATTTTTCTTCTCAGCATTAAAAGCAAATGCTATCAATGCAATTACACCGGCAATGATAAAATAGACAATAACAGGTATAGTAGGTGGAGTACCCTGAGCATATGAATGCATTCCGGACAGATAATAGTTTACTCCAAAGAATGTCATGATGATGGTACTAAAACCAATTAATGCCAGACTACTCAATACAAATTGATTGTTTGCCTTAGGTACATTCCGTAAATGAAGAATGGCCGAGTAAACCATAATACTCACCAGTGCCCATGTTTCTTTAGGATCCCAACCCCAATAACTGCCCCATGATTCATTCGCCCAGACACCTCCAATAAAGCAACCGATAGTTAACATAAGCAATCCTATGATTAAGGTCATTTCTATGATATAACTTATCTCTTGTATATTGTCCTTTAGTTTGAGGTCATTCTTTTTTGTACGTGCAATCATAAGGATTAAATTGAGCATTCCCAACAAAGCTCCCATGGCTAGAAATCCATAACTTGAAGTGATAATGGCCACATGTATGATTAACCAATACGATTTTAGTACCGGTACCAGATTCGTTATTTCAGGATTCATCCAACTCATACCGGCAACAAACAAGGCAATTGCAGACAAAACTCCTGTTACAGCCAATGTAATGGGTGATTTCCGGGCAAAAAGCAACCCTGAAAGTGCTGCTGCCCATCCTACAAAAATCATTGTTTCATAACCATTACTCCATGGTGCATGACTTGATATATACCATCGAAGCCCTAATCCTAAAGTGTAAATGGCAAAAACAAGTAAAAAAGGATAAAATGAAAAACTCAGGTATTTATCCAGACCTGATTTATTGCTAAAGATGTCTACTAAGTGAAATATTAAAAGGAAGAACCCGATGAGTGCATAAATGATGGCCAGAATGCCAAATATGTTCATGTTATTGTAAAAAATCTCCAGATTTATTTTGGTGTTCGAAGGTAAATTATTTCCTCCATTCATTAGTTGGTAACTTTTAATCCGGATTAACTGCTCGTTTGCTTTTTCCCAGTTTCCTGAAGACATGGCTTCACGAACTGCTTTTAAATAATTACCCAGCAGCATTTCAGGCGAATTATCTGACAAAGTATTTGAGGATGCAGGGCTTTTATTCATCATGACATTCAATTGTTCCTTTGACATGCCACCCATTTCCGGAGGAGGAGTTTTTCCTTCAACACTTTCCATACCATGAGGTGATGATTGTTCACTTATGCTATCACTATTTCCCGTTCCATGTGGTGACACCTGTCCACCCATACCATCAGCACTTCCCATTCTTGCCGGTGCTGACATGCCATTCATGCCTTCCATGCCTGCATGAGGATTGTATTGTGTTGCAAGAGGTTTGGCTGTACTCCACTTTCCATCGCTATTTCCCTGAATAGGGAAAAATGCAAGCATATTGCCATTGAATATCTGATAACAAATATTGACCCTTTCGTCAACATTTATTACTTCTTTATCATACTTATTCCTTGTTGACTGTTCTTTCTGATATACGATGTCAATCTTATCTTTCAACCGATAGACACCTCCATTGACGAAATCGAAAAGCTGATTAAATGAAATATAATTATTTACAGCACCTAATTCTTTTCCTAACTGAGTATTGTCAACTTTGATCATAGGTTCATTCTGCCAGCTTGTCGGGTCTGCACTCATTCCTAACAACACTTCCACAGGCGGCATCTTGTTATATGAAGACTTTTTGGCTATTTTACGTAATACATCCGATGCAAATGTATTGAACGGTTCAATACGTCCCTGAGCTTCATCCTGAATAAGCAGGCTGTTTAAGGTTTCAATATGAGATTTTTTGGTTATTTCGCCTCCCATAGCAAACAAGGAACCCGAAAACATAATCAGCCCGCCTATCAACAGAGCCTTACCCGCTTTTCGTTTAACCTGAAATTCATTGCTTAATTTTAGAACGGTTCTGAACCGGCTGTCTCTATTGAACAGGGTAAGAATCATACCTAATGTCATGAAAAAATATCCGATATATGAAATAAGTGTTCCCCAGTAATCATGACTAACAGATAAAATAGTCCCTTTTTCATCAGGATCATAAGACGACTGAAAAAAACGATAACCCCTGTAATTTAATATGTTATTCATGAAAATTCGGAATGGTCTGACACTTTTCAACTCCGGATCTGTTACTGTAATTTCACTCGCATACGAAGATGGGCTATTCGATCCCGGATAACGATCCAGTTGAAACGATCTTAATGTAATGTCGAATGGTAATTTGTGCAGTAACATACCATACGATACTGAAACCTTAACATCATTCAACTGACAGGTGGAAGGTTTTGAAACCTCATTATCAGAGCTGAAAACGTTTATCCTTTTGGTTATTTTACCATCACTTACTTTGAAGATGATAGCATCTTTTTCCTTTTTATTTATACCTGTCTTTCCCATTTCAGGAGTGGCTTGTGTCAGATTCTTTTTGGCTTTAGGCATAAAGGTTTTCAAAACAAAATATATATTATTTGCTTTATAAATGGTTTTTTGCTCAACCGGAAATATGGCTCCGGGCATCATGACTGATTCACTCTTCAGCATCATACTCATTTTTGTCAGTGGCAATAAAGTCTTCAAATAGATCTGATCACCGGTTAAATTAAATGAAATATCCGCTTTATGGATGGTATCCCCGAATGCGAAATTGACATCTCCGAATTCAGTTGATTCTCCGTTTAATAAGGTAAAATCCATTGCCTGATTTTGACTGTTCATAACGAAAAGTGATAGAGCCGGCTCTCCTTGTTCATCAGGAACTAATGTTTCCACCGCATTGTGAATGAAAAGTTCATTTTCAATGGTTATTGTTTTACCTCCAACGGATAAGGTCTCAGAAAAACTGTTTGAACCTTCTTCCGAAAAACTGGCTTCTTTTGTCTTTTCAACTTTCTCCCCTTTATAATCTGTCGTAATTCCAACAGAGGTTTTATCAGACGATATCTCATTGGATGTTTCACCCTGACGAATGTGCATTATACCCTCGGAACCGAAATAACGCGTTATGGCTGCACCCAGGAGCATACAAATGAAAGCCAGATGAAAAAGCAGGACACTGAATTTGCTTTTTTTGAAAAGCTGATACCTGACAGCGCTTCCCAGTAAATTAATTGCTAACAGAAGTAACAATACTTCGAACCATTTGGCATTGTACACTATTTGTCTGGCGTATTCAGTACCTGAATTACTTTCAGCAAAAGTAGCATATGCAATACTTGCTCCAAAAATAATTAATAAGATGACACTGGTAAGCATTGAAAAGAAAATATCATTCAGTTTTTTCATAAAAAGAGTAATAAATAAATGTATAATGAAGTTGTCAAAAGACTCTAATTCTAATCTATATGAGAAAAGGTCAAAATACAACATTATATTTTGACCTTTACTTTGATTAATTCAATAAACTTTATTGAAATTGATCCACGGTACAAATGAAATCAAAAGAATTACAACAAAGTCAATAAGTACACAAAGATTAAATTTTTTAGTGATTCTTTTTGTCTAAGTGTTGAATGTTATTTAAACGCATCCAATGCTGATGTTGGCTTCCCCGTTTTATCAAATGCACCCGATGTATATCCCTGCCATGGCATGTATGCTTCAGGTTCCCAATAAATAACCCCAATCCCTTTTTGACCGGACACAGATTTGGTTTTAGCAATCAAGTCGGTTAAAAAGCTCTTACAAACATCCGGAGAATCCCAACTCATACCACATTCAACAATCATTACTTCTTTTCCGTAACGGGAAACCATATCGTTCATGTTTGCCAAACAATCAATGTTACAATTTTGCCAATCGTTTGATGTTTTGTACCAATACGGATACAATGACATTCCAATGACATCCCATTTTGCTCCATTGCTTTTCAATCCATCAAATAACCAACGAAACAATCCGTTGTCAAAACCATTATTCAGATGTATAATGACTTTAGCATTCGGAAAGACAGCTTTTACAGCGTCGTAACCGGCATTGTTAAGTAGGGCGTAATTTGCCATGTTGGTGGATGCTCTTCCATCTTCCCATAACATGCCATCTCCAGTCTCATTTCCTATCTGAACCCAGTCGGGAGTTACGTTATTTGTTTTCAATAAATTCAAAACATCTGTAGTATGGGTTCCAACAGCTGTTTTTAAGTCTGCAAAGGAGAGGTTCGCCCATGCTACCGGTTTTGTTTGTTTAGAAGGGTCAGCCCAACTGTCACTGTAATGAAAATCAATCATAATATGCATGCCCAGGTTTTTAGCCCGTAATGCCTTGACCAGTACATCCTGTGAATTGCACCACCCATCACTTGGATTTACCCAAACTCTTAAGCGGATGGAGTTCATGCCCAGGCTTTTCAACAGAGCCATACATTCCATTTGACTACCGGAAGCATTATAAAATTTTAATCCGCTGGTCTCCATTTGTGTTACCCAGCTTACATCCGCCCCTTTGGCGAAAAGGGTATCGACTTTAGTAGTATCTGTTGGATTTGTATTTTTAGTGCTATTTGCCGGATTATTGTCTTTACAACCTGTCGGAAGAACAAGCCAGATAAAACCAAACAGAATAATAACCGATTTTAGAATTGTATTTTTCATTTGTATATATTTTTAGAACAAAGAACAAAGAACAAAGAACGCGGAACACAAAACACGGAACGTGGAATTATTTAAACGCGTCCAGCGCCATGGTTGGTTTTCCATCATCTCCCCATGCACTTAACCCGTAATGGCTCCAGCTGCGTGCACCTTCAGGTTCCCAGTAAAACACTCCCAGCCCTTTGTTGTTTGGTACAGCATTCACTTTTTTCTGAACTGCCATCAACATATCGTAGGTGTTTTGTATTTTAGTGTCTTCTCCGCCAACTTCAACCACCATGACTTCTTTATTATATGTGGCTGCCATGTCAATCAGATTATTCCCGAGGTCATCAATCGAAAGCGTATAATCGGGGCTGCCATCCAACCAGTACGGATAATAGGACATTCCAATCACATCATATCTTGCACCATACTTTTGGGCATTATTGAACCAACCACGGAACAGGGGCCTGTTATTTCCCTGGTCGACATGCAGTATCACTTTCGTTTGCGGACTGACGGCTTTGATGGCATCATATCCTTTGTTGATAAGTTGTGCCAGTTGAGTCCAGTTCTCTGTGCTGCCTTCAGGATAAATCATTCCTGTACGGGTTTCATTTCCCACCTGAACCCACTCGGGATATACACCGGCCGTTTTTAAGGCGGTCATGACATCGAACGTGTAGTTGTACAGATCGTTAAGTAATTGAGGAAAGTCATGTCCCTCCCAGGCTTTGGGTTTAACTTGTTTTGAAGGATCTGCCCATGAATCGCTGTAATGGAAATCAATCATGACCCTCATTCCCGCTTTTTGAGCTCTGACAGCCATAGCCACCGTTTCGTCTTTGCTGCAATGTCCGCTGCCGGGATTGTCGGAAGGATTGACCCACGTGCGAAGCCTGATCGAATTAATGCCGTGATCTTTGAGAATTTTGATGCAATCTTCCTGAACACCCTGGTCGTTCAGAAATTTATATCCACTTGCTTCCATTTGAGGAAGCCAACCTATATCGGCTCCTTTTGCAAAAGTCAGGATTGAAGGCTTTACCGGTGGACTTTCGCCTTTACATGCAAACGATAAGCTGATGAAAATGAATGTGATCAGCAAAATGAATGACTTAATCATGTGCTGTTTCATAATATAGTATTTTATTAAAGCATTTCAATTTAAGCGTAAAGATACAAACTCTAACAAATTATTTGACAGAATGACAAAAATAATTTCAGGGAATTAAAAATCAACATCTGGATTAATTCATAAAATCTTGTATTCATTGATCATTTGGCTAAAGCCAATACCTTTCTCTCTATTTTAAGAATCGGCTAACCCCCAATTCTATTAATTTTAGTTGTCTTCCGTTTTTTTTATTACCTACTTCTCAATTGTCTACCAATCAATTGACTCCAGCTTTAGCTGGAGGGAGGGAAATGAATTGATTGTATTGGCTTTAGTCGAAATATCCCATCCTGCAGGATCGTTACAAACTCCTCGATAGGGGCATTTTATAAAATCATATCATCATATAATTTGGCTAAAGTCAATAAAATAAAGTCCCAGTAATCTAAAGATTATCACGACTTTTTGTCAGGAAAGTGCGAATACAACTAATATGACATTGTCCTTTTTACAGATTGTTATGTATATATCAAAAAATGCAGTACGATTAATGCCAAATATACACCGTAACCCAATTACCTAATTACCCAATCAATCAACTAATTAACCAATTAACTTTATTTCCACACAACCACTCCTGCAACTCCGAGTTCTTTTGTTCCAAAAATAATCTTAGCATCAGCCGGTACATTGACTAATACTTTGTTTGACGAATAGTTGATAGCTACCCAGAATCCATCACGCCAGTTCACCATCACTCCTTCAGGCTGTTCGTTGGAGGGAATCCCTGCTTCATCGTATGTTTTTTTCAACACCTCTTTTTCCAGTGTTCCATCGGTAGTGACTGTTCCGATATAGGTGACGGTTCCTTTGCCCAGCTTATGATAGACTACGGATGCTTTTCCGGCATAAAACTGATCGGCATAAGTTGCCCAGGTTTCCACTCCAAAGTAAGGTTCCAGTATATCTCCCCATACATTCCAGGTATAATTGGTGGCATTAAAAGTCACTTTTGCTTTTGTAGCAGTGTTAAGCTCGTCATACATCGTTATTTTTGCACCTATCAATGACGCAATGGCATCTCCCCATGGTGCTTCAAAGAAGTGTCCGTTGCGGTCTTTCAATCCTGTCCGGCAGGTAAGGATCAGGTGTCCGCCGTTTTCCACGTATTTTGTCCATTTTTCAATTAATTCTTTATCCACCATTTGGTAAGCAGGAGCTATCACGACAGGATAAGCCGATAAATCACGGTCCTCACCAATAATATCCACCGGTACACAAAGCCTTTTCAACGACGAATAGTAGTTGGTAATCACCGACATTTCGTTCCATTGGTAGGTTTGTTTCTGAATTTCTGTTTCCCAGATATTGTCAGGATTGTAGAGCAAGGCCGTTTTGCGGGCGGCATATTCTGCAGGCATCTGAACATTTGGTTTGTACTGTTTCCGCAATTCACGGATTTCTTTCATAAACTGGTGGTATTGCAATCCGCCAAAGAGTTCGGTTACTCCATCTGTTCCTACCATCCCGTAATGAAACTGTTCGGCACCAAACAAAGGTTGCCTGAACCGGTATGAGCAAATAAAATCCAACCCGCCTGCAAAAGCATTCCATAACCATGCCCTGATCACTCCCGGATAAGGCAATGGGTTATAAGTTCCCCAGTTTACCTGGCCCGGTTGAAGTTCCATGACCCCTGTCACTCCTTTCAGCGGACGAAAGAAGTCATTGGCATACGATATTCTCCACGGATCACCCAGGCGGAATCCCTGATCACCCACTCCGGCGGTATATCCGGCCACAGGATACATGGTGTACGAGATAAAATCAAGGTCTTTATTCCTCCATGGATCCACATCCGTGTGTATATGCATGAAGTTGGATGTTACAAACTGCTCCTTTGATATGCTCTCGCGCAGTGTATTGTACTGCATGGATACAAATGAAGCGCATTCGTCGGCACTGAACCGTTTGAAATCAACCAACGAAATAAGGCTTGCCGGCCCTGCAATTAATTGCTGCGAAATAGGTATATCAATCTGGTCGAAACCGGTATAAATTCCCGACCAGAATGCTGTTCCCCAGGCTTCGTTCAACTTGTCGATGGTTTTATATTTCTTTTGCAGCCATACCCTGAAATTTGCCAGGGCGGAAGGGCTGTAATCATACGTGCCGTAATGCGAAGGTTCATTGTCGATCTGCCAGCCCCAGATGCGTTTATCGTTACCATAATGCTTTGCCTGTGCCGCTACCAGCTTTGCTGTCAGTTCGCGGTATTTTGCACTCGACCACGAGCAATGCTGCCTTGTGCCGTGATCTGCCATCTGCCCTGTAGGCAATTCAACCAATACTTCGGGATATTTCCGCACCAACCAGGAAGGGGGTGTGGCCGAGGAAGTACACATAATCACCTTCAGATGGTGCTTGGCTGCCAGTTCAACGGCTTTATCCAGCCATTTAAAATCATACTGTCCTTCTGTAGGTTCCATTTGTGCCCAGGCAAATTCGGCCATGTGCGTAAATTCAAAACCCATTTCTTCCATCTTCTGAAAATCACGGTCCCATTGATCAGGGTTCCATGCTTCAGGGTAATAATAAACTCCAGTCTCAACCATCTTTTCCGGGTTGAAAAAACCTTGTGCTTTTGGCATTGTAGCCAATGCAAGCATGATAGCAATGAAAATTAATTTCTTCATAATTTTATTTTCTGAATGAACTAAGAATGAATGTATAAAATCAAGATGAGTATTCTTTTGCTGTTTTAAATTATTCCGGGTACATACCACAGAAATAGGTTAAAACAGAAACACAAAGGTAATTATTTTTTCAATCTTTAAAACTTCA
>Ga0364887_10171_pt2 | contig 14894 bp, 12 predicted proteins | sample ExccelJu500001D4_4_FD_206924 | JGI IMG/M metagenome (GOLD analysis project Ga0364887, IMG submission 206924) | Enriched cells from Trout Bog Lake Hypolimnion, Wisconsin, USA - BchlTB.July23.5000.01.D4 | ecosystem: Environmental > Aquatic > Freshwater > Lake > Hypolimnion/Profundal zone | place...
TCCATCTCCTGGTGTTGAAATTATTGCAATCCTGAATTTTGTATCTATAATAATCAATCATTCACTTTTCTATCGGGCATTTCAACGCAATCTGAAAGAAAAGGAAAACCTCAATCAGCAATTGCAGTTGTCTGTTGCTGAGGCCAATAGTCTGGCAATATCAAGAACTAATTTTCTGGCTACCATATCTCATGAATTACGTACTCCTCTCAATTCCGTGATTGGTATTACTGATCTGCTGCTTTTAGACCAACCTGAAGAAAGACAGAAGGAAAATCTGAGAATACTGCAGTTTTCAGCGCAGGACCTGCTTTCGCTGATTAATAATGTTCTGGATTTTAACAAGCTGGAATCGGATAAAATGGTGCTTGAGCGCGTTCCATTCTGCCTTGCTGAATTTATGCGCAATATCTGCTCAGCGCTCATGGTTAAGGCTGATGACAAGAAACTCCGGTTTGTTCTGGAAATAGATCATAAACTGGAAGGGGTAGTTGTAAACAGCGACCCAACCCGGCTATCGCAGTTAATCTACAACCTGGTTGGCAACGCCATAAAGTTTACAGATAAAGGAACCATAACTATAAGACTGGATTGTATTCACAAGTCGGACCAGACAACAGATGTATTATTTTCGGTTACTGATACCGGCGCCGGAATAAATCCTGAAAAACACGATGCCATATTTGAATTATTTACCCAGGCAGAGTCGGATACGACGCGTAAATATGGTGGAACAGGGTTAGGACTGGCCATAGTGAAACAAGTGCTGGCCTTATTAAACAGTGAAATACATCTTGAGAGCAGCCCCGGTAAAGGCTCCCGGTTTTTCTTTACTGTATCTTTTGTTGTTCAAGGAGAATATGCAGAGACAATTACTCCGGGAATTTCAGATAATACCAACTTCAACCAGCTTAAAATACTTATCGCAGAAGATAATGATGTTAACAGGTTTATTCTTAAGAAGCATCTGGATAAGCTTAACATCAATGCAACTATGGTTGCCAACGGAAAACAGGCGTATGAAGCTTGCCTGGCTGACGATTACAGGCTGCTGATTATGGACCTTCAGATGCCTGTGTGGGATGGGTATGAAACGATTAAACAGATCCGTTCTATACAAGACCCTTCAAAAGCAGGTATCTATATAATAGCGTTTACCGCATCAGTAACAGAACAGCAGAAGATTATGGACGCTGGTTTTAATGATTATTTGTTCAAACCGGTTACTTTGAATGACCTAAGAGTGAAGCTTGAAAAAACGTTAACTTTTATAGATTTGGAGTGATTATTTTATTGTTCCTGAATTAATTGTTTAGGTTAATCATAATGTAATTTACATAACTGCGTTTAATTGTCAAACTACCTTATGAGGCCGAGATATTTACTATACCCAATTTTTATATCGCTACTTGTAATTTCCTGCCAGAAAAATGGGACTAATTCTGCAATTATAACTAAACCAACCGTTGCAGACTCCACCAAGAAAGCCGATTCTGCGCTTGTACCTGTAAATGTGTATCCTTACACAGATACCTTCATTGGGAATATGGTTATAAACTACAGCGATCAGAACGGAAGTTACCGGGTTACGGATAGTGGTTATAAATACTTTGTTAAGCACATAAGTGAAGGCTCCCTGGCTATTAGCGAAAGTTCAATGTTCCCGGTTGATGGTAAATACAGCCGCTTCCTGATAATGAATGTATGGGATACCGGAGCATTAAATTCAGATAGTTTGTTTAAAGGCAACTTTTATACCTATAATACCTTTCCAGTTAAAAATGAACAACCTGTTGTCATGATAGCAGGCATGTACACATTCACCTTAAAAGGAAATACTTTATCTGTGAGTTGGGATGATCCATATGTGACAATACCTGCCTGCGACTTTGGGGAAAGCAAAGGGCAGTATAATGGTCTACTGAAGCAATAATAATTTTTACAGGTAAGGGGAGATACCTGGGTTCAGAAATAATCAACCCAAGACATTAAAGAAGAATAACTAATTCTATTCATTTAGAAACTATCGGTTTCGTTGTTTTTCTTTATCTTTATAACACCAAAAATGAAAAAAATCCTAGCCATATTATCCTTCCTCATTTTTTCTGCTAACCATACATTTGCTCAGGATGCGATAAAGGAAACCGGAGGAGCAGAGTTTAATTTCAATACCAGCAGGATTTATGATTTTGGCCCTCTTCAGAAATACTCAAAAGCTACACGTAATTTTGAATTTAAGAATACCGGCAGTCAGCCATTGATCATCAAGGCTATGCATAGCCAGCCAAATGATGTTCAAGGCCCCGAGTATACAATTAAGATCAAATATCCTGAAAAGCCGGTAAAGCCGGGTAAGAAGGGCGTTATCTCCATTACAATTAACACACTTGAAGTGACAGGCTCTTTTAAAAATGAGATTTATGTTACTTCCAATGTTACCATAGACGACTTCCCCCTGCTGTTGGTAGGCGGAGCTGTGGTACCTGCCATAAACAAACCTGATGAAGCTTACAAGCCTTTAACATCGGGCGGAGCAGCAGTTGGAGCTTTTCTGCTCAATAATATCAAAAAATAGCTTCCTGGTTGATAATTTAAATCGGTTGCGGATACATCTGATCTCTGGCTAATGATTTGTTTCAGGAACTATATATGCTAAGTATAAAATAGTGCGGGAATAACGTCACAAAGATATTAATCGTAAATTTGCATGTATATGCCAGTTTTCAGTTTCATAATTAAATCCGGGAATAATCATTCATGTGCGGCATAGGAGGGATTTATGGAGTAATGAAGCCTGAGGCCAGGAAGGCAGGTTTGGATATTATTAACGGTAAGCTTGCTCATAGAGGGCCTGATGGCCATGGCAGGTTTGAAGATAACAATATTGGTCTGGTGCATGCCCGCCTCTCTATAATAGACCTCTCTGCCAATGGCGACCAGCCCCTCTATAATGAAGATAAAACGCTGGTGCTGGTATGCAATGGCGAGATATACAATTATAAAGATTTAAGGGCTGAGCTACTGCAGAAAGGCCATCATTTCCATTCTGAATCTGATTCTGAAGTTATATTGCATCTGTATGAAGAAAACAGGAAAGATCCGGCCAGGTTGCTGGATAAGCTTACCGGTATGTTCGCATTTGCCATATGGGACATTACCTGCAAACAGCTATTCATTGCCCGCGACCGGTTAGGGATAAAACCATTGTACTATAGTTTTGAAAAAGGCACGCTGATATTCTCTTCTGAAGTTAACCCTATAGTAGCAACAGGTTTGGCTGACAAGGAGCTGGATATGACTTCGCTTTTTGAGTTTCTTGCATTAAGTATAATACCGGGCCCAAATACATTGTATCAGGGAGTTAAATGCCTGCCACCGGGGTACTGTATGACCCTGCAGAACGGGCAAATGATCATGGGTGCCTATTGGGATATTCCTGAAAAAACCCGGATATGGAAGGATGAAGATGAAGTGGTGGATGAAGTGGCAAAATTGCTTGATATTATAGTGAAAGACCACCTGGTGGCCGATGTGCCCGTAGGTACATTTCTATCGGCAGGGGTTGATTCTTCATTGATAACTGCGCTTGCGGTGGGGCATCATCCGGGCATACACAGTTTTACTGCAGCCTTTCCGGGTGAGCCCGAAGACGAGGGTGTAATAGCCGCTAATTCTGCCGTCAAATTGAAAACCACGCATCATTCCTATGAAATGAAGAATGATTTCTTTAAAGATTTCAGCCTTCAGCTTAAGGACATAGACCAGCCTTTTTCGCCTGTCAGCGCACTGTCGCTGGGCCGGATCTCGAAACTGGCAAGGCAGGTGGTGAAAGTAGTGCTGAGCGGCGACGGAGGCGATGAACTCTTTGGCGGGTATGGCAGGTATGAACCGCCAAAGCGGCCTGATTTTCTGAAGTTTATACCAAAAGGAATACAGGGAATTACATTGGGTTTGATGGCTGCACTAACCGGGAAGAAAAGCCTTGCTACACTCAGGCAGAATCTCAGGATATCTGAAGCAGAACAGTTTTACAGGCGGAGCCTGCTTTCTTCTCCCGAAAAAGTTATCGGGTTATTTTCGGACGAAGCAGCGGCAAAGATTGACCAGGACAGGTATGTTCATCACCTGGAAAACCTTTTTGCAAACAGGAAAGATACTGATATCCTGAACCGGGTATTATATGTGGATATGAAGACCGCGCTGGTAGATGAGATGCTCACCAAATGCGACCGCATGACCATGATAAACGGTATAGAAGGCAGGGTGCCGCTGCTCGATCACCGTTTGGTTGAGCTGGCATTCTCCATACCATCGCAGTTTAAAAGAAAGGAGGGAAGGGGTAAACTGGTACTACGCAAAATACTGGCTGCTAAGCTGGGAACTGATCTGGCATACAGGGAGAAGACCGGCTTTAACTCTCCGCTGAAACAATGGCTGAGCAGCGACCAGGAGACCCGGAATTTTGTAAATAAGGAAATAAATGAAGTTGCTGACCTGCCATGGATGAATGATAAGACAATAAGAACAACATGGGCGCAGGCTACTGATAAATTTGAACCCTCATTAGTATATTCTTTAGTGTGCCTTAACCAGTTTTTCAACCATTGAAAGTATTAATACTTACAGGGAACTACCCCAATAAAAATGCACTGAACAATGGCATTTTCATTCACCAGCAGGTGAAGGCCCTGCAGCAACTGGGTGTGGAGTGCATGGTGCTGCTGCTGCATAACTGGTACCCCCCGCTGGGACTACACAAGTACCATACCTACTGGAGGGATGGCTATAACCTGCATAAAACTTTCTTTGAGGAATATGAAGGTGTGAAAATATACCCTGTACCTATGTTTGTGAAAATGCCGGGAAGACTGTTTATAGAAAACTACTATGAACGGGCTGCAAGATCCATCATAAAAAAAGTAAAGAACAGCCCGGCCCTGCGAAATGCAGACTGGCTTTATGCCCATTTTCTTACAGATAACGGTTATATAGCAGCCAGAATAAAAGATGAGCTTAAATTGAAACTGGCTGCAATAGCCCGTGGCGATGATATACATGCCTGGCCCGAGGCCAATGCGGCCCTGAGACCAAACCTGGCTTATGTATTTGAAAAAGCAGACCTGCTGCTGGCTAACAGCCGCAACCTGGGTATTGATGCCAGGAAATGGATGATGCCCGGCAATATAAGGGAAGTTGAAACGGTATATAATGGCATTGACTCTGTCACCTTCAGGCCACCGGAATCAGCGCAAGAAAAAGCTGGCATTAAGGCCAAGTATAAATTAACCGAAAGGTTGAAATATATGATTTGCGTAGCTACACCGGTTGCTTTGAAAGGATGGAATGAACTGCTGATGGCTGTAAAGGATGCAGGATCAAAATTTGATGGCTGGCAGTTGCTGATGGTAGCCCCGAAGAGAGTGAATAATGATGCATTAAACCTGCAGGAGGAAGCCGAAAAACTGGGCACTGCCGCGCGGGTAAAATATATAGGAGCATTGGCGCCCGCCGATCTGGCGGAATTATTAAGGGCATGTGATGCTTTTATATTGCCTAGCTATGATGAAGGTATGGCCAATTCACTGCTGGAAGCTATGGCTACAGGGCTGGCATGCATAGCTACCGAAGTAGGCGGGCATAATGAAGTGATTGAGCATGAAGTGAACGGATTACTCATACCACCCCGCTCTGTAAAGAGTATTGTTTACGCCATTGAGCAGGTAACAGGCAATGAGGAACTGAGAACAAACATGGGTTTGAAAGCAAGGGCAAGGATGATTGCTTTCGGTGATTATCAGCTTAATGCCAGCAAGCTATTGGCGTTATTCAACTCTCAGTGGTGTTGACGTTATGTAGTTGATCACTGCATTTATCATGACTAGCAGCATAAGAAAATGCTAAGATTTCTCTTTTTTTTGGCTTGTTCGGATGCTAAAGGGGCATCAGGCAACTCATTAATTTTATGTATTTTTGTTCATTCTATTATGGATACTGAGAAAGGGTATTACCTGGTACATCTTACCTCTGGCGGCGAATATAAAACACCATTAGTTGCAAGCCAGTTATTCGATCAGGCTGAAGCCCAAGGGGCAACGAAAGAAGGTTTTGCACCTAAAAAAACAGAGGCCTGGATTATCGGGTCGATGAGGGAATATTTTGACAGTAATGTGAAGAGCAAACTAAAATCGCTAAGTATAAGATGCCCGCACATCGGAGTATATATGATGAATGGTATAGGCAGGTTAAAGAATTTCCCGGTCTGGCCAATACTTTACATGCACAGGTTGCGGCTAGGTAAAAACGTACCGGTTATTTATCATTGCCGGGGAGAATCTGTTGCCAGATGGGCATTGCGTTTAAGAAATGCCTTTCCGGGCGATAGAGTGGTATTGGACGTAAGGGGTTTCTGGCCGGCGGAACTCTTATATGCGAGGGGTATTGATGACCCTGCTTTAGCTAAGGGCCGCGATCTTGAGGACTTTAATAATGCCTCTAAATACCTGAAGGAAATTATAAGCAAAGTTGATGCGGTTACCACTGTAAGTGCAGCGTTGAAAGAATTATTGATTAAAGAAATGGCTGCTCCCATCCAGACATCTGTAGTGCCCTGTTGCATAAGCCAGATTTCAACAGATGCGAAGCGCTTTGAAATAAGGAAGGAATGGGGAATAGCAGAGCATGAAATTGCGGTTGTTTATTCGGGCTCTACAGCTGCATACCAGCACCTTGAAGATCTGACAATCCCTTTTTTAAAAAAACTGGCTGAGACTGAACATAAAATCCGTTTGGTTTTTTTATCATCGGAGCAAGAAAAGATAAACAAAATGCTGGCAGATGCAGGCATTGATATAAACCGGGTTATACTGAGAAGCTACCCCCAGAATGAAGTTGCAAATGCGCTTACCGCATGTGATGCCGGCATATTAATCAGGAAACCTACATTGGTCAATAAGGTTGCCAATCCGGTAAAGATTGCAGAGTATCTTGCAGCCGGGCTTCCGGTAATTATTGAAAAGGGGGTAGGAGGCATTTCTGAGACTTTGTTTGAACAGTCACTGTTCAAGGGAATTGAGATAACAGCAGCATCGGGAAACATGGGTAATATTGTTGCTGATGTAAGTGAATGGCTGAATAACGGACTTGTTAATAAGCGAGCCCTGGTAAGAGCCTATGCGACCAGGGTATATTTATGGAGTTCGGCCATTCTGGTAAGCAGGGAAATGTATAAATGGGTTTTAAAGAAGAATTGAATCAGATAAAGATTGTAGTACAAAATCAATAACAAGCAATGTGCGGTATTCTTACCATAGTAAATACAAAAATAAAACCTGGTTCAGAACTGCTCATCAGGGGGTGCTCTGTGATACGGCATCGTGGTCCGGATGATGAGGGTTTTCTTACATGGAAGGAGGATGGACCTCCCGAAATATGGGCGGGAGAAGATACTGCAGCATCTACTTTAAAGCATTGGAAATATAGTACACTGCAAGCTGGCCAGCCTTTTAAGGTAGGATTCGGCCACAGGAGGTTATCCATACTCGACCTTTCACCCAAAGGCCATCAGCCAATGCTGCATGATAAGGCAGGTCTTGCAATTACTTATAATGGCGAGGTGTATAACTACCAGGACATAAAGACAGAACTGGAGCAATCGGGCCACCAGTTTAAGAGCACTACTGACACAGAAGTCATACTGCATGCCTGGGAGCAATGGGGTGTGCACTGCCTTGATAAATTCAATGGCATGTTTTCATTTGTGATTCTTGATTACAAAAATAAATGGTTGTATGCGGTGAGAGACCGGTTTGGCGTAAAACCAATGTATTATTATAAAGGCAGCAGCGCAATTTATATAGGATCGGAAATCAAGCAAATAAAAACTTCACCCGATTATCAGTTTCATCTCAATGAAGAGATAGCGCACCAATACCTTGCCACGGGGACAATTGACCATACAGAAAATACATTTGATACTCAAATAAAACAACTGGCAGGAGGGCATTATTTATCCCTAGATCTTTCGGTGGATACTGCTGAGTTCAAGATACATAAATGGTATTCTATAAAGCTGCAAAAATGGGAAGGCAGTTTTGAAGAAGCCGGAGAAACATTCAGGAGCCTGCTTACGGATGCAGTAAGGCTGCGCCTTATATCCGATGTTACAGTCGGGTCCTGCCTGTCTGGCGGACTCGATTCTTCCAGTTTAGTTTGTCTTGCCTCTGAATTACTGAAAAAGAAAGGTGATTTTGCAGGCCAGGAAACAGTAACAGCCTGCTATGATAATGTTGCCTATGATGAGTGGAAATTTGCACTTGAGGTAATCAACAAAACCAATGCTCATCCACACCAGGTTTACCCGTCATTCAGCCAGTTGCAAAATGAAATAGATGCCTTTCTGTGGCACCAGGATGAGCCTACCGGCAGCACCTCACAATTCAGTCAGTGGGCAGTTTTCAAAAAAACGCATGAGGTAGGCCTGAAGGTGATGATTGATGGCCAGGGAGCTGACGAATACCTGGCGGGATATGGCGGCAATGACCTTTCACTATATGCGGGCCTGTTAGGCCAGGCTCATCTGTATTCACTGTTTGATGAGGCTGTAAATTATAAAAAAGAAAAAGGTAACTGGCCTGTCGGGTTTTTGATAGGTGCCATGCAACTGACATTTGGTTCGGGGTTTGCAAAAATCCTGCCGGATAAATTGAAGCTGAAACCAAAACAATTACCAGCCTGGCTGAAAACTGCACCTGGTAATGCACCTGATATCTGTATGGCAGACAGTCTGAGGGCTAATTTGTTAAGGCAGATTTACAGCGAACCATTGCCCTCTTTACTGCGCTATGAAGACCGGAATTCAATGGCCTGGAGTGTGGAGTCGAGGACACCGTTTATGGACTACCGCCTTGTAGAGTTTACTCTGGGGTTGCCTGAACGGTTTATTTATAAAAGAGGTGTGCGGAAAACAATATTGCGGCAGGCAATGCACCATGTTATACCCGAAGCAATAGAAAACAGGAAGGATAAAATGGGTTTTGTAACGCCCGAAGAAGTATGGCTGAAAGGAGAAGGTAAAGAATGGTTTATGAAAGGAGTTGAAGATGCAATAAGCTTATGTCCTGAACTGTTTAATGCCGGAGAACTAAGGCAGTTTTGCGGCGATATGATTAGTGGTAAATTACCTTTTGATTTCTCGATATGGCGTATCCTTGCATTTGGTAAATGGTATGCTTCAATGACCAGCAATGGGTAACAAAATGAGAATAGCTTTTTTATGCCACCCGTACCATCGGGGTGGTGTTACCCGATGGATGGCAGATGCGGCCCTAGCGCTTGCTGAAAAGGGGCATGAAGTGTATTTCATCGCAGTATCACCTGTAAAAGAGTTTTATTCGGCAAAGGGCCGGGAAACCTTATTGCAACTAATAGGTAAATCAGCAAATACAGTAAAGATTATCAGTGAACCTGCAGGTTATGAATTTGAGTTCGGAACCCCTGAATACCGGGCCTGGAGTTATAAAAGGCTGATTTCGAAATTGCCCGCCGGAACCCCTGTAATTTTATCGGATGATCATGCGGTTTGGGAAGCTGCTACTTACATGCATAATGGTTATCCTGTAGTGGGTGTGCTGCATGCAGATGAAAACCATTACTACGATCTTGCCGAAAAATACCAAAGTAAAGTTGATCTTTTTGCCTGTGTTTCGGAGCGCGTTAAGGTGACAGCTAAAAACAGAATGCCTGATTATGATCCGGCCAAGCTAGTAACAATTCCGTGCGGTATCAACCTTCCGGCGGTGAGGACTGCTGAAAGGAGGAATGATATTTTAAAACTGGTTTTTGTGGGCAGGATCAGCGAATACCAGAAGAGGGCCGGAGACCTGATTAAGATAGCTGAATTACTGGTTGCGCAAAACGTAAACTTTAACCTGAATATAATAGGAGACGGCAACCTGAAACCCGCAATGGAAAAGCAAGTTGCAGAAAAGGGATTGCAGGCAATGGTGCAATTCCCGGGCTGGTTATCTCAACAGGAGGTTGCGAAGTATTTAGCCGAGTCAGACATTCTGTTGCTTACATCGGATTTCGAAGGCACACCAATAGCTATGATGGAAGCCCTGGCTGCAGGATGTGGCATGGTGGGTACCAGGGTCAGTGGTATTGAAGATTACGAGCACCATACTCTGGCAAAGGATTGCCTTGGTGTATACCCGACAGGCGATATAGCAGCGGCAATAACCAAGATCAGAATATTAGCTGCTATTCCACATATAGTAAGGCGTGAGGCAGCAAGGCAGATGGCTGAAACGGAATTCAGTATGGAGGTTTGCCTTGAAAGATACCTGGCAGCTATGAACAAAATTAAATGGCAGCCTGCCCGGATGCCTTCAATATCGTTTTCATCAAAAAAACTTCTTTACTCCAGATTATTAGCTATTGCACGTTACGCCAAGATCAGCTTTTCGGAACGTTGAACTCAGTGAACAACACAAAAAACCCTTTGCAACAAGGGTTGCAAAGGGTTCAAAGAATTATAAATGAGTATTTGCTAGATTTTCCAGTCGTCAACACTGTCGCCTTCGCTAACTGATATGGCAGAAACCGCAGGGGCTTCAGTAACTTCATCCAGCTCAGCTACATCGTTTGCTTCAGCAACTGAAGCAACAGCACCTTCCTCATTTTCCTGATCGTGATTGAACGCGTCGAAATCGAAATCGGGCATGAGGTCTGTTTTTACATACTGAATAGTTTCAGTAAGCCCGGCCAGAAATTTGTTGAAATCTTCCTTGTACAGAAACATCTTATGACGGTCATAGCCATTGTCATCAAAACGCTTCTTGCTTTCAGTAATGGTTATGAAATAATCATTACCCCTGGTAGAGCGGACATCAAAAAAGTAGGTCCTTCTTTTACCTGCCTTAATGCGCTTGCTGAAGATGCTTTCATTACGGTTGTCGCCACGGTTATCACCACCACGATTATCACTAAAACTTTTATTTTCGTACGCCACAATTCTAATATTTAGTTATCAATTCTACACAAATTTAATTAAAGAAGTGAAGTATCCAAATATTCCGGATTAATTGTGCTTCGTCCGGCATCTGACATAAGGATTAATAATCCAGTCAGGCAAGCAAAAATAAGCTGGGTTATAAGGATAAATGATAATAACCCTATACCTCTGCATCAAATCAATAACTGCAAGTGTGTGCCTGCTCTAATGCATAGGCGCTGTATGTTCACTGAAACTTAATAAGCCTGATAACAGCCGGGAAAGGCAATCAGAGCTAATTGTACCCTGGCTAAAAGAACAGTTTGTGCCGGGCCATTATTCAATGGCCCGGCAGAGGAAATGAATCAAAACCTGACGGGTACAAAAACACTTGTTTTATCCCACTCAATAAGCAAACCATTCTTTTTTATGGTCATAGTCAGTTGTTCCACGGCAGCATCAAGGTTCTTAACAGGTACAGCTGTTTGCAGCACATCCTGGTCTTTATTCTTATCATATTCAAAAGAGCCCCACTGGCCCAGTTTTCCGTTGAGGATAATGGTCCATTCGGTTTTGTTGGGCGTTGCGAACAAGGTATAAGTACCTGCTTTCAATTTTTTATCGCCAAAGGTGCAGTCCTTATCAAAAGTGATCTCTGTAGCCTCGTCGGCACCGGCGCGCCATACCTTACCAAAAGGTTCAAGGTCGCCAAATATTTCCCGTCCTTTTTTATAGGGCCTGCCGTAGGAGATTTTAATGTTATGTGCTGCCACTGTATCATGCGGGCTTTTGCGCTCAGAATTTGGCTTTGGTTTGTGCTTCATGCCCTGTGCAAAAACAGAAGTTGCAACCAGCATCATCAACATCATAACTGAGAATAGTTTTTTCATTTTATTGATTGAAGTACAGAAAAGTGAATTAAAACACCTGCAATAACTATAAAAATTATGCAGGTGCTGGTTTATTTAAATGAATAGATTCGCATCAATAATCTTTTCAGGACGCCCGGTATGGTTTATGCGTTTTTCTTCAAAAACAACAACTGGCCATAATGCGAAGCCAGGTGAATGGTTCTGGTCATCAGCACATTCAATTTGTTGCGGTTTGGTTCTTTTGCAAAATCTTCTTCAGATACCGCTGTATGCTTATGCAGCCATTCTTCGGGTTGCAAGGTGGCAATACCAGCAGTTAAGGTTTCATTTACTTTGTTCCAGTCGCTGCGGAGCTGTGCAATTGATGGAAATTCTATGCCCGACTTATCAGGGTTCTTAAAAAATGCCTCATGAAAATGGCCGTATTTCATTTCTCCCATACCCAGCAGAGATACGAGATGATCGTGTGCCGCAACAAGGTGCCCCAACAAATAAACACCGGTATTCCGGCCCGGTGATACTTCGCCCTGCAATTCTTCATCTGTCAGGCTGTCGAATAATTTGCTGGTGCGCATCAAAGTTCCTGTAAAATTATCTACTACTACTTTTACGGCTATTGGTAATTGCTGTTCCATTTTTTTAAAGTTTGATTTAAAATTAAGAAGGTCTTCCGGAAGACGGTAAATACCTGTATAGGCAATTGTTATTAAAACAGGCATGATAATGATAGGTGCCTGGCTGGTGTCGCAAATTGGGATACCAATATTTTGTTTCTTATTAGTAATATATGACATATATTTCAAGGCATTGATACCTAACAACCGAACTGGCGCAAATGATGATCGGCATGTTTGTAAGCCATGATCCCGATCTGCTCTTCCGTCATTTTACCGAAAAATGCATGCACGAAGTTGGGGTTGGAGAAATGGTCGTAAGCCTCAATCAAGGCAATCCATTTAGCCTTTTCTGCTGCAATATCACCGGTTGTTTCGCTGATCCTGAATTCCGGAAGTGTGGGTGTATTGTGTGTGAGCGGGGCATCATCTTTAAGTACCTTTTTCAGGGCCATACGGCCAAAAATGCGGCCTATGAATAGACGCGGGTAGGTATGCTTTCCTGCTGTCCATTCATCCCAGATAGCTACGTGCTTCAGCATCTGGTACACATTCATTTTACCCCATAAGGCGGTGCTGTTTTCATTCAGCTTGCTGATCCGGCCCACCAGTTCCTGCCGGGTGGTTTTATCCAATATTGTTTTCATCAGACCTGTTTTGTTATGCGTTATCGGGTATTCTTTTCAAAGTCTCCAGAAGGTAATGCCAGAATTTCTGAACCGAAGATATCTGGGCACATTCATCGGGCGAATGAGCGCCATTGATATTGGGGCCGAAGGAGATCATCTGCATATCGGGATAATTGGTACCCAGTATGCCACATTCCAGCCCGGCATGAACGGCATTTACATGCGCATGGCCATGAAACAATTCTGTGTACAGGTTGGTCATTAATTTCACAACAGGCGCATCGGGTTTTGGCGCCCATCCAGGATAGCTGCCGGCACAGGTGAGGGTTGCATCCATAAGTTCAAATGCACTGCTGATGGCATCTTTAAGATCGGTTTTCTCAGAGTCGACTGAGCTGCGGGTAAGGCATTGCAGGCTGTAAGCGCCATCGGCTACCAGCACCCGGGCCAGGTTGTTGCTGCTTTGCACCAGCCCGCTGATTTCCGGGCTCATGCGATATATGCCATTGGGGCAGGCATAGATGGCGCGCAATAATTTATTCTGAAATACAGTATCCATTACCTTTTCCGGTAATAAAGCTACCTCAGCTGTAATAGTAAGGTTTGGATCTGTTGCCCTGTATTCTTCTTTAATTGCAGCAGCCAGCGATGCTAAGGTTTCCTTTAGTTTAGCCGCTTTATCACCATCTACTACTACCACTGACACAGACTCTCGTGGAATGGCATTTCTTAAGCTGCCGCCATTGATACTTGCTATACCTACACTACACTCCTTTGTAAGGTGCAGCAATATGCGGTTCATAACCTTATTTGCATTGGCACGGCCAAGATGTATTTCGGCGCCGGAATGCCCGCCGGTGAGGCCCTTCACCGTAATGGTAAATGCGGTATTGCCGGTTGGCTTAATTTGCTCATAATTACCCGTAGCGGTAACATCAATACCCCCGGCACAGCCAATGGTTAATTCATTATCTGCTTCTGTATCCAGGTTCAGCAATGTTTTGCCTTTCAGCAGTCCGCCCTTAAGTGATAATGCCCCGGTCATACCTGTTTCTTCATCAATAGTAAATAGCGCTTCAATAGCCGGATGCGGGATATCGGTTGATGATAACAACGACATTATTGCCGATACACCTATTCCATTATCAGCTCCAAGCGTAGTGCCCCTGGCCCGCACCCAGTCGCCATCTACATACATTTCTATACCTTGTGTATCAAAGTCGAAAGTAGTATCACTGTTTTTCTGGTGCACCATATCCAGGTGGCTCTGCAGTACTATGGTCTGGCGGCTTTCCATACCAGAAGTTGCCGGCTTTTTTATAATCACATTGCCCACCTCGTCCACATAAGTATCCAGTTTCAACCCCTCGCCAAAGTCTTTGATAAAAGCAATCACCCTTTGTTCTTTTTTCGAGGGCCGAGGCACTGCATTAAGGTCTGCAAAATGATTCCAGAGCACTTTTGGTTCCAGCACTCTTATTGGTTCGTTCATGTTCAGTGAGATTTAAACTTCTAAAGTAAGAATTATTGTGGTTATGCCTGCCAGGAAAAGGGTTAATTATTGCGCGCCCCGTATGAAATTTCCATATTTTAAATAATCGAAATTATCATACCAAAAAATAGAAAAAATTTACGGAATAATTTTGTTGATAATCAATCTATTGTGTCGAAAAATTATCACATGCATATCGCAAAAATAGCGCACGAAATAATTAGGAATTTTGCGAATGTTTGCAAACTATTATTACCCAATATTCACTTTGAAGCAACTCCTAAAAAAACATATGCC
>Ga0364887_10657_pt1 | contig 14792 bp, 11 predicted proteins | sample ExccelJu500001D4_4_FD_206924 | JGI IMG/M metagenome (GOLD analysis project Ga0364887, IMG submission 206924) | Enriched cells from Trout Bog Lake Hypolimnion, Wisconsin, USA - BchlTB.July23.5000.01.D4 | ecosystem: Environmental > Aquatic > Freshwater > Lake > Hypolimnion/Profundal zone | place...
TTCACGTTCCAACCTTCAATATAATAATATGTGGACAGTTCGTCTGATGTATCTGTTGATGTAAATTGGGGCTGCCGCTATTATTCGGTTGAATCAAAAATAACCTCAAAGAAGAGAAAATCAAATTGTGAACCTTGAGACATTCCATGTGTTTGTGGTTATTTTCACAAAATCCTTACTTAGGAACGATGACACTAAATAGCATATAACTATGTCATCCTTCCTGCCTTCAAGCCATACCTGTTAAGATATTGTCCATTTTTTCTGTACTTTTGTATTAATTCTTAATTAAATAACGATGAAAAAATTTTTTCTCTTTGCTTTGGCATTGTTGGGTGGCAACCTGCTTATTGCCCAGCCCTGGATGCCGGCTAATCTTAATGGACCTTTAAAATATGCTGATGTATTAGACAGATACCGGCATTCCCCGTATTTTGTGGGTGAAGATGATGCCGAAGGCCCGCATAGCAAGGATGAAAAAGAAAGCAGAAACCACCTGTTTGAGGTATGGAACTATTATTGGTCGCACCACCTTGACCAAAATGGTTATATGGTGCCTCCTGTAAAAACCCTCACCGAATGGCAGAATTATATGGCAGCTCAAAGCAATAACCATAATGCCAGAACCACCATCATTCCCGCCAACTGGGTATTCCAGGGGCCTGATACCTGCACCCACGGTTATTCGGGGCTGGGGAGAATCAATACCGTCGCCTTTGACCCTACCGATTCCAATACCTTTTATATAGGAAGCGCAGCAGGAAGCACCTGGAAAACCACCAACGGTGGCCATTCCTGGACATCGTGCTATGACAACCTGCCCACCCTGGGTGTGGCCGATATTAAAATAAACCCACTTAACCACAATACTGTTTACGTAGCTACTGGCGATGGTGATGCAGGAGATGCCTACAGTTCAGGCGTTATAGTTTCACACAACGGCGGTCTTACCTGGTCAACAACCGGCCTCAACTGGTTGCCCACTGTTTATAATTCAGCCAAATCGCTCCTCATAAACCCTGTAGATACCACCAAGCTGATGCTGGCTTCAAACGCAGGTATTTTCAAGACTTATAACAGCGGCCTCACCTGGACCAATGTTTACAATGGCAATTTCAAGCAGATTTTATATAAACCCGGTGATACAAATACTGTTTACGGCACCATGTACACCGATACTTCGGCGCAGATCATGCTTTCTACCGATGGTGGCAATAACTGGAACCCGGTTACCAGTTTCACAGATGCCCAGCGCATCAATATTGCCGTTTGCCCCGCAATGCCCAACCTGGTTCAGGCCGTGGCTTCTGATAATTCTTCGGGCCTGAAAGGTATTTATACTTCTGTAGATAACGGGGCTACATATACGGCTACCTATACCGATGACACTTCCTGCACCCGAGAAATTCTGGGTTATGATTTGGGTCTGCCAACCTCGCATTGCGGCGGGCAGGGCTGGTATGACCTTTGCATAGCTATCAACCCCACCAATCCCGCCGACCTGATAGTAGGGGGAGTAAATACCTATTATTCATCAGATACCGGGGCAACCTGGCAAATTGCCAACCAATGGTATGGTGGCCTTAGTGGCGTGGCTACCGTGCATGCCGACAAGCATTGCCTTGCCTACCATCCGCTTACAGGCGCCACTTTTGAAACCTGCGATGGGGGAGTTTATAAAAATTACGGGCCGCTTACCTCGCCCTGGACCGATCTTACCGACGGCATACATATCACTGAATTTTACCGCGTAGCCGTCAATAATAATGTCCCTTTCAGTATTGGGGGCTGCCAGGACAATGGCACCAAAATGGTTTACAGCGGCCAGGAAGCCGACCTTACCGGTGGCGATGGCATGCAACCGCTTATTAATTACGGAGACCCATCAAATATCTGGTATTGCGCTTACCAAAATGGAAGTGTAGATATGACCCGCGATGGCGGCATAAGCTATCACAGCATTACAGATACGATACATAGTTCAGGAAGTTGGGTTACCCCTTATGTGCTCCACCCCTCAGATACCGGAACGATCTTCATTGGCATGTACCAAATTTTCGAGTCTAATAATAACGGCCTGTCATGGTCGCCCATTTCTCCGGTTTTCGATAGCAATGCCACTATGGATAGATTGGCCATATCCTTATCCAATCCCAATTATTTATACACCACCTATTACAACTATAATGTTTGGGAGCCCAAAATTTTCTATACTTCAAATTCGGGTGCTACCTGGGATTCTATTATACCTCCGTTTAATAATTACATATCAGACCTTGTAATTGACCCAACCGATGAAAAACGCATATGGGTTACCATAAGCGCATATGGCGTGGGCAAAATTTTTCAGTATAATGGCGCAACAGGCGCCTGGGCCGACCAGACAGGCACACTCCCTGATATCCCTGTAGAATGTATGGTTATAGATACCAATTCAAAAACCAAGTATATAGGAACTGACGCCGGCATTTATTATAAAGATACCCTCATGACCGACTGGGCGCTTTATAATACCAACTTGCCTACCGTGCATGTTGACGACCTGAATATCAATTACAGGACCAATGAAATATGGGCGGCAACTTTTGGCCGCGGCATGTGGAAGAGCGTTAAAGCCGACCATACTCAGGTTCTTGAATCCCAATTGCTAAATTCTATGCCAGTGAATATTACCATTAGCCCCAACCCCAACCAGGGTATTTTCAATATAAAAGCTACCGGGAACCTGCTTCATGATAAGAATGTAACCATAACCATTTCGAGTGTTGATGGCAAAACCGCATGGCAAACCACAGGTACTTTTGATGGCCTGGGCAATATAAAAATCAATACCAATGGGCTTCCTGCCGGGTTCTACATCTGCGAAGTGAGCAATAATGCAGGAACTTCAAGAAGCAAAGTGGTTATTTATTAATACAGGCCTTTTTAAAAGGTTTTATAAACAGAAGCGCGATAGAAGGAGTATTCTATCGCGCTTTTTATATGGATAAATTTTATAAGAGTAAGAAGTGGGTGAATATTGTTTCGGGTAAGGGAGGGTTAACCGAAAAATTGCAAGGGTTTCAAAATTAATCGCTTATGCCATCAAATTTGACTACCACGCACCATCGCCGCCCCAGTATAAAGTCCGCCTCGGCGGACTTTAAATACTTCCCCTACTTGAAAAAAGGAGGAGAGTTCCATCATTTCCCGATAATAAATGAGGCTAATCAGGTTACCGTAATTTGTTTTTCACATTCACAAAATTCCATCGCGTCCAATCACATTCACTACATTCAAAAAATTACTCCTTCACCCTCAGTTTCTGGCCATCCCTTATTTTGTCTGCGTCAATATCATTCCATTTCAGGAGTTGTTTTACCGTAATATGGTTTTTAACGGCTATTGCGGAGAGGGTTTCCCCTTTTTGAATAGTATAATATTTTCCGCCTGATTTCGGGGCAGAGGCAACGGCTTTTTTAGGTGCTGCAGGTGCGTCTTCTTCATCGTCTTCTGCTTTAGTGCCCGGGGCAGTGACCCTTAATTTTTGGCCATCCCTTATTTTGTCGGCCTCTACATCATTCCATTTCATTAATTGTTTTACGGTAATGTGGTTTTTTGCCGCTATTGCTGAAAGTGTTTCGCCTTTTTTGATCACATAAAACTGGTCACCGGACTTTTGGGGAGTGGCTGCTTTTCCAGGTTTTGCTTGTAGCTCCTTTTCTGCAAGCTTTTTGTTGCCGGGATCAGTTACCAGCAACTTGTCGCCAGCCCTTATTTCATCGGGCTCTATTTTATTCCAGGCCAGTAATTGTTTCAGGGTTATGTTGTTTTTCCGGGCGATTACAGAGGCATTTTCACCTTTTTTAATGGTATAATATTTTACACCGCCATCAGCTACTGATTCATCAGTTTTCGCTTTTGCGGGTTGCTTACCCTGTTTTCCTGAGGGCAACTTACTGTCATCGGCATAAACTTCCTTATCCAGGTCGGCTTTAAGGCTGGCCAGGCTTCCATCGTCCACGGTATCTTCAGCCTCTTCATCAGGAATGACTATTGTAGCAGCCTTGCCTTTTGCGGCGGGTGCAGGACCGGAGGTATTTCCAGGCTTCCCTGCCTGTGTTGTTTTTTGAGCATTGGGCTGAGATTTTGATTTAGGGCGGTTTATGGTTACATAATCTCCTTCAGGCTTAGGTTCGGTAGCTCCGGGAGTGATTATCGCATTTTCTTTGTGGGCTATGGTTTCCACTATGCGCACTTCAGGTTTTTTAAATGCAGGTTTCTGTAGTTCCAGCACAGTTCCGGTCACAGGCTCTTCATTAGGACTCAATTGATTCAAGGTCATTAATTTCTTTAGCTGCAATCCCTCTGCCTGCGAAACCATCAGGAGGGTCTCGCCATCCGCTACAGTATGATTTTCATTTACGCCATAAGTCAATTTCTTTTCCAGGTATATATACATGGTAAATGGGGCGGGCCCGTCTGGCAGGTCATTCATTTCCAAAAGTCGGGGATATCGCAGGTGGTATTTAACTGCATACGGCAGCAGCATTTCGCCCTTATTCACATACACGGCCTTCATGCCATTTATCTCCACTATTTTACTGCTGTCTATGGCGCTGTTTATGTCCCAGGAAACTGTAGTATCAGGTACTTCCACACTTTCCATGTCGGCCGGCTGGTCTGCATTGGCTAATGGTTGCTCCTCCTTAGGCGCTGCAACTGACTGGGCATTGGCTACCTGTTGGGGCTTAGGCAGTCCATTTGCAGTGGTTGTTCTGGCTGCATTTTGCAGGTCCGGATTATGTGTCCACATCAGGCTATCCATAGCGGCATAGGTATATTCCTGAAGTTTGTAATCTTCTATTATTTTTATCAGTTGGGTGGCATAGGTGGGGCTTGTGGCATACCCACACTTTTTAAGTCCGCTGGCCCAGCCCGCGTAATCGGTAACTGAAATTGTGAATAGCGACGCATACCTTGGATTCCGTTTCAGGTGGTCGGTATGGTCTTTATAGGACTCTGCTGCGCTGTTGTATTTTTTAAAGCATTCATTTTTGGTTTCATCATCATGCAGGTAGGTTTCGCCCTGCCAGTCATTGGCACATTTCACCCCAAAATGGTTATTGGCCTGCAGCATCAGGTCGCTTCCGCCCGCCTGGGTTTCAAGAACTCCCTGCGCCAGTGTGACACAGGCCGGAACACCGTCTGACCGCTGCTCTGCCATGGCAAGGAGGGAATACTGTTGTATGTATTTTTTTACCTTATCACTATAGCTTTCCTGGGCCGCTGATTTTAAAAAGCCAGACATTAATAAAGCTATAAAACAAAATATGTATTTTTTCATTGACGCCCCAATTAAGTAAAATCCAGAATAAAAATCGCTATACTTAAAATATAAGAAATCCGTATCAATAACCGGGGGTTATATGCACGAATTAATTATAAATAATTTTTATGCAAAAGTACGAAGCCCGAACCGTATTAATCTAATCATCAAATGGAAATGCAAGGGTTATTAACACGTTATGCACGTGGCGTTTTTGGGCTTGCAAAACAGCCTATAACAAGTTTTGAAATATCGCGCATTCTGGCATCATCCCCGGCTCCTCTCCAAAAGAGAGGGGTCACAACGACGGCAGGATCATTTTCTATACTTCCCCTTCTAATCCACCAATGTGACCACATTCATCACATTCAACCCTATGAAAGTAATTTTTTGCCAATAGCACTGAATAGGATTGAATTATGCATAAAATTGGGATAAAGGTTTCATGTTGAGTTTTGAATATGCTATTTTTGATGCGGAATCCTAATTTTCCAACTCTGTAAGATGAAATTTCGCAATTTTAAGATGGTAGATTACGTGGTCTATGGCCGCGGTTGTTTCAGTCAGCTTGATGAAATACTGGCGCCCCGCCGCAAGCAGGATGCACCTGTAATCTTTTTACTCGACCATTATTTCAGTGATAATGAGGCTTTTAAAGCCCGGATACCCGTGCATGCCAATGATATGCTGATAGAAGTGGATGTGACCCACGAACCTAAAACCAGCTATGTGGACACCCTTTCGCAGCAGATAAAAGATAAATACGGTAGTGTTTCAGGCGTAATAGGAATAGGCGGCGGTTCGGCTATGGATCTTGCTAAAGCTGTGGCCATAATGATGAATAACCCCGGCAAAGCCCAGGATTATCAGGGCTGGGACCTGGTGAAGCATCCCGCAGTTTATAAGGCGGGTATTCCTACCCTTTCGGGTACCGGCGCAGAGGTATCGCGTACCACCGTGCTTACCGGCCCTACCCGGAAACTGGGCATGAATTCGGACTTCACGCCTTTTGATCAGATTGTGCTGGATCCCGAACTAACGAAAAATGCACCTGCCAACCAGCGTTTTTATACTGGCATGGATTGTTTCATTCACTGTGTGGAATCGCTCCAGGGCACTTTTATCAATGAGTTCAGTCGCTCCTATGGCGAAAAGGCCCAGCAAATTTGCGAAGAGGTTTTTCTGCATAAAAATGAATGGAACGACGAAAGTGATGAAAAACTGATGATGGCATCTTACGCCGGAGGCATGAGCATAGCCTATTCGCAGGTGGGTGTGGCACATGCGGTAAGCTATGGGCTTGGTTACCTGCTTGGCACCAAACACGGCATAGGCAATTGTATCGTTTTCAATCACCTGCAGAAATTTTACCCCGAAGGTGTAGAGACTTTCCACAAGATGGTGGAGAAAAACAATATTTACATACCTGAGGGCATCACCAAAGATCTTACCGATGAGCAGTTTGATACCATGATAAATGTATCCCTTGGCATGGCGCCCCTGTGGGAAAACGCCCTTGGCAAAGACTGGCAAACCATCATGACCCGCGACAGGCTGAGAAGGCTTTATGAGAAATTGTAGGCTGGGCTTATACTTTTGCATATAGCAAAATTGCTTAGGGGATTAAGGTTGGCTTGTTACTGCTCAAGTAGGTAAATTTGTGATATTTAGGTTCGCCCCCATTGGGGTCGTATGTCTATAGTAATTGGATTCTCTGAAAACATAAGACTCCTTCGGAGTCCAACCTAATTTTTTAGGGTTCATTAATTTATCTCTTGCTTAGCATAGATAATGGACTATCAATTCAAAAAAGCAAGTGGAATTAGTTAATTTGACCAGGGAAAAAATAAAGGAAAACCCAGAGTAATTTTTGGACAGGTATGACGTCCGTAAAAGCCTTATAATGAGTTAATTCTATTATACTATCATACTTAAGAATAATAATATGGGGCTCTTAAATAGAATATTTGGGTCGGGGGAAAATAAGGCTTTCCATACCACAACAGATACTATGCCGGAAATACAATTCTGGAATATCATAGAGGAGTCCAATATTAGATCAGGTGGCAATTTTGAAAAACAGCAGGAAATACTTAAAAAGCTATTATCCCAATTATCGCCACAGGAAATTATTTTATTTGACAATAAATTCAGACAACTAAAGGGAGAAGCATATGACTGGAATTTATGGGGTGCCATCTACATCATTAATGGGGGTTGCAGCGATGATTCTTTTAATGATTTCAGAGAATGGGTTATTTCACAAGGAAAAAATTTTTATTCAAAAACTTTAAATGACCCGGAAACACTTGCTACTTATTCCCAATCAATATCTGATATAGAATGGGAAGGATTGGGCTATGTGCCTTCTACCGTTTTTGAAGAAATTACCGATAGTGAAATGCCTCCCAGCCTGATGGAAAACCAGGAAATTAAAGGAGAAGAGTGGGAAGAAAATAATGGTGACTTAAAAGACAGGTTTCCTAAACTCTGGGCAAAGTATAACACAAATACAATTAATGGCTGAACAATGGCCCCAATCTTTAAAAAAACCCGGATTGCGCCTACGCCCAGCGGTTATCTGCATCTGGGGAATGTGTTTTCGTTTGCCCTTACCGCTGCCCTTGCTGAAAAATACAATGCTCAAATACTGCTGAGGATTGATGATATGGACCGGGAAAGAACCAATAAACTTTATGTGCAGGATATTTTTGACACCCTCAACTTCCTGGAGATACCCTGGCACGAAGGCCCTAAAGACATGGAAACCTATGAACATGAATACTCACAGGTTCACAGGGAAACATTGTATTCCCATGCTTTAGGTCAGTTAAGGGATGAAGGGCATTTATTCGCCTGCACCTGTTCGAGGGCTTCGGTGCTGAGGCAAAATGCTGATATGGCTTATCCCGGTACCTGCCGCAACAGTCATATCTCACTCGATGCTGCAAATGTGAGCTGGCGGATAAATACTGAAAATGCTGGAGAACTTGAATTAAAGAGCCTGGATGGCAGTAAAACCTCAGCCCGCTTACCTGCAATCCTGCATGATTTTATAGTGCGAAAAAAAGATGGGCTTCCCGCATACCAGCTTACCTCTGTTATTGATGACCTTCACTTTGGGATTGACCTGGTGGTAAGGGGTGAGGATTTGGTGCCATCATCATTGGCACAGCATTTCCTGGCTTCGGCGCTTGGACAGCCCTCTTTTAATGAAATTACTTTTTACCATCACCCCTTAATTATGGGCCCGGCGGGTGATAAATTATCCAAGTCGGCAGGTGATACATCGGTACATTACCTGCGCAAAGACCATAAAACCCCGGCTGATATTTTTGCAATGACTGCCGCAATGCTTGGCTTAAAAGGTAACCCCACCTCATGGCAGGAATTAATAGCCCTGACAAATTTAGCTATCTAAAATGTAAATGGGATAGAATAGATTGCCTCAAACATTAACCCGAATATTCCCTATGGAGATTATCTATTTTTCTTTTGATCATAAGACTCCTCACCTGCAATTTAACTGCCCATTCATAACCCCCCGTTATTTTTAATTTTTTGTTTTACTTTTGTTTCCATTTCTTGCACTCCCGGGAAAAGGGGTTAATCTTTAATGCACTTATTCATTTACTAATATGGAACCAGGAAAAAACGGGAAAAAAGTGCATATATCTGTTGTTTCTCCCGTTTACAGAGCCGAGTTTATTGTAGATGAACTGGTAAAAAGGCTTACCGCCGAATTATCTAAAATTACTGTTGATTACGAAATCATCCTCGTTGAAGATTGTGGCCCTGACAAGTCGTGGGACAAAATAGTGGAGAACTGCCGCAAAGACAACCGGGTAAAAGGACTAAAGCTCAGTAAAAATTTCGGGCAGCACCATGCTATTACGGCCGGTCTTGATTATTCAAGGGGAAGATGGGTGGTAGTTATGGATTGCGACCTGCAGGATGTGCCTGAGGAGATTCCCAAATTGTATGCCGAGGCCCAGAAGGGGTTTGAAATAGTACTGGCCCGGAGAAAAGAAAGGCAGGACAAGTTTATAAAGCGCATGACTTCCCGGCTTTTCTATGTGGTTTTCAGCTACCTGTCAGGGGTAAAACAAGACGGAACCATAGCCAATTTCGGCATATACGACCGGAAGGTTATAGATACCCTTGTGGCCATGAAGGAGCCTATGAGGGCCTTTTCTCCCATGGTGCAGTGGGTGGGCTTTAATAAAACAGCCATTGACGTGACTCATGCCGAAAGATTTGAAGGCAAAACCTCTTACCGCTGGGGCAAGTTGATAGAACTGGCCATGAATATTGCCATTTCCTACTCCGACAAGCCATTGCGATTGGTAATTAAGGCAGGCTTACTTATGTCGCTGGGCTCAGTTATTTTTTCTATTTACAGCCTTATCATGTATTTCCAGGGCAAAATCCTGGTTTCGGGTTATACCAGCCTCATTGTTTCTATCTGGTTTTTGTCGGGGCTTATCATTTTCATTCTGGGCATTGTGGGGCTGTATGTGGGTAAAACCTTTGACGGCATTAAAAACAGGCCTATTTATATCATTAACAAAGAAGAGAATATAAATGAATAATATTAAGTATTCTGCACTGGAGTCGAAGCGGTTCGGAATGGAGATTTTCAGGGGGAACATGGATGAAACCGATATTGATTTTCTCAAAGATTTTTATGCCAACAACGACCCCGATATCCTTATTTTCCGTATTCCGGTAGGTTTCCAGCACCAGCTTCACCTCTTGAATAGCCTTAATAAAGATATTATCAATGCCGATACCTTAGTTTATTACCAGGTGGACCTGAAAAAGACCACCTATGTCCCCCTATCAAATCCCGGTCTTATTTTTAAAATCGCAGGGCCAGATGATAAACCTGTTTTTCAAAACCTGGTACCCCGGATTTTCAGCAATTATACCACTCATTATTTCTCCAATCCCCTGCTCAAAAGGGAAAAGATTACGGAGGGATATATGGAATGGGCCATAAATAGTATAGATGTACCTGGCAATTTTCACCTGCTTATTTACCTGCATGACGAACCCGTAGCTTTTATCACCTGTTGCAATGACGACCAATGCGCTGAAATCATCCTGAACGGGGTGGTGCCAGAATGCCAGGGTAAAGGTATATATACAGATGTAGTAAGGTATGTTAAGGCCCACTACAACCGGCTTAATATCCCTTATCTGAAAGTATCCACCCAGATACAGAATTTCCCGGTACAAAAGGTATGGAACAAGGAAGGCCTTGTACTTAGCAGCGCTTACGTAACCATCCACCTGAATAAAAGACGATAATACTTTCCCAAAGGCGCTTACCCAGGATATGTACCTCAACCTTTGTTTTTTTAAAATTCACATCATTCGCTTAGATATTTCCTTATTTTTAGCCCATAACCAAGTTGGATATGATTCTGTTTATTACCAAGGGTGAAATGAGCGACAATTTGGTTCCACCTTGTAGGGGTCGTATGTTTATAGTTTATTGATTCTCTATAAACAAGTTTCTCCTAAGGTGTCCAACATAATTTCAAAATTTTTATTTGTACCTTAAAAAGTTTAACCGGTTAATGATTCAAAATCAGCGCAGCTATGAATAAAAAATTACCGTTAAGTTCTTCAGGTTTATTAATGGTTTTGGCGGTATTCCTTTTACCACTGGCGCTTACACATGTGCTTACCTTTTCCATGCTTGCCCTCTTGCTTTTAGCTATTACCTGTTTTTACCTTACCGGCGCGGCAATTCTTTTTCCGGCTGTAATTAGCGCTAACCTGCTGCCGGTGAGCCATGCCGCGCTTTCGGTTTTTATTGGCGGGCTGGTTTGTTCACTTTTCCTTTTTGTTACCACAAGCCTTTCTGCCCTCCTTCTCATTCTGGCCGGAATAAGCTTAATCCTCTTATTTTTTTTCCGGAAAAAACTCGCCATTGCATTCACACCTGGCCTTCCTGATGTGGCGCTTTTTATTTCCGTTCTGCTTACCATGCTGCTTATTTCATCCGGCGATCTGAACAAACAATTTTCAGCCCACCAACTGGCCACAAGCTGCTATTCCATTGACAATTATTATTTTACATCCGTTGTTTCTTCTTTGCGCCACGGCAGCTTTTTCGATGCCTCATTCGAAACCGGATCTCCTATCAATTACCAGGTACTTGGTTTTATCATTCCTTCGTTTTTAGCATGTGTTTTGGGCATTTCTTCCCACCAGGCGCTCTGGGGCCTTGGTAACCCATTCAGCCAGTACCTGGCCTTATTGCTCTGCTACGAACTTTGCTATTTTTTCATAAAGGATAAGGTAAACAGGAACAATTACCTCTTCACAATACTTGCCGTGAGCCTGCCAGTTTTGATGGCTCCCCTCCATCCACTTTACCTGGTGAAGGGTGTGGTAAAAAATTTTATTTTCAACGGGCTTGGTTACCTTGTTCCGGCAGGTACTATCACCTACCCGGTCACTATTGCCATGTTCCTGTTTTGTTTCCTGCTTTTTTACAATATTGACTGGAAAAGCAAAAAAGTAAGTGCTGATAAACTCTTGTTCATCATAGGACTGTCGCTTATGGTAATAGGGAAAATTCCGCTTTACCTTAGCGCTGTTTTATTTACAGGTATTATTGTATTGCGAAGGGTACTTATAGATAAAGAGCGGTTCTTAAGTTATTTCTGGTATTTCCTTTGTTCGTTTTTGCTTACACTTATTTGGTTCAAGGTTTTTTTGGGGCAACACGCCGGTGGAAGAACATTTTTCAGGTTCGGCTACCTCACCCAGCTTTTCGGCGGGTGGTATGGCAGAAACAGTACCGGCGCCGGAAATACCCTTATTATCCTTTGCCTCATACCGATTACCTACCTGCTATGGCTTGGCATAAGGTTAGTAGGGTTGCTGACTTTGGTTAAGGCAGGAAAACCCAGGCTCAGTGAATTATTTACCGGCATGTTTACAGCAATGCTTGGCGCCACCATACTTGCCGCATTCCTGCATATGGAAGTAGCTGGAAATGACGGCCACCTGCTTGAAGATAAAACGTTTGATTCCGAACAATTTATAAGGTCGGCTTTTTATATTGCCACCATTGTAGCCACCATAGGCATGTTGCACCTTATTTATGCCACCCAGCTTAAGAAGAACTACCTTAACACCCTTTTTGTAGTCATTGCCTGCTGGTGTTGCCTTTCTTTTACAGCCCTGGTGTATGCCGCAAGGGCCCACAAAAAAGATTGTGGCCCGATAGCCTGGTATGATGATAACTACAACCTGCTCAAAACCGGTAAATATGACAGTGGCCTTATTGCCATAAACCCATCCCTGCAATATTTTGGCAGTATGCTGGCTGCTTCCGATTACGGCAAATACTGGTGCGCAGTAGATGCAGGCGGCTATAATCAGTCTGTTAAAAATGAATACCGGTGGATCTTATTCCAGAACCTGCTCCAGACCCCCGATATAAAATACCTTGACCAAATGAAAAATGAGGGTGTAAAATACATCATTGCCACACCGGTTGATTATGATAAAATGGTATCTATATGCGCCGCTTTCCCCCAGCGGATTCATAAAGAAGCGGAATCGAAGTGGATTTTTGAATTGGAATGAGGGTCGGGTTAGTGTTTTGCAGATACATCTGTTGAAGCTAACAAAACACGGTCTGTGCCCTATTTCATCTTTACCAAGCCATAAATTCCGATTGGCCCTCTGGTTCAATTCAGAAAATTTAGCTTTGTGAAGATGAATTCCGTCTTAGACGGCGTTTTTTTACGTTGTTCAGGATCTCCCTACGGAAAATTTTAAACAACGTAATACTACATAGCCATTTTTGAAAGCATAAAAAAACCCAACCAATTCAAATCATTTTAATAGATTTGCATTAAAAAAATTTGATGATGAAGCCTTTGGCTCTATACCCTTTTAAAACCCAAATATCTGATAAATGTTTTTGTAAAAATCTAAAACACTCGTTTCTATGTTCAGAATAAATTCAACACTCCTTTCCATTGCAGGTTTATGTTTTATACTTTTTGCAGCAGGTTCCTGCAAAAATTCAGGAAGTGAAAAGGCAACGGTTAAAAAGGATACCGTAGCAGTAAAAACAAAGGCTATAGATACCCTACCGGCAACCGAAATTTATCTGCTTGATATTCAGAATAAAAACGGCAAATTCAGCCTGGCAGAAAATGCCAGGCCACAAAATATCAGCAATAACAAGGGTTATGATAATCAACCCTGCTTTATTGAAGAAATCATTTCAATTGCCTTTGTAAGTTCCCGAAATTACAAGGCAACAGATATTTATTTATACAACTTAAAAGCCGGAACTTCGAAACAATTGACCAATACTGAAGATACTGCCGAATATTCACCCAAAATTACCCCGGATGGTAGATTTATTTCAGTGGTGAAAGGCGTGGAACAGAACTTAACAAGGATTTCCCTTGATGGCTCTACAACCGAAAAACTATACACTTCAAAGGATTCAATAGGGTACTACTGCTGGCTGGATAGTGAGGAAATAGCCGCTTTTCTCTTAACCAAGCCAGAATCACTTAAACTAATCAACCTTAAAGCCAAAACCGAACAACTGCTGACAGACAGCATAGGGCGAAGTTTATTTAAATATGATAAAGGAGTGGTTGTAGCCCGGAAATTGCACAGTGGCAACCAGGTAACCTATGTGGATAGAAAGGGGAACTGCAAGCCATTAATCCAATTAAGGGATAGTACTGAGGATTTTTATCTTACTCAGGATGGATGGCTTTTTTCTTCCGACAGTTCAAGTATTATTTACTGCAATATTAAGGATACCAATAAAGGTTGGCAGGAACTTGCTGATTTAAAAAAATACGGCTTTTCTAAAATATTCCGCATCTGCGTGAACAGGGAGAAAAATAAATTGGCATTTGTGGTTAAGGAGCCTTGACAAGATAGATGATTACCGGGATGTGAAAATCCAGGCCCTGATGGGTAAAATGTACATAATTAAATTAATATTATAATCTTTTAATAAGTATAGTGATCCCATAAAACATCTCCTCCCGGTGCATAATCCCCACAGTGAAGCGCCATACTATTATTACTAATATAATACGTCAAATTCATTTGGCCTCCATGATTCATTGGCATTGAAAATGGGCTTGAGAATACTATAAAACTATCGGGCGAACCATAAGAATTATAACACATAACAAGACCGCCGGATGCAGAGGTATCTGTAGTTACTGCGGCATCATTTATAATAATAATCTTAAAGGCAGTATTGGTTATTGTTGGCGAGTAACCAACGCCAGGATATTGATTACAATGCCAGTTTCGTAAAGTACCTATTGAATCAATATACTTTAAAGGCATTTTATCGTAATACGCCGAGCTTGGCGTTGTGGAAATATTGGCATTATTTTTCATACATCCATTTAAAAATGTAAGGTTGAATACCGTTACGCTGACAATAATCAATAGTTTGAAATGCTGTATA
>Ga0364887_10663_pt1 | contig 14720 bp, 21 predicted proteins | sample ExccelJu500001D4_4_FD_206924 | JGI IMG/M metagenome (GOLD analysis project Ga0364887, IMG submission 206924) | Enriched cells from Trout Bog Lake Hypolimnion, Wisconsin, USA - BchlTB.July23.5000.01.D4 | ecosystem: Environmental > Aquatic > Freshwater > Lake > Hypolimnion/Profundal zone | place...
CCAAGAATTAAGGTCTATTTTATAATTTTGGTATTCCTTAGACATTGATTGATAGCATCCATTTTTCTGAGAATGTGGAACTAAATGGGCTTTCTGGATCAAGAACCCTTGACCCACCACGCTGGGCATCATTTAGCCAGAGCAGAATACGCTCGTCTTTAATCTTTAACATTTCTTCCATTATATATCCAGCTCGCACCTTAATAATTTTCTTCTGCGCCAGATTAACAGAAGATATTATATCTTCTAGATATGTTTGGGCGTATTCCTCCCATACTTCTAAAACATGGGACATACCACCGCAAAATGACGGCTTTTCTAACATATCCACAAAAGTAGAACCGATATTGGATATTCTAGAGAATGAGTCTTTTATAGCAATTGATTGAGAAGGGTATCTTGTTTCATGGAATGATATTGGCATTTTGCGAACTTTATCGGGAAATGCTATTTTTCTTAAGCTCAGTCGCTGGTCTGTGGAAGCTGTTACTGGATAATCCTCACTATATTTTTTATCACGCAGCTCTTTCCACAAAGGACGGTATGGAGATGATATAAAAACGGAAGCAGAGATTCTATTGGTTATGCCGTATCTACTCATTGCAGATAAGTGCGAGATATAACAGAAGGGGTCAACCAGACCGCAAATTTCGTCAGCAGGGACATCATTTACATTAATTACACGATATATGCCTGAATGTTCAAAATCATCATCAGGACGAATTATATTTTTATACACAAGCTCATTAATAATCTCAAGCCCACGACTATATGACATTTCTTTTTTTCTAATATACAGATTTTCTCCCTTATACTCGCCATTAAGGTAAAAATTATGTGCATATAGAAACAACAAATAGTCAGAAACTACTGGCTGATTCAGTTCTTTTAGAAACTCAGAAAATGCGGAAGATAGTTGCTTTGCCATATCATTGCTATATTATGCTAATGTCCTAAGGACATTAGCATAATATTATATAGGATGTCAAGCGCGACAACTAACCGCCTGTATACTATATATAAATATTACTTATTGAAGTATAATCTCTTTGTCCTTAGGACAAAGAGATTATACTTATTAAACTTATTTTTGTCAATAGCAAATATTATAAGCATAAGATTTAGGGGCGATAAAATCACCCCTAGAAGTTATATTGGCTGCCTTATAAAGTCTGAAGTTCAAGAATTTTTGTATGTACTTGGTCAACTAATTTTGCCAGCACTAGCAAATCTTCTGTTTTGTAGTTTTCGGTTGATTGCCAATTACCATCTTTATCACGATAACGGCTTCCAAATGTCACGGAATAGAAAGTATTATCTTTTATGCAACGATCCCAGATATTTGCATATATATGTCCAATGCGAAGGTAAAGAATGGGGCGATTGTTATTTGTTTTTGTAGTTTTCATGATCGTATCTCCTTTTATTTTTCTGAAGCCACACCATGCAGCTTCAATTACGACCAATAACCAGCGTAATTTTAATGTGAGTGGGTCATAGAATTTTGTCGGGCAAGGAATTACCCAAAGGGGAAGGGGAATAATTCGTCATTGACCATAGCGAGCGGATTACGCAACTTGGGAGTTAAACAGCTAGGCTCATAGTGTGGTAGTTAAAAAGGGGATTCTTAGAACTGGAATACAAAATAATAACTAAGCCACAGCCAATACCAAGAATGACTTGCCGCAAGTCGGGTATATTTTTGTCTGGATATAAGTCCACAACAGAAAAAGAGTTGCATTTGCATATACAAAGTGATATACATATTCTTGCGAGGGACAAATGAAATTTGATGGCTTTGATTGGGATAATGGCAACCGTGCTAAATGTCATAAGCATGGGGTTTCTATTGCAGAAATTGAAAACCTATTTGATGGAACTCCGATAGTTGCGCCAGATATTCAGCATTCCAGCAAAGAACAAAGATTCAGAGCTGTAGGACTTACAGAAAGTAATAGATATTTGTTTGTCGTTTTTACGATAAGAAAAAAGACCGAGACGCTTCTAATCAGACCAATTAGTGCGCGTTATATGCACAAAAAAGAGGTAAAGGCACATGAAAAAGAAATTTCCAGAATTCAAGACTGATGCACAAGTTGAGAAATTCGTAGATAATGAAGACTTAAGTGAATATGATTTCTCGGATATGATGCCTATGCGATTTGAGCTGAGGCGGAAAAATAAGTCTATAAGTCTTAGGCTGCCAGAACCATTATTAGACGCTGTACGCAATAATGCAAAGCGAGTAGGAATGCCATATCAACGATTCATGAGATTAGCAATTGAGCGAGCTGTGGAGCTTAAATAAACAACCCCGCCGCAAGCGGACGGGGTATTGAGTTGAATATTTTGTAAATGTTTCGCAGCAAGCTGCGGGGAATTTACCCAAAAGAGATTAAATTTTTTACTGCCCCAATTCTTGAGAAAGCCTCTAAATCTCTAGATTCTGTATCCAGTCAAAACCGATACCATACCGCACTAGAAAAGCTCTATCCAAATGATATTGAAATTATCAAAGGTTACTATTCGTTAACGCAATCTAAAGTCAAAGTTGTTGATACTAACACCCCAGAAAAGTGGGCGCGTGAATGCGAAGAAATCTTGGTTTGGAAGGTGGAAGAAAAACAAACCGATGTAAACCTTGCTCTTCATGCCTACCATGATGCCATCAATGGTATTGTTGATCAAATTGTAATAGTAACCAACGATACAGATATTGCCCCAGCACTTAAGATGATTAGAGAGTTTACGCCAGTTACAATAGGTGTTGTAATTCCTACCAGCAATCATATCCGTAAGCCCAATGTTGCTTTATCTGAGCTAGCTCATTGGGTGCGAAATCATATCACGGATTTAGAACTCGCAAGTAGTCAAATGCCTAATATCATTATTACGGGGCGAAGACCAACAAAAAAACCTGCCAGTTGGTAATTTACTCTTCTGAATACCCTATCCTTATTCTAATATTATCACAATTTAAGAATTATGCGAAAATAATTTGCATATATAAAATCAGATGGTTATTATTCTCATAAATCAATGTCAAAAGTGTTTTATGAAAATAGGCTATTGTAGGGTATCAACTGAAGATCAAAATCCTGATTTACAACTCACCGCATTAAAGCGGGCAGGGTGCGATAAAATTTTCACTGACAAAGCAAGCGGTGCAACTGCTGCACGCCCACAACTTACAAAATGTCTAGATTTTCTCAGCTCTGGCGATGTTCTCACAGTTTGGAAAATGGACAGGCTAGGAAGGTCACTCAGTGATTTAATCAAACTTATGGATAAATTGAAGGAGCGTGGGATTGAATTTTGCTCTCTCACTGAATCCATAGATACTACCACTCCAACTGGTCGGGCGATGTGGCAAATGGTGGGAGTTTTAGCGGAGCTAGAGCGTTCTTTAATAACTGAACGCACCAAAGCGGGAAGGGCAGCAGCAATCTCTCGTGGGGTAAAAATGGGACGCAAACCCAAACTATCACCGCAGCAGGCGCAACATGCCCGCAAGCTAATAGGGCAGGGGGAATCTCCCAGAGATGTTGCTAAAATTCTCAGCGTGTCTCTGGCTACGCTTTATAGATACAAATAGTTCATACGGTTTTGCTTGAAATATCTATGACTATTCCAAACAAATTGGACTTAACCGATACCTAAGACGAAGAGAGGACTGCATGACATATAAATTAAACTTTGATTTACCTTTAGAATTCAAGCATCAAAATTACAAAAATTTAGGTGGTGTAGTTGGTATATATTTTATATTCCTTAAAGAAAAGAAGGTGACTTATCCATTTCGTGATTCTAGACTTATTTATATAGGCATGAGTGAGAAAAAAACAAACAGCATTGCCTCTAGGTTATCCAATCACTTTGACGGAAAATCTGGAAATTTAGGGCTTCAAAATTATCTTAAAATTTCTGACCTGATGTTTACATACCTAAACTTTGATGTAATAAAAACTATATGGAAATATAGAATTGAAGATTTTGAGAGTTACTTAATTTTAGATTTTGTTGATAAATTCGGGGTTTATCCAATATGCAATAATAAAACTGGATTTCCAGAACTAGATGATGGCTATAAGAATATTATAACAATTGATTGGGAATACTTTAATTAGGAATTTATGAGCGAAAATAAAACAGGCAAACAAATTGTAGATGACTTTTTTAAGTCATTAGCAAGTAACCCAGAACTTAATCAGAAAGTGGTTGAGCTACTCACCTCATTATATAAAGACAATAAATTTACTCATAATGAGATTGAGCGTGGTCTTGAGGTACAAAGGGAGGCATATAATGAAATTGAAAGAAGTAACTCTTAAAAACTTTAGAGGTGCAAAAGGCGACACCCCCCTAGTTTTTAATTTTAATAATAACTCTTCGGCTCTTATTTATGGAAACAATGGAAGCGGGAAAAGCTCTTTTTCAGATGCTATAGAATGGATTGTTAATGACAAAGTAGAACATTTGAAAGGAGCGGAAGTTGAAAATCACGGCGGATTAAAAAATACTTTTGCATCAGAAAAAGATGAGAGTTATGTTCAAATCAAGCTTGGTAAGCTAGATATAAAAAAACATTTAATACAAAAAAAAGACAAATTCTCTTCAAAATTTGATAACGATAAGATTGATGAAGAATCTTTTCTGGCACTTAGATCAGAACGACTGTCAATAAGAAACCAAGAGCTTGTGGAATTTGTACTTGCTACCAGCGGAGATAGGCTTGCCGATATATCAGAAATTATTGGTTTTCAGGATATAAAGAATACAAAAGATATTCTTAGTAAAACTGTTAATAGCCTGAATAAAACCCTAAAAATCAAGAGTTACGAAACCAACATATCTGCACATAAAAACAAAATATTGGAAAAACTAAAAGCAACTGTAAATACCAGAGAACAGCTATATAGTTCAATAAATTCTGAGTTAAAAAAAGTTGGCATTAATACAAATGTATTAGACAAAAATAGCTTAGATTTAGCTATGACAGACCTAAAGAAAGGCGTAAATGAGCAAGATATAATTAAAAGAAACAATATTGATATTTGTACAAAAAACTTAGAAACCGTCCAGACAAAGATTGTAAACTCTAAAACTTCACTTGATTCTTTCTTACAAAATATTCAAAAACTAAAAGCTGACTCCGAAAAATTAAGTAGCATATCTCTAACTAGGCTGCTTGAAGAAGGAAATAAAATTATTTCCGCTTCAAGCGAAAACAACTGCCCGTTATGCATTAGAGAAATAGACAAGGAAATTCTTCTCAAATTAATTAAAGACAGACTGGCTACCTTGAAAGGTATTCAAACAGATATTGAAAATTTAGAATCAGAAAAAAGGCAGTTACATGCAACATTCTCAGGAGTTAAAACTACTGTTGACGATATTTTTGCTAAAATCTCCTGTTTAAGAATAGATAGTGTGGATAATCAATTAATTGAAACCACAAAACAGAATATAACTGCTATTGAAACTGAATTAAATTTAGCTCTATTAACCCTTAATTTAGAAAAACTATCAATTGATGACTCTACAATTCCCAATTTTGAAATGTTGCTAAAAAATCTAAGAAATATAGAAAAAGGGACTGAAAATAACATCGCTCAAAGTAAAATAGACTTATTTAGTGCTATACAGTCTTCTTATGAGGCTTACTCTGAAATAGAGAAATTAGAGAAAGAAAAAGGGGCTATTGAGTCACAAATAGCAACCATGACCAAGGTTCTGTATTCATTTAATGACGTTAGAACAAAAGAAATGAATAAGTTTCTGAGCAGTATATCGCAGTCTGTTAATGAATATTATGTTTATATGTATCAAGGGGAAAGGGTTGATGAAATACAATTAGTCCCGAAACTTGATTCTTTTGGCGACCTTACAGGTATAAGCATAGAACTAAAATTTCATGGCAAACCAGTTTCTTCTCCAAAAAAATTTCTAAGTGAGTCCTATATTAATTGCTTGGGTTTGTGCATATTTTTAGCATCAGTCAAATTATACAACAAAAATGCAAAATTCTTTATCTTAGACGATGTAATATCTAGTTTTGATAAGCCTCATAGATTGAGATTTTCACAGCTTCTCGCAGATAAATTTACAGATTATCAAATCATTGCCCTAACTCATGAAAAAGAATGGTTTGAAATAATGAAAAATTCATTAAAAGGCAATGGCTGGATTATAACAGAAGTTAAATGGGATATTGATAGTGGCACTTATCTTGATAAGCCATCTTCTGATTTAAAAGAAGAAATTGAACTTAAGTTAAAAAATAAATCAGAAAGTGGTTTAGGAAATCTTATTAGAAGGTATGCTGAGAAATGCTTTAAAGCTATTTGCTACAATTTAGAAATCCCCCTAAAATTCAGGTATAACAGTGATAATGAAAATAGAATGTCTGGGGAGTTATTTCCAGCTATTGTTGCTCGAACTCAAGACAAAACGGAATACCTGAAAGACAATTCAGTTGTTAAGAAACTGAAGGTTTCTAGCTTTATCACAAATAAAACATCGCATGACTCTAGTTTTAGAGAAAATATTGATGATTTAAAAGTTGCTTATCAAGATTTATCAGAATTCTATAATTTATTTTTCTGCAATGAAGATAAATGCAATAGTCTAATTAGCGTAAAAAACGCTACGGATAAGAAAATATCATGCAATTGTGGCAAGAAGTTCATTGACTGGAAAACCTAAATACTATTTTTCTTTTCTAGCATATTTCTTCCGAACATTTTGATTTATGAAAGAGTTGAGACCATCACCATTAGCAGCCAGTATCTTCATTTGATTTATGTTATATACCCCAGCACTTTGATCTGTATAAAGATAAATAGCTCCATCTGAAAACATAACTCGGATAAAGCCATCACCAAGTTCATAGAAAACAACTCCTGAATCGCCTTTTATATTTTTATATTTCTCCATTTTTAGACCAACTCCCCACTTTTAATATTTACCCAGATAACACATAACTCTTATATCACACCCCGCTATAGAGATCAGCGTCTAGTTTATGACTCTTGCGTCCTTGTATTTGCAGTTCTATGTCGGGGGCGATGCCTGTGGGAATACCTGCGGTTTCTTCAAGTGAGCGAGATTGTTTGTTGCCTTTGGAGTAGTAGTCGACATTCTCGGCTTGTACCTCTGAATTAATAAGAGAATCCAATGTATCAAGAGTTTGGCTTATCATGCGATCAAAGTCCCACGCCTCAAACATAAATAAGCAAACCCCGCTAAATATCAAATAATGACCAAGCGGTGCGGGAACTAGAAACCCAACCACCCCACAAACCGCAGGCTCAACAAAACGCCTGACGATAGAGTCGCTAAACGGAAGCAGAGCCGATAACCATGATATCCCCCTGCTGCGACTATGCCAGCGTATCCCCTTTTTTATATCATTCCACCGCAACCGCCGTTGAAACATCGCAAAGCAAAACATTACGACTGCGAATATATATGGCAAAGAATTAGCAGCACCATAATTAGTCCGATAATTGGAACTGATAACAGGCAATGCCACTATCAGCACCGCCATCACAAATACCTTTATGGGATCAAGAAAGCGATAGCCTAATTTGCGTCGCAGGAATATCATAACCGTAAGGGCGGGAAATAGTGAAAGCATTGCCATAGCATCTACTTTATCGGCAATCGTGGTCGACTTCGACATATTTTCGTCAGTCATAATGATTCCTTATTGTTCAAAGGTTAATTTCTTGAAAGGCATATTGTCGTCAAAGATAGCACCGCCCTTGTAAACGATAGATTCTACCAACCCACCATAAATTGCGCCACCTCGTTTGAGAGTGGTAAATTCTGAGGGTTCTACATAGAAGCGGCGTTGCTCGCTTTGATTGACGCTACCGGTGCTTTTTTCGCCGTCGTGACTTGTGCCTGTACCGGTGACTGATTGCCAGCGTTCACCTAAAAGCTTAGATGCCCATTGATTGGTCTCACCGGAATTCTGGCAGAAGAATTTAGCTTGGAGATTGCCGAGTAGGCTGTCCACAGAATCGTCATTGCCCAACACTCTGCGATAGCTTTCTCGGTTTTGGGTTAAATAGACCGTGCAACCGCCTGCACTACGGGCGACTGCCTGATATTCCGAGTCAAAGTCGCTGATGAAGTTCTGGGCTTCATCAGCCCAAAGAAAGACGGGACGCAGAAACGCTTCTTTAGGCTTGGTTCTTCTTAGCACCGCAATCTGAAAACAATACTTCCATACCAGATTTGCCATTCTACCAGCAAGGCGGAATTCTTGCACGGGTAAGTCTATAATGATGATTTTGCCTTTGAACGCATCTTCAGGGGTGATATTTGTATCGGGAGAGGAAAATAGCTTTCTAAGCGGTCGGGTCACAAACGGTCTTACCATCATCGCAAACGACAGCGTAATAATCGAGCGGGTTTTCTCCGACAGATTGGGAAACTCCTGCGTCCAGTAATTCACACATTCTTCCAAATCTTGATATTCTTCGCTTTTCTCATCGCTGATTTTGGATTTAGCTTCTCTGAGTAATGCAGCACAGACACTATTGCGTTGCCATTCTTCACTTGCCGTTTCTTTTGCCGATAACGGTGCAGTGTTGGCAATTGAACGCAATAACGGCAATGACACCGGAAACTTTGCCAAAATCGGTAATTCCACTAAATTGGTGTTCATATAATGCAAGGCATCTTCAAAGAACTTATTATCGCCCCCACCCTCCGAACTACCTGCACCGCCTGCTACCGCTCCTGCAATTTCATCAAGCATGGCAACCGTATTGATTGCACTACCACCGCCTTCGCCTTTACGGCTTGCATCCCAATCCATAAAGTTAAAGCGATATTTACCGCTAGCGTCAAAGATAATCAAATCATCTTCCCGCCCGACTTCCCTTGCCCATCTCTGCCACTGTTCTCGCTCATCTTTCTTGGCACACAGCACCAATCCCCCGAAACCGCCCGCCAAATAACCAAGTGCAAGATGTCTTGCTACTCCTGAAGTTTTACCGCTGCCCGTTGCACCAAAAGCCGCAACTCCCGTCAGTGCATCTGCAATTCTAAAAGCCTGACCGTTTCCCCAATCCCGCACAATAGTCAAAGGATCAAACGGTGGAAGATTTCTACTGGAGTTGTTAAATATGCCCAACTTGTTTCTTTCTGATTTAATTTCTTACAAAAATAGCACAAATCATTCAAACCAGCCTCGTTCTGCCAAAGCAGCTGCATCACGAGCAGAATGCAGAACACGAATTATAATGATCTCAGTACCTGACGCTTTATAATAAATAGCGTAATTTCCCTCAAATATAACCCTCATATCTTTTGAAAATTGTGGTCGTGCTGTTCCCAAAAAAGGAGTTATTAACAATAATCTGGTTGTTGTTTCTATTTTTTCAAGCAAGCGTGTTGCTATAACCTCAGAAGCCTCAGAAGCTATATAAGACCATATCTCTGCAAGGTCATATTCAGCCGTTTCGGTTAAACGGAGGACGAGCGGTCTGTTAATAACATCCTCCCTCTTTCTATTATATGCTTGGAGTTAAAATCTTTTATACGACCATTGGCAACATCTGCAAGTCCCTTGTCTATATCGGATTTAAGTGCCTCTAGTTCCTGAAACTGCAAAGCACGCTTCATTTTCCAGTCACGAAGTGCCGTACGCACAACTTCACTTGTGGAAGCATAATCACCAACATCAACAGCATCTTTAACTATAATAGCCATTTCGCTGGGCAATGTGATGGTTAGTCGTTCAATATTTGCCATATTTTATTTCCTTTTCAAAAGGAGGGTTCTATGCTCATACTTTATCATACTTAATATGAAACGGCAAATTGAAATTAGTTTTATTTGCCCTTAGCACCAGCTCCCACAATATACTCTATGGAGGTGATAATCGGAGCATCATTTGCAGGTTCTGCGAATTCATTGGCATGAAACTCATGAATAGAAGCTAGTTTTCCTTCAATAATTGCCCTGATAATTGGCTGCATATTCTTGCCTGCCACTTTAACCATCATAAAGCTAAAATATATCATCAGTTCAGTTCCGTAATCGCCATTAAACCCTATATCCATTAAATAGCGATATGACGGCACACGAGATTCGTTTAGAACTGGTCTGATTTCTAAATTCTCGGCTTTTTCCCGACAGCGAAACGCCTCATATGCTTTCAAACCACTACCAACGGCACTCTGGCTATTATTTCTATTATCTTCTCTACGGAATGCGCTCAATGGATCGCTCATAAAAATTACCTTTCTGGTTCTATATCTGGTGAAGTTGGCTCTACAGGCTCATGTTCAATATGAACTGATTGTTCAATTTCTTCCATCGCTCTGTGATTAGGAGTAATACTGGAATCCTGCAAAAGAATCTCTTGATAGCCATTAGCAATATCTTTGAATGCGCTTTGCGCCAACATTTTGGTCTGTTCCCAAAAACCCGACTTGTCATTTGCCATAGCTATTTCCTTTCCATACAGATTTCTCCACTGTATTTTTTATCTAATACTTTGCAACTACAAATTAAAGTGAATTGAACAAGAAATTTTCTTCTGCTTGACTTTCGTGCTTTTCTGTGCTAAACGAACATCAGGGGTTGATCACTGCGTAGCGGGGGTTGACCCGTTTTATTTTGGTAGTATCACCAAGCCATAACCAGTTACTTCTCCCAGATGATTTTTTCTCATTTTGTCTTTTATCACATCAAGGCTTACTCTTGATTCCCTTTTCATGATTCTTCTTGCAATCGGTGTGACAATTGCGTCAGCAATTTCTAATCCTGCTAGTCTATCTTGTTTGGTCTTAAGAAGAAGATTGTCTATTCTCTGATTTATATCAACTGCCTGAACAAACTTTGTTCCTGACACTTTTAAGTTTAACCAAGCCAGATCAAGCTGACGATCAAGAGTTGCGTCCCTTGACTCCGCTATAATCTGTCCTTTCGCTTGTTCCTTGCCCATTATAAAGCAAAATCTCTCAACCAATACATTAAGAGAAAGATGATAAGGATCAAGTGCATCAAAGCCGTATCTCTCCATATGCTGCTCTTTTTTGATAGCACAAGCCAGAATGGTAATATCTAGCTCGGAAATAAGCAGATTTAATTTTCTATAAAATTCAGCGCAGAATATTGGCTCTTTCATTTGTTCAAAGCCATTTCGTTGTCTGGTAAAATCAGCAGTATGAAGGGTAATATTGGTTGTGCCAAAAAGCTCTTGCTTAAAAGCATTTAATTTATCCGTCATCTCGCCAAGCGCATATTTTTTATCTGCAATAATCCCACCCAAAACAAATATGGGGTGTTGCTGATCTATTGCTGTGAGATTGTGATCCCCAGATTCATCTAAAAATAATGTTTTCATAATGAGTTACTACATAATATATTTCTTATTTTTATACAAACATTTGTTGCAATAGAGATTTTTTATATTCCTGTGTTTTCTCTATCTGCTTCGCTAATACCTTAGTTTTTGTATCAATTGTAGTTAGAAAGTTGGCATAAATTTACCTACCCATAATCTATATCGTCCTTGTCTGGCGAGTTATCTCGGTTAGGCTCATCAATATTGCGGTGGAGTACATATTTGTCCCAAGTATCCTTGATAAAAGTGCCAGTATGGTGGAATAGGGTTTCTATTTTTTCTATTGTATTTTTTATCCAGTGCTTTGCAACCCAGAACTGTGAGACTTCACCGTGAGTTTCTATGTCTTGAGATATTTCGTCAGAAATCGTGGTAGAGAAGGCACTTTGCGAGGCTTGCTTGTGTTCTTCCCAATCAAATGGTGTATCATTATTGGAAATATTATCGCTATTTTCTAGATTATTAGCCAGCTCCAACCGCTCTGGTTCTGGCTCTTTCTCTTGCTTTTCAGGATAATTCTCCAAATTATCACCATTATCCCTTATTTTTGCGACTTCTGAATTATCTAAATACTCAAAACCCGATTTCGTCCCCTCGCCTTCCAACTCCAAAAATTCTGCAACATCTGACGCATTTACTACCTCAATAAAACCTGCGGAATCTCCAGAGTCTAAATCGGAATAATCCTTCTCCGTCCCTAAGCCCTCCGCCCCCGCCTCCAAATACTCCAAGCTCTCAAGCTCTGCTATAACTTGGGCATACTCAGCTTGTAATTCTATATAAGTTGCTTCATCTTGCTTAAATTCTTGCACACGGTCTGATTCTCTGCCAGAGCGTTCCATGTGTTCACCCTTGCCACGATGCTCTTGTGGTAGCCTTTCAGTTATGCCCTGCTCGCTTAGACTGCGGTGATCTACCCGCACTTCTAATCCTGCTGCTTCTAGCGCAGCATTCTGATATTCTGCCCATTGCTCCCGCCAACCTTGTAGCATTTCGTCACTGTTCCATGCTCGCTGTTTCTTGGCAGAAAACTCCTCACCCTCAATTTCTCTCATAGTCAGCAGTATATGGGCATGATGATTGCGGTCATCACCATGTGAGTCGGGACGGTGGATAGATATATCAGCAATCATACCATTCTTAACAAAAGCATCTCTACAATAATCAAAAACTAAATCAGCCCGTTGCTCGTCAGTTAATTCAGAAGGTAGTGCCAAACGCACTTCACGAGCTGGCTGGGCATCTTTGCGTTTCTCGGCAAGCTCTGCCCGATTCCATAGTTCCTCCCTTTCATTCACCCACTCAGGTGCATTGTCAGGAGCGATAATGGCAGACTCAAGCACACCCTGCTTGCGTCCATAATCATAAACTTCACCTGTGCGACTATCGTACAACTTATCACCTGCACGATAAGCCGCAGCTGCCACCGCAGAATGCCCTCTGCTGCGTTGTACTGGAGTTGCGCTTAGGTGAAAGATTGCCATTAGTCAAACCTTCCACTGAATTGGTTTGAAACTGCTAGAAAGCGCAATGGCAGAAAAAGCAATTTGTTCACCCCTGCCCAATATAACAATCTGGGCAGATAATAAATTGCAGGCAATGCCAGCAAGCAGAGCAACAACATAACCAATATAAACCGAACAAAACCGTAAGGTGATTATATTGGGTAAATACCCTACCAAGAGCGGCAACGAACTTGCGCCAAATTCACTATATTGGGGTATCGGGAGGCATTCCACTGATTGCAGGGTTAAGGGGCTGGCATACGCCCATTGTTGTAAGCGCAGAGTGGCAACAAATTCTGCTGGGTTACAAGGGCAACGCATTTGTTCTGGGGCAAGGGGAAGGAACTCCCTTTGGTGTGGGTTAAGCAAAACAATAAACAGTCCCACAACAAATGGACAGAACATTGGATTGATTGTTTTTTCAGATGTTCCATAGCAAGCATTATGGAATTCAATTAGAAAAACGCTATAAACCACGAGGTAATGTTCAGGAATGCAATATCCTGACGCACACTTTACGAAGTAATGTATAAGTGCGCTATTCAGTCTTTCTTCTGATATGCTGGCTTGTTTCATTTGATTGCTATTTATTCTTGATTTTGTCTTTCGCTATATATACCATGCCAGAATATTTTATAAAGCGAAATTGTTGGGGCATTGTTTCTAGTGGTATTTAGCATAATATGCTGCTAATAGCTTTTCTAGTATGCCAGTATCAGCAATTTGCAAAAATCAAACCAAGAGGTTGGAAAATGGCAAGAGCGACAGACCAAGAACGAGCGGAAAAACTCAAAGAAAAGCGTAAGCATATAGAAGCGCAAATTGCTGCTATTGATGCTAGGCGCAAAACCAAAGAACGCAGATTCATCACCCGCCAGAAAATAATCATCGGTGGTGCAGTAGTTGCAGAAGCAAAACACAACCAAGCATTTGCTGACGAGCTTACCAAGCTACTCCGCAAAGCGGTCACCAGAGATGTTGATAAAGTCGTGATTAAGGAGTTTTTGGAAACAGATCTTTCTTCTATTTTAGGCTAGTTATGATAATTTGCGCTAATGTTAGATAATCCACAACTGTAACAGTTGCTATTTTCGTATTGTAGAGGTGTCCAAAATCTCTCTTATCACCCGTCAATAGATAGTCACACCCTGTTGTAATTGCTGTTGCCAAAATCGGAATATCTTTTTCTGCCAATGTAATGGATATATCATTTGGTAATTTGCTATCCGCAACGACAATGATATGCTCACTTAACAATTTAAATCCTGATTGCCATATTGGTCTCTTAAACACAATGTTGCGCTCGGCTTCAGCGTAAGCATAGCTACTGGTAATGAGCTTATGTTTGCAGCTAGCAAATTCCAGAAATCTAGCAATATTGCTTTCTTTGTTGCTAGCAGAGAATAAAATATTTGCATCCAAGAAAATACGCATTAGAATTTATACCTAGTTAATAATGCACCCAATGCCCCATCCTGACTATTAAATTCGGCAATGCGCTCTTCACTATAAATCTCAAGCGGAATGGTAGTAGCAGGGCGCAATAACAGTTCCCCTATCCCAGTGACTTCAACTATAAATTGCTGCCCCCCAGTAAGTGCCAATTCTTTGCGTATAGATGATGGCAATGTCATAGTGCCGCGATCGGTTAATGAAATAATATATTGCATAATTTTATCTCTCTATTTGTCGTTTTTGTGTTATTATATCGTAATTACCGCATTACCGCAACACAGTATTGAACTCTATTTGAAATTATTTAGTTGATAAAATTAGACGCTAGACGCAAAACCAAAGAGTGCAGATTCATCACCCGCCCGAAAATAATCATCGGTGGTGCAGTAGTT
>Ga0364887_10555_pt2 | contig 14681 bp, 18 predicted proteins | sample ExccelJu500001D4_4_FD_206924 | JGI IMG/M metagenome (GOLD analysis project Ga0364887, IMG submission 206924) | Enriched cells from Trout Bog Lake Hypolimnion, Wisconsin, USA - BchlTB.July23.5000.01.D4 | ecosystem: Environmental > Aquatic > Freshwater > Lake > Hypolimnion/Profundal zone | place...
AAAATGATGAGTACGATCGCAACGATGTACATGATTGCCTTCTTATTCATAAAAAGATTTCCACATCGTTGTTGGTGGCGATCATTTAAAATGATGCGCCATTAAAACTGAGGGATTTTCTTTAAATCCGCCTGAATGGTTGCACCATACTGTGCATTTAATCCAATGACTGAACGTAGCGGCACATGTTCTTTTTCAGAGAACCACACCTCAAAAGTAGCGGTGTCATCCTTAGATGTGGTCTTGTAATAACGAATAGCCTTTACCTTGCCACCATCAAAGGGAAATTCCCAAGGCTCGCCGCGCACCAAGGTGTAATTTTTGACAGAGCGGCCATCAGTCACGGGTAACACGATGGATTTAGCGGGTAAATCCCGGCCCATAAACTGATAACCCACCGACACCATATCGAGTAAGCGACCTGTATAAGGTGCACTTCCTGTGGCGGCGCTACGCGATGAGACTTTATAAAAGTTCACCGCATTTTTTTCTACTTTTGCGATTAATAACTCGGTATTGCCGCGCTTTTCTTGATAGGTATTGGTTAATAGGCCGTCTTTATTCACGGTCCCTACTGAATCTCTGATCAACTTTTGATCAGAAAGCGCTGTTGAGAGAACTGCGCCAAGAGTGCCAACAGAGTTAATGTGATATTGGTCTTTACGAATATCCACCTTATCGACAATGGTTGCCACCTGCATCGAGCCCTTGACCAAATTAAAGACTTGCTCATAAGGGCTTGGGGCCTCGCCAGAGTCTTTTAGATAAGCCGCTCGCTTAGCTGGGTCAGCAGTTATTTTGAGATCGTACTCAAATTGGGCTGTTTGGGCAGCAGCTCCAAAACTCAATACCAAAAAAATACCCAGGCAAACAAAGCGGAAGTGGAAAATATGCAGAGAAATATGGTTCATCGGCTAATTATTGCAAAATAATCAACATTCTGGAAGATCCCACCGATAAGTCTAAGGCGGTCGGTGCCCCAATCCAAATAAACCCCATCAAGATAAACCCTAGCGCGAGAACATGATAGGACCAAGGAAATACTTAGATTTAGAACACATATGTCATTTTAGAATTTATAATGAACTCATGACTGGTTTGATGGCTTCCTTTTTTACCTCCCTGATCGCCACTTGGTTAATTATTCGATTTAACCATTTGCATAGCCACATATCGGCTGATGCTGATTTTAGTGGGCCCCAAAAATTTCACACGAATAGTACACCGCGGATTGGCGGAGTTGCAGTTGCCATTGGATTATTTTTTGCCATCTTGCTGCGATTAAAAAATCTTCCAGAATATGGCACCGAAATTACCTTGCTCCTTTGCGCCATTCCTGCTTTTTCCATTGGCTTAACTGAGGACCTCACCAAAGTTATTAGTGTTCGCGCGAGATTATTTTTTGTCATGTGTTCTGCAGGTTTGATGGTATTGTTTTTGAACATTCATATTGTCAAACTCGATATTCCATTTGTAGATTACCTCTTCATTACCCTCCCTTTTGTAGGCATTATATTTACCATCTTCGCAATGACTGGCTTGGCAAATGCCTACAATATTATTGATGGTTTTAATGGACTCTCTAGCATGGTGGGCATTATCACCTTAATGGCAATAGCCTATGTTGGTCAACTCTTCATCGACCCTATGATTGCTTACTTAGCCCTAGTGATGGCTGGAGCCATCTTGGGGTTTTTCATTTGGAACTATCCGCGTGGTCTCATCTTCTTAGGTGATGGCGGGGCCTACTTGCTTGGTTATTGGGTGAGTGCCCTGAGCATCCTCTTGGTATGCAGGCATCAGGAAATCTCACCTTGGTTTGCAGTCATGATTAATGGCTATCCCATTATGGAAACGCTCTTTACTATTTATAGAAGAAAAATTCATCAAGGAAAGAGTCCTGGTCAGCCCGATGGTATTCATATTCATACCTTGATATACCGTCGCATTCTCATGAACAAACATCGCGATCAAAATTGGTTTTCAGCTAATGCCAAAACAGCCCCTTATCTTTGGGTGCTTGCCACCCTTAGTGTTGCCCCTGCAGTGCTGTGGTATGAATCTACCCCCATACTAATGGGGGCCTGCTTTCTCTTTGCGGCTTCCTATGTTTGGGTCTATGCCAGCATTGTGAAATTTCGCACACCCAAGTGGCTCCATCTAGATCACTGGGGATAACAAGAGTAGCGAATATAGGAGTGGCAATCGAGTCTTATTTAAAGAAATTCAGTACGCTCAGAACTTGCCATACCAGCACCAAGACAACTAAGGCAACAACTATCACTAGACTCAACTCAATCCGAAAGAGCTTTGATCTTTTGTGAATATATTCAATATGTAGCATGCAGCCCTCAGATAAGGTGGAAAGCTCTAGAGTGCACCACGAGTCAATCAAAGCAGATCAGGCATTACTGATTGGATCAGCGCAAAAGAAGAAAACGATGCAGGTAATGGTTTGCTAATGCTCCATAGCGAGCCTAAAGCTCAATATTAGTTTAGTTTAGCGAGTCTCGAAGAACACACCTCCAAGGCCTTCATCATCCTCAGAAAAAGTAAAAATCACCTCTTGAAATAAAGCTAGCCTGAAAGCAGGATCACGGTCAATTCTCAAATGGACTATTTCTTTAAATGATTTAGTCAGGGGCATTTTTCTTCATCCTCCCGAGCGCCTTTGCATGGTAGTAATCACATTTTCTTGCTCATCTTCGAATGTGACGGTTACTGCACTCTTCATGAGCTCCCCGGAATCTGCTTTTTCGCCACCCTTCGTGCGCGCTCAAAAAAAACCTTCAACCTTACCCGTACGGATGATAACTTTTTCTAAGCTGGCTTTTTCCAATTCATCAAAACCAATATTAATTTCATTAAAGAGGCTTCGCTTTGTCATTGCGCTGGGGTCATATCTAATATCTGCATCCATGTCTCTTAAATTAGGCGATTCTCAACAGCATCACATTAATTCAATAAATCTTGAAGCCTGTGTTTTCCCACTATGACTTACCGTTAAGCCCTACCAATAGTTTAAGCAAACACTACACTAGTATGTCCATCTACTTGAGATCGTGAGCGTTTACGAATCACAATTTGCACATCTCTACCCAATCGATTTAGGCATTCGAGCATTTTTGCTTCACTCACACCTCTAAATTGACCACGTAGCAAACCAGAGAGCTTAGGTTGAGTAAGCCCCAAAAGATCGGCTGCCTCGACTTGAGTTAAATGGCGCTGCTTGATGATTTCGCCAATCTTAAAAGCGAGACGAGCCTTGACCAGCATCTCTTCTGCTTGACTATCGCCCAGATCAGCATAAACATTGCCACTACTCATTTCAATTTTGCTCATTTTGTCTTTCCTTTCGCATGCTCTTGCGCCACCTTTAAGCGCTCATGAATTAAATCCATATCCGGCTTTGGGGTAGCAATACCGCTAGTTGATTTCTTTTGAAAACAATGCAACACATAGACTCCATCTGCCAACTTCACCGTATAAACTGCTCTGTACGTATTACCAAGGTGATCTTCAACCACCTCTAAAACTCCTGCTCCCCCAAACCCTTTTAAAGGTTTAGCTTGAACATGCTTTTTGCCATCTTGCGATAAGTGCAAGGCATACCCAAAAACATCTCTCACTAACTCTGGCAAAGACATTAAGTCCTTTTTAGAAGAGCTAACCCAATACAGTGGTTTTAAAGAATTCGTCATTCCTATATTATACCCATATAGGTATAATTACAATTATTATTTAAACCAATTCCCCACAGCCAAAAAGGGTTCGATACATGGCATTAGCGCACCGATCACTACCCTACTTAATGAGAACGAGTCCGTTTTGTAAACTGCGGCATTTTAAATAACCTTCTATTTCTTAAGCTTTCCAGGTGTAGTGCACGCTCACAATTTTTATTCAATTTAATCAATCTTTTCAATTCGTCTGCTTCACGCTTTTCTTCCCGTAGTAGCACTAAATCATTCAACTGCTCCAAGTTTGGTAGAGACACCTCTTCTAGTTGCCTCTCCAATGTGAGAGATCCAGCACTAATATCAGTATCAACATCAATTTCACCCTCCCCCAAAAGGGCCCTACCACTCTTAATCTCTACATCGGTTCCAATCAACTCATGCGGATGAATGGATCCTTGAGTACTTGATCCCTGATACTCCCTCTGGTGCCGACTTAACTCAGAGCAAGTCCTTGCCATCGACTTACCTAGCTCCTCATAGAGTCGGTGAGTGTTGCTGCGGTAGTTCATCTGCATGTGCCTCTTATCTCGGATCTTTTCTATCGCCCTCTCAATTTCAGAAAGATGCTTGTATCCCCATAGAATCTGACTGGACTCATCCATCGCACTATATAGTTCCATCCTCAAGAATGACTGGTCGTCTTCATCCTTTCCGGTATGACTCACGGTTGCACTCAAAAGCCCCTCTGATGTGCGCATAAAAGGTAATAACATCCGGTAGTCAGCCCTCATCTGAATAAATTCCTCCAGAGAGGGGCACTCAATATTCATACGATCTAAGTCGCTCGGCTGAAGAATCTGAAATTGCTTGATCATCTTTAGTGCATAGTCGTATCGGTGTTGGTGGGTCTGTGCAAATTCCTCAGTGAGGGCACAGAGTAAATCCAAGATCCACTCCCGATCCTTTGGGAAGAAGAACATCAGATCGTCTTGCAACTCCTCTGAGCTAATGGGATCTTCAATCCGAGAGCTAATCATTCGGCACTCAAGGGATTCGAGTCTTCGTTTTTTCCATACCAAGACCGCTAGGTCGTGTACCAACATGAGTTGTACGGTGCCCCTTGGTGAGTGCTCGTCAATGAGTTGTTGCTTGAGCGCATTAAATTCGAACTCACTCTCACTGGGCAACACAACATTTGGGCTATAGATCCCGTGCTTGGTGGAATTACGGGAAGATCTAGACTTCCCACCCTCGGTGGTGGGACCCCCTCCCCTGGTCTTAATTCCATAAAGTAAGTTGGAGTTCTTCATTGTGATTCCCTCTAGAGTTGCTCTTTAGAAATACCGGCACCATGCTCGGCACTTCACACCAGCAACAATCACCCATCTTAAGTGGGCAATCAGACCATAACGGGTAACGTCAGTATTACGGGGACTGGACTCGAACCCCGAGGGTCGGACATTGATTGCCCTTGACTGCATCCAGGTCACTCATGGTGGAGATGTAACTAGAACTAGCTGGAACGAACTCTAGCCAGTAAGGCGTACAACATTTTTAAGTTGGAAGAGGTGCTATGTACTATTGATAAGAGAAAGTGGGCGGTCTGTTAGATCAGCGCTTCTTAAAGCGAACCCCAGCTCCATCTTCTGGGGTTCCTATGAATTCAAGGCCCCCTTCTTCTAACGCACCCTTTAGAGCCTGAAGCACTTTTACGCTAGCACTTGGCAGCAACCCATCATAGCCTTCCACCCTGCGAATAGTTGAGATGGCAACCCCAGCCCGCTCCGCTAAGTCTGTGCCTGACCAGTCTAATAGCGCTTTCCCTGCCCGTACTTGTGCTCCAGTAATCATATATAGTATAATTTGTACTATTAATAGTATTTATTGTGTCTTTAAAGGATATATAGACAACATGGATAAGAATAACGCAAAGCAGCTTCTTAATGCCACCCTTGAGAAAATTGAAGGTGCCTACGCATACGCATCTATTCGCGCCTATAAGGCGGACTTCAATACCTTCATCCAATTTTGCGAGGATCGCAATGAAGGATCTTTACCCGCCCTACCCTTATCTATTGCCAACTTCATCATCAAGCTTTCTAATGACAAGCGAAGTTCAGCAGGTATTCGGCGCGCGATCTGTGGAATATCCACGATTCATAAACTCAATCGCATGGATGACCCCACAAAGGATCCTGATGTCACGATTGAAATGCGAAGGATGCATCGCAAACTGGGGCGCTCCGCAAAACAAGCGGGTAGCATTAATCTAGATATCCTAGACCAGATGCTCTTGGCTACCGATGATTCAATTAGAGGTCTGCGAGATAAAGCTTTATTACTAGTGGCTTACGACACCTTATGTAGGCGTAGTGAGTTAGTGTCATTGCAAGTTAAAGACGTCAAGATAACCATTAAAAATGGAGTGGAGAGTATTTCAATACTTCTTAGAAAGAGTAAAACAGATCAAGATTCTCTGGGTAAATGGCTGCGTCTAAGTGAAAGAGCGCATCTTGCATTAATAGCTTGGATGAAAGAGCTTCCCGAGGGACAAGACATGCTCATCACAGGAATATCACACTCCGGAGATATATCACCACATCTTGGGGGCGGTCAGGTAAATCGCATCTACAAGAGAATTGCCAAAGCAGCCGGATTAGATGAATCAGTCATTAAGGGGATTAGTGGTCACTCCATGCGAGTAGGCGCGGCGCAAGATTTGCTGAGTTCAGGGGCAAGCATGCCAATCATGATGCAACGGGGGCGATGGTCTAAGTCAGATACGGTGATGAGATATGTTGAGCATATTTAAGCTAATTAGCACTATAGCTGTTTGATAATTCTCGCCCTAAAAATCGGCATTTAAAAAGGATTGATTCTCGAATTTAAAAACCGCCTATTTCAATTTAATAAGGCGCTAATTTGTAGCGCGGCAACTGGTGGGCATAAGTAATTTCTAATTGACCATGAGTTATCCGGCAGTTGATTTAGCCATCCAAAAATAACATTTTAAATGCCCATAAGCGTACAAATATTTTCAAATTCATTCTGGAAACAGTCCTTAAGAATTAAATTCTCCGATGATCTATTGACGGACCGTGACCATTCTTCAAATTCTTTGGCGCCATTTTTTCCGCTGCAATAAATTATTTTTGCCTGAGTTTTTTCTAGCGGCCCCCATATATGTGAATCACTAGCTCTTGGCTTAATGCCAACTATGTAGATTTCATTGGCTGCATTGCATAGATTGACCCATTTTTGTTTTTGTCCAACAATAAAATTAGCCCCAGAAGTCACTCTTTTATTTGGCTCGAAATAGCTCATGACCGGCGGGAAAGAATCGTGAGTTATTTTGTATTTAAACTGAGCCGCATCATTAATGGAGTAAATAAGTCCATTAGTTGTTACACCCATCCCTGGAAAGTCCGCCCCAAGACTATCTGTTGAGGCTCCATCACAAAAAATATTACAACGACCATGTGGCAGACATACCTCCATACCCAGCCCTGACTCTGCCATGGCAAGCTCAAGCAATCTTTCATAGTTAAGGGTTGCCAAACCGATTGATAGCCCCCTGGCCTTCAGCCTTTTGCAGAACTGTAAATATAGGCTATCTTTTTCTGGCTTGTATTTAAAAAAGAACTCTGCCATGGCTCTTTGGAGGGGAGGTAGTTTGTTGTCATTAGAGTTGGCTAAAGCAATCATACCCCTCTCAAAATCTTTTTGAAAAGTAGTCTGTAGTTGCGCTGGAATAGTGCCCCAACCAATTGGATCAAAGTAAGCAAGCGCATCAAATAATTGATACCCAATTGGGGGTGCGTTGACTTTGGTTGATCCAGCACTCGCACCAGCACCAAACAGCATTACAGTAGCAGGGTTTTGAGGTTGGGGAGAATCTAAAGTGCTTTCTAAAGATTTTCTACAATTAGGGCAATATTCCGTTAGCGATTGGCATGATGAGATACGCATCCGATTGCCGGAGCTTATTCGCAAACTCTGGCCACTCATTATATTTACTCCACTTCTTTCAGGCTGTGGGTTAGCAAGGTATTTGCGCTTACAGAATCCGCAAGCTAGTTTCATGGTCACTCCACTTCTTTATGCAACGGGTTGTTTAATAACTTCATTTAGAATGCCCAAAAAGTAGGGCAAAATGAAGCTAAATCTTCAACCCAATTCTAGCCATACGAGCTTCAATTTTTTCCTGAGCCCAAGGTGCAATATTCACATATTCAATTTTTTGGTATGGATACTTACGAATAGTGGCGGCATGTAAACCAATGAGCTCATTGGCAATAACAACCCCCGGCTCATCTAGCGTAACTACATCTACAGCAAGCTCTATACTCCCACATAGAATTTTGAAGATCCCAGAATCTCTTGGATTGGGCAGCTCTTCAATAATGAAATACAAGACCCCATCCTGATATACGGGGTCTAAGAATGAATCTATAAAAAATTTCTTGAGCTCAGAAAGAAATGCATTAACTGACATGATCCATCGCCATTTCAGAAAAGCATCAAGATCATGGCGTAAGAATCCATCTTAAATAGGGCGCTCATGGTTTAGGAAATCCCCCCCCATTCCAATCTACTGGATCGCCATTGGGTTGATATCCCGGCACTAACTTTTTAAGCATGCTTCTGATCAACTTGCCATCACATGCATCCAAGGCGATATTAAGCTTTTCGAGTTCTTGCTGTAAATCACCCCAAGATAAAAATTCTTCATGCGCCTTCATGATTTTCGGGTGAGCTGTTGGCTGTGGATTATCACCAATCAGGAGCTCTTCGTAGAGCTTTTCCCCTGGACGTAAACCAGTGACTTCAATCTCAATGTCGCCATGAGGATGAGCATCATCTTTGACCAATAGGCCCGATAAATACACCATCTTGACAGCCAAATCATGAATACGCACGGGCTCGCCCATGTCTAATACAAAGACATCACCCCCAACAGCCATAGCACTCGCCTGAATCACCAACTGCGCCGCTTCAGGAATGGTCATGAAATAACGTGTCACTTCAGAATGCGTCAGGGTAATGGGTCCGCCTGCCTCAATTTGAGCACTAAAAAGCGGTGCCACAGACCCCGATGAGCCCAGTACATTACCAAATCGCACCATCGAAAAATTCGTTGAATGATCGTCTTTAATATCTGCCATTGCTTGCAAAACCAACTCAGCAATGCGCTTGCTGGCACCCATGATATTCGTTGGCCTGACAGCCTTATCGGTGCTCACTAAAATAAAATTGCTTACACCGCACTCTAAACTCGCTTGAGCGCAGGTGAATGTTCCAAAAACATTATTCCGAATACCTTCAGCAGGGTTTTGCTCCACCAATGGAACATGTTTATATGCAGCAGCATGAAAGACCGTAGTTGGCTGATGAACTCTAAAGATCTTTCGCAACAAATCGCTATCTCGGACCGAGGCTAAGCAAGCCACCAACTTGATTGGCAAAACTGGGGGAGGTAGGGAAGCTTGGTCATCACCGCCATTCGCCAAATGATCCCCATTAAGCCCGGTAACAGCCTTCTTTAATTCCTCATAGATTAAATAGAGGGAGTGCTCACTACTGTCAAGTAAGACTAATGATTTAGGAGAAAATTTTATGATTTGACGACAGAGCTCGCTACCAATGGAGCCACCCGCTCCCGTGACCAATACAACTTGGTCGCGAATATTTTTTTCTAATAGCCCTACTTCAGGCGGAACCACTGCTCTTCCAAGCAAGTCATTCATATCCAGATCATGTAAGTCTGAAATTCTCACCCGACCTGAGGCCAAATCAATGAGTCCTGGCAAGGTGCGAACACGTACGCCACATCCGTTTAATGATGCAATAATTTCGCTTCTGCGATTTTGGCTAGCAGAGGGAATAGCCAGAAGCACATCTGTAATGTCTAGTCGACGCATCAGGTCGTGCAAGCCCGTATTGGGGTACACAGTAATTCCATTAATCGTACTTCCATGCAAATGAGAATCATCGTCAATAAAACCTTTGACTAGCATCTCTTTGTTATTTGATAGACCTGTTGCTAGTTGACGACCTGCTGAGCCGGCGCCATAAATCAGCGCAACAGGCTGAGCTCGGTGAAATGCCTTTTGAACATTATTGATACTGCCTAGCCAATAGCGCACAAAGTATCGACTGGTACCAATTCCGATAAATAAGAGGATGGGCTGAATGACTCCAATTGACCGAGGCACGTCATTCACTCCAAAGAGCGTAAATATGCAGAAGAATAAGCCCGTGTAAATGATGAAAACACGCGCCATTGAAGCAAGTGCAGCCGAGCCAACATATCTAAAAATAGCCCGGTATAAGCCAAAAGAAATAAAGAGGGGAAATGAAAATCCAATGGCAGCAAGAAGAACCATCCACTGCTGGCCTTGAAAATAGCCCCACTGGTCTAAGCGAAGCCCAAAGGCAAGCCAAACACTGAATGCGCAAATAATGACATCACAATACATCACTACGCCCCGCTTAACTGAGCGAGGAAGGTTTAATAATGACTGTTTAGTTGCGTTAATGGGCACGATTTTAATTATAAATTATGTAGTCAAATTAAGGGTATTTGGCATTAAATGAGGTAGATGAGTCATTCTGCTCTAAAAATAGACTCGGCATAATGAATGCTAAGTTGGCAACTATCTTCCTGTATGAAGTTAGTCAGCAAAAAAATAGAAAACTCACTTAAAAAACCCAAACTAATGAGAAACCCCAGCTCGACGAACCACCTTTAGAAAAGTTAAGCCCAATATCTTCAGATCAAACCATAACGACTGTTTCTGAAGATACTCCATCTCATACTGCACTTTGATTGGAATAGATAATTCATCACGGCCATTGACTTGCGCCCAACCGGTCAGACCCGGCACCAAGGTGTGCACGCCCCGCTCTGTGCGCAAAGCAATTAAGTCTTGCTGATTGAACAGCGCCGGGCGCGGGCCTACAAAGCTCATATCTCCCGCCAGAATGCTCCACAACTGCGGCAACTCATCCAAACTGCTCTTGCGCAAGAAAGAGCCGATAGGAGTCAGGTGTGAACGGGCATCCGCCAGCAGATGCGTGGCTACCGCTGGCGTGCCCACACGCATGCTGCGGAACTTCGGCATTTTGAAGATCACATTGTTTCGGCCAACCCGGTCAGACCAATACAGAGCCGGCCCTTTGGAAGTCAAGCGGACGGCCATCGCCACCAGCAACACCGGCACAAACAAGATCAGAGCCGCCATACAGCCCAGAAAAATATCAAAGACTCTTTTCATACCGCTATCGCCCGCCGCAACCCTTCTTCCACAGACACGGGTGGCACCCAACCCAACAAACTGCGCGCCTTCGACATATCAACTTGCAAATTACCGCACAAGCGCTGCACCGCATCACCTTTGCCCAGCAACGATGCCCCCGCCTGCAAAGCCCACACCGGCACCCCGGCTGCTTGCGCCATGCCGCGCACAAGCTCGGTGGTGGATAGGTCTTGCCCATCACTCACCAAAAAAGTCTGGTTAGCAGCTTGGGGGGGGTGATGCAGGTGACGATGAAATCCACCAGATTGTCCAGCGCCACCAGGCTGCGCTGGTTGTGCACTGCCCCCAGCGGCGGACGGATGATGACTACCTCCATGCCGGTTTCAGCGGCAATACGCAGCAAACTTTGTTCGGCCTCCCATTTGGACAGCGCATAGGCGTTATGGGGGTTGGGTTGGTTTGCCTCTGAAAATGACGTGCCAGGCACGGTCTGCGCGCTATTCACGCCAATCGAGCTGACATACACAAACCGCTTTATTCCACTTGCTGCGGCTGCCCTAGCCAGATGTTCCGTCCCCGCAACATTTACTTTGCAAAATTCTTTCAAGGGATTTTCCGCCCCCTCGCGCATGATATGCACCCGCGCGGCAAGGTGGACAACCGCATCCACGTCCGCCAGTGCGCCAGACCAATTTGGGGCGGGACCAATATCGCCCAACTCAAAATACGTGCCACCCGAGCCGGGATGACGCCGAACTGCACGAGACACATCATAGTTACGTTGGGCGAGTTCAGTGCACACCGCACGCACAACAAAACCGGTAGCACCAGTCACCAAAAACCGCATCAGGCAGGCCTTCTGACAAACTGCATAGCCCGGGTGACCAACTTGTTCAACACAAAACTGACTAGCGAAGAACGCAGTCCGTTTTTTGAAAGAGCCTGGCGTATCTCAGCATTCTGTTTAAAGATGTTGCTCAGACTGCGGTTGCTAGTACCCCCCAAACGCATCTTCACAAAAACTTCTGGAATGTAACAACTGGAGATGCGCGCAGCCTCCAAATAGCGCGCCATCAACTCAAAATCTGCAGCAATTTTGAAACTCAGGTCGAATCCGCCCAAACGCTGATAAACCGAACGGCGAACAAAAAATGTCGGGTGCGGTGGGGACCAGCTTTTTTCAAAAGACCCTGGCACAAAGTCTGCGGAGCGCCAGTATCTGACCGTCCGCGTTGGGTCGACCTGGCTGACGTAACACAAGTCGCCGTAACAACAATCTGCACCACTTTTTTCAAATGCTGCGGCCACAGTCGTCAAAACACCTGGGGACGCATAAAAGTCATCGGCATTGATAAAGGCCACAATCTCGCCGCTGGCCAAGGCTATACCTTTGTTCATCGCATCGTAAATGCCGTTGTCCCTCTCAGAAACAAGCTTGGCCACGTGTGGCCCCTCGGCAGCCACAACTTCCAACGTATTATCTTTTGACCCACCATCGACAATGATGTGCTCAATATCGCCATGAGTTTGCTCACGCACTGACCGCAGCGTGTGAGCAATTGTTTTAGCCGAGTTATAACAAACTGTGATGATCGAAAACTTTGGTAATTTCATTTTTCTCTTCCCTCCTCCAGGATTTGATGATAAAAAGAGATGGTTTCCTTATAACAGCGCTCCCACGAGAATCGCTTGGCGTTCTCAAACCCGCGCTGAATTACCGCTTCACGTAGCGATGTATTCACCAGCTCCCGGATACGTGCGGCAAACGCCTCTGCGGTCACTTCATCCACTAGCAACCCAGCATCGCCCGCCGCTTCAGGTATTGATGAACTATTGGTTGCTATAACCGGGCAACCAGCGGCCATCGCCTCAATCACCGGTATACCGAACCCTTCATAGCTCGATGGATAAATCAAAGCATGTGCGCTGTTATACAAACTATTAAGCTTCTCATTCGGCAGGCGATCCAAATGTAAATACCGTCCGCCGAGTTGCTCATCAAGTAACTCCTGATCCGATCGACTCAGCTTACCCCCCCCAACCACAACCAGTCCATATCCAGGCACCTGGCTAACAGCATGTACAGCCAGTTGGAAGTTCTTGTAGGGGCTCCTGTCGCCCACGTACACAAGATAAGGAAGGTCGTGCAATCCTTCGCGATCAAACGATTCCCGGTTTACCCCTTCCTGGACAGGGCGAAACTCGTCCGAATAGCCCAAATGAATCACGCGGATCCGATCTTCAGAAACCCCCGGCACAAACTTGAGCATATCGCGCTTGGTACTCTCTGATATGCATATCACACCGCGCGCCTTTTGAAGCGCCATTCGCTTTTGAACTGAATGCCCCAAACGGGGCAATCCAGCTCCGAAGCGCTCGTAGGTGAAGTCATATGCCGTTTCAACCGTAGTGCAATCACTGCCCCAAGGGATTCGGTAATAACTTGAATGAAAAATACACCCCTTTGGCAACGCCACAAATTGGGGTAAATAACGAGAAATATTCGTTGGGATTCTCAGACTTGACACTATCAAGTCTTGCGGCAAATCCAGCTTCGTCCTAAAAATATTGTCGTTAACATTCCTGCCTTCAATTGCGTGTAAGGGCACCTCATCACGAAGCATCCGGCGTAGCAATTCATACCAATACACCGAAATTCCACCGGCCCGCTGCAATGAAAAGATAATGTTGTCGAGGTATATCCGCATACAATTATCCGAGATGGCCCGCAGCCTAAGCCTCTCCAACGCGAAGCAACCCGCGCTCCACTGCGACCATGCGCTTCACCACATCATCCAGATGGACAGTCGCATGCCAGCCAAGCTCACGCAAAGCCCTGGACGGATCGGCACGGCCCACTTTCAAATCCGTCGGCCTGAAGAATTCGGGATCAATATCTACCCATTCCCTCCAGTCCAAGCCAACCTCTGCGAAAGCGACTGCAATAAAGTCGGATAATTTTCGGCTCTCCCCCGTGGCAATGACGAAATCCGATGGCGTATCTTGCTGAAGCATCCGCCACATCGCCTCAACATACTCGGGGGCCCAACCCCAATCGCGTGCGATATCGATGTTGCCCAACCGCAATCTTTCCTTACTGCCCACTGCAATTCTCACCGCTGCCGCGACGATCTTGCGCGTCACGAACCTCTCGGGTCGCAAAGGTGATTCGTGATTGAACAGAATCCCAGTACAGGCGAAGAGGTTGTAGGCCTCACGATAAATGGCGACCTCCCAAAAGGCTGCTGCCTTGGCGACCGCATAGGGGCTTCTAGGGCGGAATGGCGTTTCTTCGTTTGCGGAATGATCGCCCGTATCACCAAAGCACTCGCTTGAACCGGCGCTGTAGAACTTGATCGGTCGGCCCGTAAAACGAATGGCCTCCAGTATGTTGAGGGTGCCTGTCGCGATGCTTTCCAGCGTCTCAACAGACTGATCGAACGACAGGCCAACTGAACTCTGGCCGGCCAAGTTATAGACCTCGTCTGGCTGAGTCTTGATGAGCGCTTGGAAAACGCTTCTGAAATCCTGCAGGCTGATCGATATCAACTTGACATCATCATGCACACCGAGGCGATGTAAATTTGCAAAAGCAGACCCCTGAGCATCACGAGCGCCCCCGTAAACGACATAACCTTTTTGAAGGAGCGATCGGGCTAAATAACTTCCGTCCTGCCCAGAAACGCCACAAATTAATGCTGTTCGAATAGTCCCCATTTAAACCTGCCCCGCCTGTTTTAAT
>Ga0364887_10664_pt1 | contig 14678 bp, 8 predicted proteins | sample ExccelJu500001D4_4_FD_206924 | JGI IMG/M metagenome (GOLD analysis project Ga0364887, IMG submission 206924) | Enriched cells from Trout Bog Lake Hypolimnion, Wisconsin, USA - BchlTB.July23.5000.01.D4 | ecosystem: Environmental > Aquatic > Freshwater > Lake > Hypolimnion/Profundal zone | place...
ACAAGTTTCAGGTTGCTGGCAACTAGTATCCTGAAACTTGTAACTTATTTTCCAGCCAACATAGGGTACAGCGCATCTTTTTTGTCTTCATAGACTAAAGTAAAAATTGTTTGCAGATATGAAAGACTACATAATTGTCAATTATCATTTATTAATTATCAATTAACTACACAATATGATTTCATTGATTAATCAGGTAGGCAAATACGGAGAAAAGACTGCCATCGTAGTTGGCGAAAAGCAATATAGTTATCAAGAATTGTTGGCGGCATCTTCCTCTTTTGCAGGTGATTTGTTGGCAGATACAGACGATTTGCACGAGGCTAGGGTTGGATATATGGTTAATCCGGGGTTTGATTATGTAAAGGTTCAGTGGGGAATATGGCAGGCTGGTGGTGTTGCGGTGCCTTTGTGTTTGACGCATCCGTTGCCTTCTTTGCAGTATGTGATTGAAGATACAAATGCGACGATTGTGGTGGTTTCGCCAGAATATGCACCCATTTTGGATGAACTATGTAGGGAGAAAAGTATCAGGATGATTGTTTTAGGAACCGAAACAATAAAAGAAAATGTTGTATTGCCAGTGATTGATATTACCCGAAGGGGATTGATTTTATACACGAGCGGGACAACGAATAAACCCAAAGGCGTAGTTACTACCCACAAAAACTTAGAAGCACAAGTAAGTACGTTGATAAAAGCTTGGGAGTGGACTTCTGCCGACCATATCATTTGTGTGTTGCCGTTGCATCATGTTCACGGTATCATCAATGTGGTTTCTTGTTCATTGCTGAGTGGGGCAATTTGCGAGTTCTTGCCATCTTTCTCGGCCGAAGGAATCTTCAATTTATTTCTACAAGGCAAGTTGAATGTGTTTATGGCAGTGCCAACAATCTACTTCAAACTGATTGCTTTCTGGGAAATGCAACCAAAGGAAAAGCAGGAAGAGTTGACTGTGTGCATGAAGAAGTTCAGGTTGATGGTGTGCGGTTCTGCTGCTTTGCCAATTACTGTCATGGAGAAGTGGGAACACATCAGCGGACAAATATTATTGGAGAGATATGGTATGACCGAAATAGGAATGGCTATTAGCAATCCTTACAACGGTGAAAGGAGACCAGGGCATGTGGGCGTTCCTTTGCCTGGTGTGAATATTCGTTTGGTAGATGAACAGAACCACGATGTTGTACCAGACCAACCGGGTGAAATATTAATTAATGGAGACAATGTTTTCCTAGAATATTGGAACAGACCCAACGCCACAGAAGAATCCTTTGTGGATGGAAGATGGTTTAAGTCGGGGGATATTGCCATTATTGAAGATGGCTATTACCGCATCATGGGAAGGAATTCTGTGGACATTATCAAATCTGGTGGGTATAAGATTTCTGCTTTGGAAATTGAAGAAGTACTAAGAACCCATAACTTAATAACGGATTGTGCTGTGGTAGGTATTGATGATGATGAATGGGGTGAATTGATTGTTGCCGCTTTGGTGGTTTCGGATGATAGTATTGATTTGAAAGAATTGAACAAGTGGTTGCGTGAAAAGATGGCAGCTTATAAAACACCAAGAAAATACCTTTTGGTGAAAGAACTTCCACGTAACGCAATGGGTAAAGTGACTAAGAACGATGTGAAAAAACTATTTGTATGAAACAACTAAGGGTTTACTTATTGATTATTGTCTTAGGATTGGGGCTGATAAATGCTTCTGCACAGAAGAGGTATCAGTCGGAGGTGTTTGATTCAATTGATTCAACCACCAATATACAATACGGACAAGCCGTAAACCTAAAGGGGCAAGATGAGAAGCTCTTGCTAGATGTTTTTCAACCGAAAGGGGATACTGCAAAACACCGTCCATTGTTGATATTTATTCACGGTGGAGGTTTTGTAAGTAATACCAAAGTAACTGGCTTTGGCAATTTGGTTTGTTGGGGCCTTGCAAAGCGTGGTTATGTTACTGCCAGTATTGATTATAGGTTGGGTATTGATAAAGCTAACCCAAACAAAAATGGTCATCTAGAGGCAATGTATAGGGCGCAACAGGATGGTAAAGCGGCTATCAGGTTCTTTAGAAAGTATGCGGAGACTTATGGTATAGATACAAATCAGATATTTATTGCAGGAAGTTCTGCAGGTTCAATGACTTGCTTGGGTATTGCTTATATGCAGGAAAAAGATGTTCCTGCAAGCATTGATAAAGACAAATGGGGAACATTAGAAGGTAATAGTGGCAATGAAGGTTATTCTTCAAAAGTAAATGGTGTAATCAATTGCTGGGGTTCATTGATAGATTACAAATGGATTGAAAAAGGGAATGTGCCTCTATTCAATATTGCTGGCACAGCTGATAAATTAGTACCTTACGATAGTTCTTACGGATACAGTAGCTTTAAATATGGCTCTTATATTCTTTATCAAAGGTGTTTGGAGGTTGGTATCCCTACAGGTCTTAGACCTTTTGTAGGAGCTGGACATACACTTGACAATAATAAAAAGAAACAGGATAGTGCAGTTCAATCAATGGCTGCTTGGTTGTACACCCAGTTAAAGATTGTAAAAGGAAAGAACGAAGAGGGTGTATTCCGTTGGGAAAAAGAAATAAATGCTTTTGATAGTTTGAACAAAGTAGAGCATTATTCAGACAATGCAATTATGTTCTTGGGAAGTTCTTACATAAGATTCTGGAAAAATATCAGGGAAGATATTGGTTATAAAGAAGTGATTCACCGTGGCTTTGGTGGTTGCAACCTAAGGGATGTTGCGTATTATGTAAAGCGTATTGTTTATCCGCACAAACCCAAAGCATTGTTTATGTATGTGGGCAATGACATCGTGGATAGTGATAAGGATAAAACCCCTGACCAAGTGTTTGAGCTCTTTAAATATGTGGTAAAAGTTGTAAGGGAGAAGTATCCTACTATGCCGATTACTTGGTTACAGATTTCACCAAGTCCAAAGCGTTGGCGTGTTTGGGATAAAGTTACCGAAGCCAATAACTTGATTAAAGCTTACTGCGAAAGCAATCCCAATCTGTATTACATACCATCATCCGATAAGTTTTTAGGAGAAGATGGTAAACCAATAGTGAAGTATTACAGGGATGATAATCTTCACTACAACGAAGAAGGATACAAGGTTTGGGGTAAGAATATTAAAGATAAGGTGAAGGAGATTGCAGGGAAGTAGTAAGTTATAAGTATTAGGAGGTAATCATTCTATTCATTTAAATCACTAAATCATAATTGCGCTATATGAAAAAACAAACGTTCAAGCTTATTTGTGCCTGTTTAGCAGGTTTTGCATACTCGGCAAACTATACTAACCACGCACCGTTGGCTGGCATATTGATGAAACAGTTTGTTTTTTCTAAGATGTACGCAGGGTTTTTAACAACAGGCATTTTTACTACCCACGCCATTATGCAGATTCCGGGAGGACATCTCGCAGACAAGTATGGGGGAAAGAAGACATTGATTGCGGCATTAAGCATCATCATCATCTGTAATGCTGGACTAGCTTTTTCTACAAGCTACGAGCAGTTATTAATGTGGAAGATACTCGTCGGTTTCGGAACGGGGATAGCATTTGTAAGTGGATCTAGGTATCTGACCCAAGTATTGCCAAAGGAAATGCTGCTGAAAGGGCAAGGCTTTTATGGTGCATCGATATTGATGGGGTCAGGGTTTGTAATTTTCGCAGTACCCCGTGTGGCACAAGATTTTGGATGGTCAATATCTTTTCTTACAACGGCGGGTGTTGCTTTGGCAGTATTGGTATTGTGGTTAGCGGCAGCACCTAAACCAGAATTGAAACCACATCCACATGTAAGCTTGGGAAGTCTATTGTCACACGGGCAGTTGTGGTTATTGGGATTGGTACAGATGTCAACATTTGGCGTGGTGCTAGTAATAGGTTCTTGGGTAATAGAGATGTTGAAAGTGAAAGTAGGATTGTCGCCCGTAACGGCAGGAACCATTGGTAGCTTGGTGTTGTTGCTAGGAATATTTACCCGTGTATGGGGCGGAACATTGATATTGAAGCTAGGATACAGGTGGTTATTGATACTGAGTTTATTTATGATAGGTACAGGTGCAGGTTTATTGGCTATTACAAGTTCTTCGTTTGCGTTGGCACTCACTGCAATTGTCATCATGGGTTTTGGCGCAGGATTACCCTATGCGGCATTATTCAACAGGGCAGTTGCGTTGTTTCCAGGCAGGGGAGGTGCGGCAATGGGCTTGGTAAATATGATAGGGTTGGTGATGATTTTGGCAGGTGCACCATTGGTAGGAAAGATAGCAGAGTGGACGGGTAATTTCTCATCGGCGTTTTTGTCTATGTCCATCTTTGCTTTCGCAGTCATGTTTGCTTCATTGGGAATTAAAAGGGAGTATCATCATCAGTAAATTGGTATGCAAAAATGAAAGACTGAAATCATTTTGAATCACGGAAATCAATCATTTAATTCATTCAAATCATTTAATCATTGGTATAATATAGTTTTTTTATGATCATCGAATACGGCACACCGGAGTTTAAGGCAGCGTGGTTGGACTATGTTCAGCAGGATCCCGTGCATCCGAATATTCCGTTGGATATAAGGATTAAAGGAACCCGCACCATTCTGGCATATCTCGATAATCCTAATGACGAACCTCATGCTATCATCTGCATCAAACTGGGGGATAAGCTGCCACAGAACATGGAGTTTATTTTGAGCGACGATGATGCAACCGAAGTGGTGGACGACAACTATATGTTTGCCATTTTCTACACCATCTTCAAACTAGAGCATTCTACTTTAAGGGGTGCGGGTGCAATTGCGATAAAAGAAGCCAAGCAACACTATAGAAACAAGGGTATGAAAAGGTTCTTTACCCTAAGTCCCATCCCTAATCTTAGAAAAGATTTTAAATACATACCGGCAGAGCGTGCCATTAAAAAATACCTGCTGGCGGGTACTGGTGCAGTCGCAAAGTTCCATCTATCCAATGGGGCAACCATACACGCCATCCATTATAATGCCGATATGAGCCCGCAGCGCATCTTCGAAAGCTGGGGAATTATGGTTAACTATGATTATTGCGATTATTTGTAACCTTTTTAAGCTTGTTGGTTTTCTGGTTCTCCTAAAATTTAGATGTCATATTCCAGCAATTGGACAATTACGCCAACTCTAATATGAAATTTCCATCAATACCCAATTTCTGATGCACAGCTTTTAAGAAACTTACATCAGGTTGTCGTTCTCTCCTTTGTTATGATTTACTTTTAATTTCAGTGCTTCCTCATTCTCCATTTTGGATCCAATAATACGCAATCATCTTCTTTTGTTCCAATTTTGTCTTAACTGCACTTGCTTGTTTCTATGTGGAGTAATTGTATTTCTATAGGATTCGTTTTGTCATTACCGCAGTTTAGCTTCTTCACTACCCTTTTTTATCCCAATCGATTGAGACGGTACTCTTAAAGCTTTCTAACAGTTCCCTTGCAATTGTTTTCACTTTCCACTGCTAATAATTTTAAATAAGATTAATCCAATCCATATATTTGATTGATAAATGAATTACTCACAAAACATTATTGCCTGATGAATAAAATACTGCTTGCTGCCATCGCCCTAATCGTAATTCATTGCCATGTGTCGGCTCAAGTGGTTTCTACTTGGGTTCAATATGATAAGGACAATAAGTTGACTTACTACAAAGATTCTTTGGGCAATCGAATACCCGACTTCTCTGCCGTGGGATATAAGTATGGTAAGGAAACATTTCCTAAAGGGGAGGTCGTGGCAGCATACACGCCAACCGGTGGGGATGATACTTACAACCTGCAAAAACTAATTGATAGCGTGGGCGAACTGCCACACGCCAATTTTCCGAGGGTTATTGAATTGAAGAAAGGTACTTATACGGTTTCATCGACCATTAAAATAAAGAATAGCAACCTGATAATCAGGGGCGAAGGCACTAATGACAACGGCACGACTATCAACTTCACAGCCACCAAACAGAGTGACCTATTTGTGATTGAAGGCAAGGGAAAAATGGATTTGGAGGAAAGCAAAGCCGAGACAATTACGGACGATTATGTACCTGTTGGTAGCAATCAGTTCCATGTAAAGAACATCGCTGCTTTTGCGGTGAACGAACCCATTGTGGTAGGGAGAATTGCGACCGATAAATGGATTCACGAAATAGGGATGGACGATATAAAAGACCTGCGGGATGGTGGCAAAAACTGGTCGGCGAAGGGTTTTGATTTGTATTTCGAAAGGATAATAACAGGGATAGATAAAGCGACTGGATTGATAACCATCAATGCCCCAATAGTGATGCCGATGGATAATAATTATGGCGGCGGCAAGGTAATGCCCTACACTTTTAAAGGGCGGATTGAAGAAGTGGGAATGGAAAACCTACGGTTGAATTCTTCCTACGCCAACGATACTGATGAGCAACACGGATGGTGTGCTATCAAGGTAAATGCTGCGCAAAACTGCTGGATCCAGAATGTTATGTCACTTCATTTTGGGTATAGCTGCGTGTTGATTGCTAGTAGTTCAAAGAATGTTACGGTGCAAAACTGCATTTGTTTCGATGCCATTTCTATCATCACCGGAGGGAGGAGATATTCCTTCAACTGCGAAGGTCAACTGAGCCTTTTTCGCAACTGCATGGCACGCAATGGCCGTCACGACTTTGTAACGGGGGCAAGGGTGTGTGGTCCCAATGTATTTACGCATTGCAACGCCACACTTACCCATGCAGACATCGGCCCGCACCACCGTTGGGCAGTGGGTACGCTGTATGACAACATTACTTCCGACGGGGCAATCAATGCACAGGATAGGGGCAACTGGGGGACAGGTCACGGATGGAGCGGGGCGTATCAGGTGTTCTGGAACTGCACCTCGGCAACGGCAGCGATTCAAAATCCACCGATGGCTTACAACTGGAACATTGGTTATAGGGGTCAAAACAAAGGTGCCAAACTGGTTCGCCCCAACGGCGTGTGGGAAGCAACAAATGTGGGTGGGGTAACGCCGGCATCATTGTACATTGCACAAGTGGTGGATAGAGAAATTGCAAAGTAGTGGGGGGATGGGAGATTATAAAGAATAATTTTTCAAAGCATTAAACATCATAATCCTTCTACAATCCACTTAATGGCAATAATTCTTTTACTTACACTGAAGCATCAATATTATGTATTGATGAATCTTATTTCCAAATAGCGTACTTACAAAAATTTTTCCTTTACTTTGTATAAATTACTTTTCATGAATTCAAATTTGAAAAACAATCTTCTGAAAATCGCCTGCAGAACACTTGTTATCCCCGTTTTTCTATTGGCTACTGTGCATTCATTTGCTCAAGTAAACCTTAGTAGAGGGTTAGTGGCATATTATCCCTTTAGTGGTAATGCACTCGACTCTAGTGGCAATGGCAACAACCCCAGTTTCAACAATGCAACCCTTACTGCCGACAGGTTTGGCAATGCCAACAGTGCTTATTTGTTTAACGGCATCAGTAGTTACATGCAAATACCAGCAAGCCTTTCGCTGGATACTAGCAAAACTGTAACGTTAAGTTTTTGGGTTTACATAAATGGTTTTTACAGTGGCACTTGTAGTGGCAACTATATTTTAAGTAAAGGCCTTGAAGCTAATACCGACTATAATGCAGTTTTTTCAGATGCTCCATACGACAATTCTATAGGACAAAACAATTGCTTTGTACCAGTGGACACTAGCCACGAATCATTTTATGGGATGGGAACAGGCAGTGCCACCCCTTTTTTGCATAGTGGCTCATGGTATCATGTTGTGTTTACAAACAATGGAACTACATCTGTAATGTATGTAAATGGCAACTTGGTTGCAGCCAACAGTGGCGTGATTACTCAAAATACAAATGATATTTTTCTGGGTAGATACTTCGATTCAACGAGGACTCCCTATTGGTTTAATGGCATTTTGGATGATATAAGAATATATAACAGGGCAATTACAAGCGATGAAGTAACCGCTTTGTACAATGCACCCAATCCTAGTATACCCAACGACTGCGCCAATGGGAATAATTTGCAATTGATAATCAGGTCTGGTTCTGCGCAAGACAGTCTTCTTACTTTTGGTGGAGTTGCTAATTATCACGTTAATGATGCTGCCAACACTAGTAAACTTGAGATAGATCTTGAAACTTGGACAGACAATGCACAGGGTTTACCATTGTATAACACTAGGGTATTGCAAAATTATAATCTCAGTCAAATACCAACGAATGCAGTGGTGAATAGTGCCAAGTTGTATTACTACGCAAAAACAGTTGGTGCCGACAATGCCGTGAATGGACAACCTACTTATGGTACCAACAATGCAGTATTGCTTCAAAAAGTTACTAGCCCTTGGAATCTTAATACGCTTACTTGGAATAATGAACCATCCGTTGATATAAATACTGCCACCCAAGTATTATTACCTCAAAGTACCAATACCGCAGAGGATTATGTGGTGGACATTACTAACCTTGCCCAATATTGGGTAAGCAAGCCGGATAGTAATTTCGGGTTCCTACTAAAGATGCAGACAGAAAACAACCCATATAATTCGATGATATTTGAAAATGGACAAGCAAGCGACTCAACAAGGGATGCAAGGTTAGAGATTTGCTATACCGTACCATCTATTCTTCCCATCACTTTAAAATCACTCAGTGCTATTGCAATAACAAGCCCTTATACGAGGCTCGATTTTGCTACAGAGAATGAAGTAAATGCCGCTTCTATAGAAATAGAAAGAAGCTATGATGGCAATGCCTTTGTAGAAGCGGGTTCTTTAGCGGCAAAAGGCAAGGCTAGCTTGAATGATTATAGTTATACGGATAAAATAGATGTTGGTGCCTTAAAGGTTTACTATCGCTTGAAACTGATAGATAAAAACGGCAACTATAAATACAGTGAGGTTGTTTCAGTATTGTTGGGTAGTGTTAAACCGCTTACGGTAGAATTGTTCCCTAATCCTGTTTCTAGTTCAACCCTGAATATGAACCTCTATTTATTAAAGGATGAAGCGTTGACTGTTCGTGTGTTTGACATGAGTGGCAAACTTGTTTCTGAAACACATGTACAAGGAACAAAGGGTAATAGTTCTCTTTCAGTGCCTGCCTTTAAGAGTCTTAGTCAGGGTGTATATACTGTAAGTGTTGTTAGCAATAGCGAGGTTGTTACTAAGAAGGTGATTAAGATTAATTAAACCGAACGTTTGGATTGATAGAAAAGAGGTTGCCTTCCTAGTGATAGCAGCCTCTTTTCGTTTGATTACTCCTCTGGTTTTTAGATTAAAGTAACATCTTTACTCAAATTATTCTAACATTGCAGCATGAAATTATTCTTTATACGTTACTCAAAGATTCTGTTTATTCAGTTAAGACTGCACATTGTCTTTGGCTTCCTACTCGGCTTTTTTGATAACATGGCTTACCTCACCCGTTTTTCAAAGTGGGTTTCTGAAAATAAAGGCATTGCTTACAATGACTTTCCTAGCAATTGGGATTACTTTAAACGCAATGATTTCTACAAACATGTATTCGAGACTGAGAAACTGGATGAAGAAATTAACTACATAGAGTTTGGTGTTGCGGATGGTGTTTCTTTTAAAGTGTGGCTCGACCAAAACAAGAATCCAAATAGTCGCTTTTATGGTTTTGACACTTTCGATGGCTTGCCAGAAGACTGGGGGGTATATAAAAAAGGATACTTCTCCACTGGATTTAAGGTGCCTGAGATAAATGATGCTAGGGGCAAATTCTTTACAGGTCTTTTTCAACAGACACTACCTGTGTTCTTAAAGGAATTTAGTCCCAACAAGCGCAATGTCATTATGATGGATGCAGACTTGTACTCTTCCACCTTGTTTGCGCTTACTTCATTAGCTCCTTTTTTAAAAAAGGGTGACATTATATTCTTTGATGAGTTCGTGGTACCTACCCACGAGTTCAAAGCTTATTTAGATTTTATTCAATCGTATTACATCAAGCTGGATTTACTTGCTGCTGCTAACAATTATTACTTCGTGGCATTTAAGGTTGCCTAAATCTTACCGAAGATATACAACAATCAAAAAGGGTTGGAACTAATTAGTTCCAACCCTTTTTAGTTTATCCCCCTTTTATCCTTAAAACTTGATAAACTGCTTCTGCCCCATCGTTCCATCCTCTCCTTTGATTGCAACTATATAACTACCCTTTGCAAGATTAGCAACTGGCAATGAAAGGCTATTCGTTCCTGCATTCAATAAGGTTTGTTTTGTAATCAATACCCTTCCACTCATATCCAACACTTGTATGGTGATGTTCTTTGCTTTACTGTTATTCAATTGCAGGTTCAGCAAATCCTTCACAGGATTAGGATAAATGGATAATTGAGAATTGACAATTGATGATTGAACAGAAACCACATTGCTGTATGTTTTATTGCCTGTTTTATCAATGGCTGCTATGCGATAGTATATTGTTTTGTTATCAGTATTAAAGGTATTATCCTTATAGCTATAATCATTCGTCTGGTTGGCTTTGCTTGTACCTATAACACTAAACTCCTTACCATCATAACTACGCTCTACATTGTAGGATACGAGATTGACTTCATCAGTTACTTTCCAATTGATTACATTAGAACTACCAACTTTGTCCACGTTCACAACACTGAACACAACCGGCAACGGAAATGACCTTATTACTTTCAGTTCCAACATATAAGTACCGATTTCACCAAATGGACTTGCCAAACTCGGTGCCACTCGGAAGTATAGCGTTTTAGAGCCTGCTTCTGTTAAGGTTCTTACACCGGTTCTTATGGTAGTCCAAGTGCTGCCAGCGTTTGAGGAGTAAGCAAAGAGACCGTCCAATGTGTACACACTATCTGTACTGCTATAGTTGGCATTATCAAAAGCAATATTTACTGAGTAATTATACCCCGCAGGAAGGATTATTTTAAAATAATCCTTAAGGTTACTTGCCGTTATGTTTGAGCCAGCCGTATTTGTATAAGCCGTGTCATTAATAAAATTGAGCGGCAATAGGTACGTTTGAGCAAGCGTGTTGTTTGGCTCATATTTGTCAGGTACTAAGGCAGGTGGCAGAACACTTATAAGTATTGGGTTTAGATAATTGCCATTGCCAACATATTCGCTAGCAGTACTATCATAAGAACTATCCCTCACTTCAAGTATGTAAGTGCCAGGCTTTAATCCAATTGAATCCACGCTAAAAATAAGTGGGGATGAGTATTGTGTTCCAGGCAACAGACCCTTAGTTTCGCTATAAGTACCTATGGCTTGGGCAAAAGAACCATCCAGGTTATACAATGCTACTGAGTATTGTCCATAAAAGGTATCTACTGATTGATTAATTAAATTCAAAGATATTTTAGCTGAATCACCTTCAATAAAACTTGGTGGGGTGGCTGCTATTGAGTCCGATAGAACTAAATCTGTCGTACTGTTTACCACAGTTATTTTCACGAAGTTCTTAAAGGTAGAATAAGGTGCAACCGTTGACCAATAACCACCAGTAGGCCTGTAAATAATTCCTACATAATAGGTGCCAGGCACCATATTGCTTATGCCTGTTGTGGAAAATGTTAGATTATTTGTATAGTGGCTTGATGTTGCCAATGATTTGTTGGAGAGTATCTGAATGTATGCAATAAAATTTAAAGAATCATCGTATACCGCCGCACCTATGTCTCCTTTAAAAATTGCATTGCCATTATTTCTCACATCCGTAGTAACACTAAACGGACTATTGGGTAAAATACTTGTGGGGGTTACAGTAACCACAGCCTCCAAGGTAAGGTTTGGGGCAATCACAGGAGGTTGTATGCCAATAGTAATTGTTTGGCCTTCATTGTATTTACCACTACCTGCCCCCGTGCCACCCGTTCCAGGATTTAAGGAATCAATCATAAAATAACCATTGTCCAAACCTCCCCATCCCCAATTGAAATGAAAGAAGTTGTTAACGTCATATCCATCTGTCACAAAGCAGTGTCCATCATCTGTTGCAGTATCCTGCCCTGTATAAACTACAGGCCTTCCCAAATTCAATTCATTTTCAATGATGCTTATCCATTCAGCATCCGTATGCAAGCTTCTATCAAGAACTTGTACATCGGGGTCGTACCCAAAATATTTTACTAGAGAAGTACCTACAGCACTCCCGTGTGCACCACTTCCAGTTGAGCTATAGTCCATATTGACACTTACCCCACAACTATACATCAGGGTGGCGATGGCATTAATCTGGTTGGTGCTAGTAGCCGTGCCAATGTAGGCAGGCATAGAATCCCACTGATAAGTGGTACTATCAAAGTTTACTGTTTGCACCCCCTCGTACTTATGCGCTGAGGGTGTATATGAGTTAGAGCCTATCCCTCTTGCTGGATAGTTCCAGTATTTCATTACTTGCGCCATTGCTGTGGCAACACATCCAGTAACCGATTTCCCTCCTCCCACCGAATCATAAGGGCAGAGATTATTGTAATTGGGAGATTGGTTCCAGAACACTTTAACCAAAGGCTCTACCGCCGATGTTCCATTGGCGGAAGTGCCAAAGTCTTCTATTGTTTTCCTTGCTGGTGGGTTTAATAGTTCTTGCCAACTACTCTTTATTTTATCACTAGCTACAGCTTTATTTGCAATGGATGCACTGATTTGTTTGTTGTAAATGTTCAGCCATACTTTCAACTGCTCAGGTATGTGAGCAAGGTCAAAGTTACTTTCATCCGAATAACCCAATATAGGTTTCGAAGCATCGTCGGCAGCAACAATCACATAGCCTTTGGCATTGGAAACATTGTACACATAAAAGCTATTGTTGCCATTGGCATCTTTTGCGGTGTAAGCTTTTTGAAGGCCGGACACAATGCCCAGTTTCTTAGAGAGAACCTTGGTAGCAAAGAAGTTGATGCCAACAGTTATGGCAGTAGTTTCATCTATAGGGTTGGCGAACAAGTAACCAACTGCTATTAATGCAAGTGATAGTGTAATGAGTTTTTTCATTCAATGATTGTTTTCAACAAAAGTGCTATAATAAAGCGAAATGTAACGATAGATTTTGTTAATTTAGGCTAAAAAATAGAGAGGACGTTAGCACTAATTAATTCATCATTTTTTGTCTCTACAACTTTGGGGTAATTATCATTTTGTCCTAAAATCGTGCATCCTTTTCAACTATTCGATATGGTGGGTCAATTACTGCCACGGAAGCATCAATCATTTCTTATTGCGGGAAAATGCGGTGAGAGTGTGTGACCTGACTGAAGGAAATTAGTTTGAAATCTTCTGGAATGAGAAGCAAAAGCGTAGCAATATCACTTGTAAAATAAGGTTGGTTTGTTGGGTACGAACCCCTCTCTAAAATGGCTTTTAGCCTCGAAGGCTTATTTTGTTGCTCAAAGCAACGGAGTACGACTACGAAACCACAAGTTTAGTAGAGCGAGGGCGAAGTTATACATTGATAATCAGTTGTTACTTCAAATAATCGTGCCTTAGTAATCCCCATATAATTGTTCTAAAACCCTAAATACTGTTTAATACGCCATAAATAGTCTTTCATACACCATAAATAGTCTTTCATACACCATAAATAGTCTTTAATAAGCCATAAATAGTCTTTAATAAGCCATAAATAGTCTTTCACGTGCCATTATCCAGTAGAAAACGGCACACTTGCACCTTTTTTGGGGTTATTTAGCACTTTTTGAGGGTTATAAACCACTATTTACGGCTTATAAAATTGTTTTTATGACAAATAGTCATACGTTCAAAAAAATGAAAGAACAATAATGGTTGATTTATGATTGATAATGGTTAATTAATAATTGAAAAGGTGAAGGGGGGATTTGATTTGGGGACTTTTAAAGAGTTTTGGGGAGGGATTTTGGAAAGGATATTAAGACCATTGGATAAAATATTGCGTAAAACTAAGGAAGGGAACGGTGAATAAAGTGTACTTGATCTTAAATAGATACGTATCGCTCTATTGGATATGTACGTACAGTATCTATTTTAATAGATGCGTATACACTTTATGTAAACAAACCCTTACATTTGTTAGTGGAACTGACGCTGTGGTAGGGTTTGAGGGATATTAAGGGAATAAGGCTTTGATAACAAACATGCGTCTATTTTAGAGTTGGCTGTAACTTATTCGATGAAACTTAAAAACATTATTTTATAATATGATTCATCCTCCATACCATTTTTTTTACATAGAGAGTTTATTGACAATTACAAGTTCTGCAATGAATAGTGTTGACAAGCTTAACCATTGCATTAAGAACATAAATATTGCAAGTCACCAAGAAATTATTGATAATGCACAGAATATAATTATTCAAAGTGCAGCATTGTCACGTTATTTTTGGCCGGTTCAAAAAAACAATTTTGCAAAATCACGAGGTCAGTTTCTGCGTCAACAATTATCAATCACAGAATCTAATGTCTTAAAGAATAGAGATGTTAGAAATTTTATAGAACACTTTGATGAAAAATTAGATACGTTTTGCAATGAAATTGTGTTTGGCACAATAATTCCAATTTTTGTTGACATTGAACCTACAAACGGAAATTACAAATTTTTTAGGGCTTATTTTATTGACAAAGG
>Ga0364887_10620_pt1 | contig 14665 bp, 18 predicted proteins | sample ExccelJu500001D4_4_FD_206924 | JGI IMG/M metagenome (GOLD analysis project Ga0364887, IMG submission 206924) | Enriched cells from Trout Bog Lake Hypolimnion, Wisconsin, USA - BchlTB.July23.5000.01.D4 | ecosystem: Environmental > Aquatic > Freshwater > Lake > Hypolimnion/Profundal zone | place...
TTGAGTCTAATTCTTCTATACTTAAACTCCGTTTAAATAATTCAACCCATTCTTCAATGTAACATTCTTTGATTTCATCAGCGCCATCGGCAAATTTAAAATTAAATCGTTTTTGTTGCCTTCCTGAGTTTTGCTGCAATTTCTGGTACTGTCATCAATTCTTCCATATAATCCCCTTTCATTAACACTTCTGACCTATTAGGTCAGATGATAGCAGGTTTTGCTCTATCGTAAATATGACTTTGCCTTTATGAAATCCTATGGTATTATTTGCTCTTATCTTGGGATTATTGTATACTCTAATCAAGGTTGGTGCGTTTGGCAAATGCCCGCATAATTACAATCAAATTTCCACCAACTGGTCAGGATATTGATATACGATTTGAGCATGATTGGCTCAATGATCTATATAAATATGAACCAGTTAAATTTCAAAACCTTCTTACAGCGGTCGAGGTTTTAAAAAATCCTACAAGAATTTATGTGGGGTTAAAAAGGATATTAAGCAATAACGGCTTATGTTTTGTTGGGAAACCAAAGAAATGGTACATCAGGGAAGACAAGCTTGTTGATTTTCCCAAAGATAAATTAGTATACACCGTTTTTTTAAATGACAGGTACAGTGTATTTGAATTAAGAGCCACGGAAGTTGATTTTTTTGATCCAGAAAGCCCGATTGATTGGGCAGAGAGATTTGGAGGTGAAATATGGAAAAAGGATTTTTAAACGATTGGATTAAAGAAGCTGGGATCACTGGGCCTATGGGTTCCCACAAAAACTCGGTCTGGTATAATAAAGAAGGAGACTGTCTGCAATTTCAATCAGAACAAGTGGCTGTAATTGGCGACAGGATTGATGAATTTTTGACCGTCTATCTATCGGCAGAGAACAAAGACATCATTGGGTTTCAATTAAAAGATGTTAAAGCTTTAGTCCAGAAATATGGATTGCCTGGGATTGTCGTCGATGCCTCTGTTAAAAAAGACCAGTTATCCATTTCAGTTTTTGCTCTATTGCTTAGGGCCTTTGGGGCAACATCTAAGACAATCAAGGAAGAAATGGCATATAGCAATGTCATAAGAACCGTCCCCAAGGAACAATCAATAATCCAATATTCAGAATTAGCAATGGCATAAACCATAATTAGACTTCATCCCCAGTGGTAACCACTGGCCACCCTTGGGTTACGATCCAAGGGTTTTATTTTTTACCCAATCAAGTCAAAACCGCAACAGGAAACATCCCCCACCCCGTAGGCTGGAAGGATTCCCTAATTTCTTAACAAGTTACCTTCAATAATGAACCAACGAATGTTTCACTAAGAAGCCGGTAATGATTGCTTAAAATATTCTTCCGCCTGTTCAAAATCAAAAACGTTACTCAAATTATCTTCTTCAAAATTAGTCAAAATACGAAAACTATCAAGAGCTGTAGGCGGTCATCAAAATGGGCCCAATTATGGTCATGCTGGCCCCATGGATGGCAATAAAATGCACGGAGTAGTCCTTGGTATTTAGGAGGCTATTCTCGTGAAGTATGTTGAGACTCGAAGTTTCAAGTGAAGGCTTTTTCGATAAAACTCCTATGAATCGCTTATTTTTAGTTAAATTAGCACTTTTCAGATGAAAAAACCAATTGTTTTTTATGGCCCCCATGATGACCATAATTGGTTCCTTTTTAATGACTCCCTACACTATTCATTTTCTATAACCAAAATTTGACCCATGCTTTCAAATGTTTTAAACTTTTGTTAGTTCATCCCCAGTGGGCAACCACTGGCCCCCCTTGGGTCACGATCCAAGGGTTTTGTATTTTAGGGATATCTTCCACATGGAACCAGAGTTATTCAAACCTAAAAAACGAGTAATTATATTCATAGATGGTTCAAACCTATTTCACGGGCTTTGGTCATGTTATAAAACCCATATTTTAGACATCCAAGAATTAGGCCAAAAGCTGTGCTTGGCTAACCGGGACTTGAAACAAATCCGCTATTACTACTCGCCCTTCATAAAACAAATCAATCCTCGTATGTATGTGATTCAACAAAAATATATTGAAACAATAAAGAAATACCCCAATGTAGTCGTTGTCGAGGGGAAATATGTGCGTAAACCCATCATCCTGAAAAAAGAAACGATGGCCAAAATTAAGCCTTACGTTCGTGCCGATGAATTGTGGGCCTATATAGAAAAAGGAATTGATGTAAAAATTGCCGTAGACATGATTGCGCTGACTGGTTCTTATGATACGGCTATACTTGTGAGCGGGGATAGTGATTTTGTACCGGTAATAAACGAGTTAAACACCCTGAAAAAGAGCGTGCAGGTTGCTATGTTTATGAACGATGATAGGAAATGTTACGATCTAAAAGAACATAGCAAATCTATAATCCGTCTGGATTATATAATCCCATCCATACTTAAAAAGCAAAAAGCCGCCAAAAAATGAGCGGCTTTTTTAACCTACCGTTGCTTACGCAAAGATAGGGATGTAAATCTAATTAAATAGTACATCATCTTAACCAATCTTGCAACCCTGTCAAGTTTTTTCTCCTCTGCTCCCCATTAGCAACCGGTTGATTAAACGACCTTTTATTCAATAGGCCAGAATGAGAAGATTCCCTGTGAGGATTTTTACACCGTTTTTTCAACAGCCTAAAAGGGGTCGCTGGCGTGAGAAGATTAGAACCTGTTTAAAGAGAAGTCAGATTATTTATCTTTTTTCTTAAATATATTCTTTAAAAATCCTGCAGAAGCAGCACCAGCGATAAGAATTGTTTTCCAACAAGCCGCAAAAACAGACACAATAATTTTCCAAAGCGCAGCTAATAGTCCTGTTTTTAATGCGACACCTGCACCTCCCAATATAAGAGCAGCAAGACCAAATTGAGCAACCTTATCTCCTGTGTGAAAATCTTCATAACGATGCCCTGGTTTATAGGAAAACCCATCGAGTAAACTATTAAAATCAGGCAAAATACCATCGAGCTGGTCTACACCTGAAACCAAGGTAACTGACAAAACACCATTTCTACCCAATAATCTGGTATTCCAATTTACTGTCTCACCTTGACTGGAATTAAATTTTGTTGCCCATTCTAAATTATGAGTTTCTGAGTTATAACGAGGAGGTAATTGCCATCCTGTAATATTAAACGTTTCCCAACCTTGTGCTTTTTTCTGTTTATTGACTTCTTCATTAGCTGCTTGAATGGATTTAAGCATGGCCTTGGGATCAAGGGAGGTCTTCTCGTCGTCTTTAACATAACCAACACCAGAAAATTCAAAAATTAAATACCATTTAAGTGTCGTAGGAGCAACAAATCCAACTTCATTTCCCGTTGGGATATTGTGCATAGCTTGAAGAAGAAGCTTTGTATCATCACTATTGGCAAATGCGTACCCACCAGGAATCCTTATCTGAGCTTCATCCCCCAAATCACTGACACATGGCCCTCTTTGCCATTTAACCTTACTAACAACTGAGTTCTGTTGCTCTTGTGCATACGAGGGCATGGTTAAAACACAAAAAACAGCGACTGCGACAAAGATTTGTTTTATTTTCATTTTAGATATTCCTATGTTTTGGTATTTGGTAAGCAAAATAAATTCCAATTCCCCAAATGACAAGACCTATGGGAGAAAATACTGAACGCAGAATGACAGGGTGAAATGGCGAAACATAGGCAAGTTCCCCCCCGGCAAACAATACAGAAGAATGGGTAGCATAATAATTCTTTAACGATTGCAAGACAATGAAATAATTGGACACATAAAGGGTAATAAAGGTCAGAACCGCACTCATCATCTGAAGTGAAGGACCTCTTTTCCTTCCTGATCCCCAATGAACTGCATACCCAACCAGAAACCCCACCCCTATTGAGAAATACCCACATTGCCATTGAGAGGCTTGGACAATCCAAAACCAACTATAACCAGCAATCACTGCGGCAAGACCACCCAAAAGAGCCGCCTGAATGAGGTTTGGATTAGCCATTTCTTCGGAATATTTTTGGGCAGTAATTTCACGACATCCAGCACATAGATAAACATCTTGCTTTAAATTGTTCTTAAAGGAAAAAAACTCTCCTGCAGGGACTTCTTTCTTGCAGCTCGAACACAAAACACTGAGCGTGGCCTTTGAACCTATCTTTATTGTTTGATTTTCCAAAAAGGTTTGCTCCTGTGGTTAATGTCCTGTCATTGAATTAAGGGCCGTAATGCGCTCTTGAACAGGAGGATGAGTTGAAAAAATTCTATCCAACCATCCCTCGGTGGGAAAAGGACTTGAAATATAAAGATGTGCTGTTGTAAAGCTGACTGAAGGCAGCGGTCGTTGATCCATGCTGATCTTCCTCAATGCTTCTGCCAGCCACGCTGGGTTATGTGTCATTTCAGCAGCAGAAGCATCAGCTACAAATTCACGCCTTCGAGATATGGATAATTGAATGAACATAGCAGTCAAAGGGGCGAAAAGAGATAGTAAAATCCCAATAATAGCCACAAAACCAGATTTATCTTTTTCTCCTGCCTTACTGACACTTATCCCATGCCAATACATATCTGATAAAATACTGATAAACCCCGCCGCAATAGATACAACAGCCATCAGCCTCATGTCACCAAATTTTATATGAGAAAGTTCATGAGCCACAACACCTTTTACCTCATCCGGTGTAAGTTTCTCAAGCAATCCACGGGTTACTGCTACTGCAGAATGATTTACATCTCGACCCGTTGCAAATGCGTTCATTGCATCCGTATCAATTAGATAAACTTTTGGAAATGGTAAATTATTAGCCTGACACAAAGAACTAATTATCTCAAACAATTCCGGGACTTGATCTTTTTCTAAGAGTTTAGCACCTGATATTCGCAGGATAAGGCGGTCAGAAAAATAGAAAGCTACAAAGTTAATCATTCCTGAGAGAATCAGGAAGGCTCCTGTCCCGGTTAGCCCCCAATGCAAATAATAGGAAATCCCAGTTCCCAATAAACCCAAAATAAAAGTCAAAAGAGCCATACATAAATATGTTTTGAACGTATTCTGCTCTATAATTGCCCTGGAATTTTCCATAATCATCTCTTTCGTTACTTTTAAGCCGTTTCGTTAAGTTTACCACCTAACCCAATTAGGCGCAATTTCAAAATAAAAACCCGAATTCCTATTTAGAACTGGGAACGGACGGATTTGTTAGAAAATTTGGATAATTTTTTTCGATAACTGGCCGCCGTGAACAAAGAACAGCTTTATAAACTCACAATTCCCGTACAAAAATCATTTGCAGACACATTTGACCCATTCAAGACACACCTCTTGCGCCGCCTACTCCCACTTTAATTTCTTTATTGCTATGCTCAATACTTCCCATGCGCCCATTATGCATCTCAAGCCATGCCATCGCTTTGATCTCATTATTATTTGTTCCAATCGCATGGTAACAAACCGGACTCTCATCAAACAACGTTGGATCAGGATTCGCCCAACGCAATATCATCATGCGCATTGATACCCCTCCCTGTGTCACATACACCGTCTCCGCCCATTCTGTCCCTAACCGTGCCTGGTATTTTTCTACCAATGGCTGCCATTGATGCTCTTTTATCGCACGAATACATATCTTTACCGCTTCATTCTTGTCCAGACTGATATAATAATCAATGGATTCCTCGTCGCAAAATCTAAATATCTTGTTCTGATGCCCCGCCGAATCACTGCGGAATACTTTGATCTTCTTCCCCGCAGCCTTTGCTTGAGCCACGGCCTTGCGTAATTGATTTAATACCCCTGTCTGCGGACTTACATGCCCCGGCCTAAAATCCACCGTGTTGATCAACCCTAACTCCGCTATGCAACCAATCATCCCACTATACTGTCTGCTCATTTGATATGAATACGTAGCACTTCGCTTATCACTGTCAAAATAGGTCGCATCATTATCAAACGTAAATCCTTCTTCACAACTCTTTCTCATCGACTTTATTGCCAGTGCTTCATTGACCCCGCGATTCTTCCCATTCGCACGCTTATCATTTATAAAATTACCATACGCGTCCGCTCCCACCATCGTCTCTAATCCCAGACTGCTCACCAATCCCTTATCGGCCTTTAAAACTTCCAAATCCTCAATCCTGTCACCACCCGCTATCCTCGCCATCGCTCCCGCCATTATTTTCTTCTCCGCTCCAATCTGGCGATTGCTTCCCTTCTGGCTCCCGTACTCCTCGGCAACCATCTTGTTAAACCCAAAATGATCCATGCAATGCGCTACAAAGCTTAACCCAATCCTTCCGGTTACTTCTTCTTTGCTAATTTTTAGCTCGACTTGGGATAATTTATTTGTTAATCTCATTTTGCCTCCTTTTTTCACCCATAGGGTGATCGTTAATGTTCTCGCCAAGAATATTTTAACGACGGAGGCTTTCTTTTTATACCTTTTTTCTATCTTTCTATATAGGAATTAGGGATAAATGAGAATGGAATAAAACGCGGACTCTGACAAAATTAATATGGTTCAAAATGAAAAAATAATGCCCTTTGCAACTTTCTACATCGCAAAGGGTTAAGTAATCAGTAGCCCCAACCGGAAAGGCTACACTGCCATCGATGATTTAGCGTTCCACCACCAAAACCACCACCAAAAAGCCGTCTTACTAAGTCAAGGTCTAACAAGTTATTTCAAAAGAATTAGGATTTGAGGTTTAAAACAACGGGACGCTATCTGTTGCCAGTATTAACTTGCGCTTATTTTCCAAAAACTCTATTCTCTTAAACAAATTAAAGAAACCCTGGCGGCCAAGTAGTCCAACACCCTTATGGTTCATCTTTCTTGAAAATCCGGCAAAACAAGGGAACGCCCAAGCCTCTTTCCCAATGATCAGAATGAAAAATCAAGCCGATTTTCCTTGCCCTCTAAAACAGTGGGAATATTGGGGGAATATTTAATTTGTGCCGGGAAATCCCCCCGCTCAGGCATGTTGATCTTTTTATAGGGGATGACAAATGTGCGGCTCAATAGATGGCTGAAGCTGTTGATTCCGTTGGGGCTTTGACCATATGGGGAAATTCTTCACCTTTTTGGTGTGCTTGCTTTAAAGCCGCTTTTAAATTTTTGGAGTGGGCAACAATGGCTGTTTGGCTCGATGTGAGAGCTACCCACTCACCAGCGTACGGCTCAATAAGGTCAGCAACAGATTGTTTTTTGTTATTCCCCATTAGAATTATATTAACAAAGAAACAGCCAAAGACAAGAATTTTATGATTAAGAGGCGCCCAAGACATTGGAATCAACAGCAAGATGTATTTTAAGAGATTCGTTCTCTCCTTTTTCCTCTAAGCTGACAATCAATACTATAGGCCATGAAGAGGTACCCAAAAATCACAACCAATGGACATACATTTATTGCGGCAAAGGTAATGTTGTAACTATCGACTCTGTTATATCCTAAAATAGGTAGGATTTTGGATAAAATTGGCAAATATGCAACAAAAAATAATATCCCAAAAAAATTCATTACCATAATTCTTTTGGATTTAAAAACATCCCGTAAGTCCATTTGATTCCTTTTCTCTCCTTCAGAAAGTGCACGCACAAACCCTTGTTCTTTCCATGCATTAATCATTTGAAAATACATAACGGCAACCATGGGAGCTCCCCATAGGCAACCAAAAATAAAACCTGGAATTAATATTTTAACCATATTTAAAATTCTGCTCGAATTATGCTAAATAGATGATTTAGTTTATCTTAAATAAAAACTCTCTTCAATTAATTTAATTCAATGGTTTAAATTTAAAAAATGATACCCTTTGCAACTTTCTACGTCGCAACGGGTTAAGTATTCAGTAGCCCCAACCGGATTTGAACCGGTGTTTTCTGCCTGAGAAGCAGACGTAAGGGTTGATTAAATACAAATTTTTCAACATTGTAACCCATTTGTAACCCCTATTCAATAATTTGCCAATCTTCAAAATATTTCATCACTTCGGGTGGCACGTCACAATTCATGGCATGGGCGTATTTATCGGTTTGTAATAAACTGGCATGGCCCATCCTGTCCCTAAGGTCGCTTGGGGCCATCCTCTTGATTGAATAAGTGGCGTATGTGTCCCTAAAAGTATGTGGCGAACCTTGTACGCCAGCAGCTTTCAAAACATCCTTCAAATGTCGATATAGCTGTTTCTGACTGCGACCAAAGATGGTTGGCCACTTGCCTTGCAGTTTCATAATGGCATCATACGCCATTGTTGGTATTTTTTGCCTGCGCTGTTTCTTGCCCTTGCCAATAACGGTTATAGTCCTGCTGGTGTGATTAACATTATCCCAGCGCGAATCAACTACTTCTTGGATGCGAAAGCCTGTCTGAAGGATAAACAGTACCAGCGCTAACAAATAGTCGTCATGCTGTGCCGCTTCGACTATCTTAATTATCTCCTGTGCCTTGAAATAAATCAGCCGCTGTTCCATCTTCCTGACCTTAATCTTATCCATGGGATTCTTGCGTAGAAGTTCAAGGCCCGCCGCAATATTAAACATTTTTTTCAATCCCCTGTCGTACCCTGCCATTGTGCTTTGGGAATAGCCTTTAGTTTGAAGATGATTTTGGAAATCAATGATATGCTCCCTCCTGAAATCGCTTATTTTTCTTACCCGACCTTTAAAAAATGCGATGAACACTTCTGCCTGTATCAAATATTTATCAAGTGTCTTATGATCCAACTGTTGGACGCCAATATTTTCTTTATATTTTGGCAACCATTCGTCAACATAACACTCCCTCACATCACCAAATCCATCTGAAAATGACTCATTAAATCGTTTTTGAGCAAGCGTCCTGTTCTTAGTCTTTAAAGTCTTGGCCATGGTGTACCACATTCCGTTGGATCTTTTTTCCTTCCAACAGGCGTAATAATTACCCTTTTTTCTTTTACGAAGATACGCCAATTTAGACTCCTCGATGACCTTCAATCCACTTCTCAAAATCAGAGACCTTCATCCGAATTGAAGCACCTAATCTGATAATCAAATTGGGCGGGATACGTTCTGTCTCGACATAATGATAGATGGTCTTACTTGCTTTCCTTAGTCTTGCTGCAATTTCGGGAACTGTCATTAACTCATCCATTTAAGCCTCCATTTTGTTTGTTTTTCTAAACAAACAAATTATACGATTGGGAAAAACGCCTGTCAAGTATTTTGTTGTACAAACAAACAAAAAATGATACTATCAAGCCGTGAAGAAAATAAAATCTCCTAAAGTAAATAAAACACTGGGGGCAGTAATTCGTGAGGCCAGAGGAAAAATGCCTTTAGTGGAACTGGCGAAAAGAATTAAAACACACTCTGCCAAAGGCTTCTTAAATGTCGGCTACCTATCTCATATTGAATCTGACCGGCAAATTCCATCAATAGAAATTTTAGACCAGTTTGCTAAAGAACTTAAAATAGACCGGCAGCTTCTCTACGATTTAGCGGCACAAGCTGTGTTGCAGCATACTTTTGCCAAAAGCACATCAACGGAACCAATAAAGATTAGTGTAACCATTAATCTGAATAAACTCATCAAAGAAAAATTTCCAAAAGTTGTTACCTAACATTAACAAGCCCAAGATTCTTCAAATTACCTATAACTACAATATTCGAGGAACTGTCTCATTAAGAACATAAGTGACAAACTGACCCCCGAGAGCAGTTAATTCATACGGCTTCGTATCTTCAAACGCAGATTCAAGGGTCTGCTGGCGAAAAACACGACCAGTACGTCGCTTCTTTAGAAACTGTCCTGCTTCATTCTTGTCTCGAATTTGTCGCAATACATGTCCGGTACTAAGATCAAAAATAATTAACTTAAAAAGATCAGCTTCGGAAGAATCCTCCTGAACATCTGCCCCGCCAATTTCATCCCAAATAAAACCGCGAGTTGCCCCACGATTATGAAAAATCACACGAACCACTCGAAAATGGGCCTCATCAAACTTTTTGATCCAATCTAAAAAAATACGTATAACATCATCCGAACATATCTTTGTTGTAGCCGCGTTCGTTAAAGTACGACGAATGTATTCCTTCTTTGAATCAGTGCTTGCTTCATCCCATACACGGAAGCCGTGTCTCACAAGCGATAAATAACTCTCATCCTGTAAACGCTCTTCTACCCCCACCCCAATTAGATCAAATTTTCTGGCCATATTTGTTAAAGTGGCCTCTAATAGTTTAATCTTTTGCTGATGTTCTTCCAACCATCTGTGGGTTAATTTGTTTATATGTCCTTGTTCATTCTCGGCTTGTAATGCAGCTGCCGCTCCGAGCAGACCACCAATCCACGGAATACTTCCTAATGCAGCAAATACAAACCGACCATATTTCTGGTAATTGGAACCGTTAAGAAGAGTCCCCATCTCTTGATTATCCGCCTGTGGTTTGACAAATTTTGTTTGTTTGGGAGTCAATGAATCCATTATATCCATTCAATATTAGATAGCGGAGTGGATGTTGATTAAACGGTCGTTTATGCAACAGGCAGAAAGGAGATCATTTCTTGTGGGAATTTCTGCACCCTTTAATCAACAGAGTTGTGTGTCCTCTTAACTTCCTGCAATCTCCCAATGGCCGCCAAAATCAGCACCAATACGTTTGATATGTCCGGCATTTTTTAATTTTGTAAGATGCTTTTGAACTGCGGAAGCATTGATACCGATCTCAGCCGCTAATTCTTTTCTTGAAATGGTCGGCCGGGCCTTTAATATTTCAATCACTTTTTTTTGTTTATCACTTAAAATCAATTTTTTTCTCTGACCACCTGTCTGACCACCTGTCTGACCACCCGCTAAACCTTCACCTTCTTCCCATTTAGGCCGGTAGAAAGAAACCACAAACCCAGTCTTACGCCGATTGAAGTCAACCCTAATGCCTGCGGCAGCGCATTCATCATGAATGCGCTTAATCCCGCTTCCCCAACGCTCAATGTCCTTTGATTTATACATCGTTTCGGCGATCAAAGGATTACGTAAAATTGATTGCTCTTGGCCTGTAAAGAAATCCTCAGGATTGATCCCTTCCGGAAACAGTCCAGGGTTATAAATGTCGATTCTATCTTTATAAATAGCCACCTCATTGCCCTTAGGATTAGTAAAGTCCCTATGGCACAATGAATTTCCAATGGCCTCTGCAAGAGCGCGCACCGGAATTTCTGGAATTTCTTTACGTCGGCTTTCGCTTAAATCTGCGCGCCATCTCATATTACCTTCGACGTAAACCTCCGCCTGCTGCCGCAAACTAAAAAGATTACCCTTAAATGACTTAATGTCCAAAAAGGTCAACTTGTCCGTGCCTGCAAAAATCGCCGCTTGGATTTCCATAGAGTTCTCATCGCAGAAAAGAAGTTCAGCCGCATGGGTTAACTGATTTTTATGTAAAAGACCAAGTTTGTGAAGTGTCGTTTTAACATCGACAAAATCGAAATCAATTCTTTTAGCGGCCTTGGCCTTACGCATGAACTCCTTGACCGCAACCTGATTAACATCAGCTAAAGTCTTTTCAGATATTTCCTTGTCCCAAAGCTGCTTTTTTCTGTTGAGCATGCGCGTTTCGATTTCCTGTGGACTCATGGCCTTATCAGAATCGCCAACGCGTACATACGCTCGACCATAGGCAAAATAAAGACTGTCAACTCCCTGCGTCTGGACAACTATGCATTCTCTGCCATCAATCTGTCGCGCCTCCACCTTTGGATAAACCTTTGGTTCAGTATTATCCACCACAGCCTGTGTTACATCTCTAATGGTTGTTCGACCAATGGTCTGCCCTACAACTTTGCCATTATCCTCAATGCCAAAATACACTTCTCCCCGGCCATGCTTATTAAGCATTGCAGCTATTGAAATAACCGCCCCTTTAAGCTCAGCGGTAGATTTTTTAAATTCTGTTGTTTCGGTTTCTTTTAACATCACTATAAGTCATTTTTTGAAATAAATAGCCTCTGGGACGGCGTTAGTATATCAACGCTTCATCACAACTTCAACTGGGTTTTTCTATCGTTCTAATGGCTACCCAATAAAGCAGCTTCAAATCTACAAAAATCGATTTTCAATATCCATAGTAGGAATTAGACATTCTTCTTTCTTTCCAAACCAGCGGTAACGATTACTGGCGATGATCCCATAAACATAGTCACGAATTGGGGTCGGAATTACTATAAAGATATAAAAAATCGACCAAACGCCTCCCAGACTCTTTAAAGTTCTTAAAGCTGCTGAGGATTTCTTGTAATAATGATCCGATTCAATGAGTATAAAAGTATTAAAATCATCCGTGGGCAAGTTGAACTTCTTTAATAAATTCTGTCCGGCCATGGATTGTAAAGCGGCAAAACGGAATTCAGACCGTGGGTCATGCCGAATTACAAAATTTACCAACCCATTACACAAATTACATACACCGTCAAATAGGATAACAGGATGCTCATTCACGTCTTTCTTCCCTCAAAGGTTTAACATTTAAAGGAACATCCTGTGGGCTTATATTCTTAAATTCTACATCGAAAGCTCCCGAATAACCAAAGAGGGGTCCCCACTTATCATTATTGACCACCACTTTAATTCTAAATTTCTTTTCATTATCATCATACCATTCGCAAACATCTGCACGGCCTGAAAGGACCATGGGAAAAACGAAGTTAATGGGGCCCTCATAGAAACGCTGTTCACCGGATCGAATATGAATACCACCATTCTTGGCAACAGAGGCATCAATATCAACAGCTAAATGCTGGTGAGTTCCCAAATAATCAACGATCATCTTTCTACTTTGTGCATAGATCATCGTAGCGTCGAATCTCCGAATACGAGAGTTAAAATGAAATTTCCTGATCCACGTTACAGTCTCACGTCCAAAACTATCTTGGTAGGCATAATTTTCAATAGTAAATGGTATGTTCTTTCCACTCGATGGAAACATGATATTCCGCCATGTGCCAAGACAAAGAAATGGCAACGTATAAAACTTACCGTGCCAGACATTTTCCATAATGCCAGTTCCAATAGCCGCCATATTGTCTTTACTGGAAAAACCGAATCTCTTTTGAATCTGTGGATGCAGTTTTTCAAAATTAGAACCCAAAGCTGTGCGATAAATCGATTCCTTCATTTAACCAACTTTCTTATACAATGGGTGGCACTTGGAAGGTTTTTGGTTGTTACTAAACCAATAATGGCTAAAGCGATCATACCAAGTGTCAGCGATACAGGATTAAAAGGATAAGTCAAAATTACCGGCTTACTTACCATGGCTCCTACCAACAAGACAATTAAAAAAATGATATTCAAATAATAAATTTGGTTACCTCGAACAATAAGAAATGCTATGCCAAATATAATTTCTGACACTCCAATCACCAATAAAACCAATGATTCAAAACCATTTAAAAGGCCTGATGCACGAATTATCGCTAACTCCCCGGTATCATTAAAAACTATTTTAGGGATTAACCCCTGATAAATCCAAATTAAAGCCAATGACCATCGAACAGTCCACTGAATGAAAAAACGATCGAACGAAATCTTGGGATGGATTCCTTTTTCAAGCCAAAGCCCAAGACAATCAAAACTTAAAGCGGTTGCCCATCCTAATAATGGTCTAAAAATATTATCGACGCATTGCCCCAATAATCCATAACGGGTTTTGTAATCATACCAAGTTAAAAAATTTACCCCTTTACCTTGTGGGACATACTTCCAATATCCTGAACCCGTCTCAATAAGAGACATGGGTTCTTGCGACCAAAATTTTAATGCAGATGTACTCTCACCATTTTCATTATCGTTCGTCCCTATGGACTCGCCTTTGCCTGAAATTTTCAAACCAAACCCTATTCGAGTTGTATATAAAAAAAGCTGCGGCGCGTCGGGTGATGTTTTAGGCAAATAAACTATTTCACTAAAACGCAAATCCCATTCTTGATGTTTAGATGGATTTTGAGTATATTCCCATAAATCTTTAAAAGGAGATTGAATGAAGCGTTCGATATAAATAGGTTGATGTTTCATGATACGGATGGTTCCAATCTTAAAATTTCATTTAAAGCATCTTCGATTTGATCAAATTTGAATTTATACCCAGCTTTCAATAGTTTTTCTGGTATGACCCATCTGCTTTTTAAAGCAAGCTCAGTCTCAGTGTTTATAACAACTGCACCCATCTCAAGCAACCATTTTGGCGAGGATATTCCTATCCTGACATTCATCTTCTTACGAAGCATTTCCATAAAAAAACGGTTTATAACGGGATTGGGTGCTGAACAGTTATAAACACCTTTTAAATTTTTGTTATTCTGAAAAAATAATATGATGTTCATTACATCATCAATATGTACCCAGCTAAACATTTGATTTCCATTGCCATGCTGTCCGCCTAACCCCATTTTTACAAGATTGATATAGGGAGTTAAAGCCCCGCCATCTCTTCCCAAAACAATAGCCGTTCTCATCGCCACCTGTCTGGTTAGAGGAGGGTGAAATGAAAAAAAGGCATTTTCCCACTTCGTAGCCACTTCAACGGAGAATCCTTCCCCAATTTCACCGGCATCTTCCGTCATGGGTCGATCTTCCGCATGTCTATAAATGGTTGCGGTGCTTGAATTCAGCCATAGCTCGGGAGGATGGGTAC
>Ga0364887_10377_pt1 | contig 14499 bp, 13 predicted proteins | sample ExccelJu500001D4_4_FD_206924 | JGI IMG/M metagenome (GOLD analysis project Ga0364887, IMG submission 206924) | Enriched cells from Trout Bog Lake Hypolimnion, Wisconsin, USA - BchlTB.July23.5000.01.D4 | ecosystem: Environmental > Aquatic > Freshwater > Lake > Hypolimnion/Profundal zone | place...
TATTTAGTTTAAACAATCATTACAGTTATACTTAAAAGTACAGGCAAAATAGTAGGGCAAGAATTAAGCAATTGTCCATCGGCGGACGAAACATCCTTGCCAAGCACCTTCCCAAACACTCATTCGTTGTGCGTCATGCCCCGTGATACCTTAATTTCATTTGTCGAGTACATAAGTAATCGGTAAATTCGCCGAGTGAAAAAGCAAAAAAATATTGGACTTGATTTCATTGTTGACAAATTGACTAACTCAATACAAAACGTTGTATCAGGAGACAGTTTTGCTACAGACATAACTTTGGTTTCAGTTTCGGACTTGAAGAATGTTATAAAAAAGAATAGTTGGCAATTTGATTGGAAGTTTGAATGTAAACAACCACAAAGAGACGTTTACAAATTGACAATTGTAAATAATCAAACAGTAATTCAAGGTTTAATAAGTTTAGAAATCAAGTCCGACCACGTGTATATGCATCTTGTTGAAAGTGCCTTTCAACAAAGGAAAATCAAAAGTTTATGCAGGTGTTCCAAGCAATTTAGTAGCTTTTGCTTGTAAACTTTCTTTTCAAAGGGGGCATGAAGGAAACGTGTCATTCTTTTCTAAATCACAACTTGTTCAACATTATATTGATTCATTAGGTGCAATGCACGTTGGTGGAAGACTTATGATTATTGACACTAAAGCAGCATTAAAACTCATCAATAAATACTTTTCAAATGAAAAATAAACTTACTCAACTTGACGTTAATTTTATTGGCGGACAGGAACCGCTTACGAAGGAGGAAGAGCTTCTTATAAGTGCATTCATAAAAGCGGACAAAGAAAAAAACAAATTGAGAACAATTGGTAAACAAAAAGAGCCTAAAACTTTAAAAGAGGTTGAGCATGCTTGACGAAAGCACTAATGCACAATAAAGGTGTTTAGTAAAGTGCTTGCAGACGGAAGTAATTCAGCAATTCTTCTTTCTTTTAGCAATAGTTACGAACCTAACATTATGGGACAATAGAGCAAGAATTAAGCAATTGTCTGCGCCATGGTTCGTGTCTTCTCGAAACAATATGAAGATGTTCGTGAGACACCATAGCTGTACGAAAGATATTTATGAGGTGTTGCACAATAAAGTTTCATTTAGTTTTTCAGGATTTCCACCGCACATCCTTATGAGTTTTTTTACAATTTCGTTTTCCAATTCATTGCTGAATTTTAATTTGGGTATTTTATAACCACTCAATTGATTGAGTTTTTTGTAAGCCGTTAGTAATATGGAGGCAATCATTGTCACGTATAAGATCACTTTTATCCCATTTTCATTTCTACTTATCAGGTGTTTAAAATTGAACAATTGTTTGATGAACTTAAAAAACACCTCTATGTCCCATCTCCTTTTATAAAGCTCTGTAATGTCTGCCGCTGTTAGATTTTCTATGTTTGTTATAAAAACAATTGGTTCGTTATCATCCAATCTGATGGCTTCGATTCTTCTAAACAAATTCTTGGGGTTGCTATGTTCCGCATAAAATTGGCACCACTCGTCACTGACAATTTTTAAAGTGGCCGTTTCTATTGGCGGTTGGTGTCTTGCATCATTGCTTCTTATTTTATCGTGCCTGGCTTTTACATTGACCCTTGATACAAACTGGATACCTTTATTGGTAAATGTATCATAAGTACTCCTTGCCGTGATGCCCCTGTCGAATATCTTGATGCGCTCCAAATCATTCTCCGATTGTTTAAGGATGGTTTCCCTAAGGGCAACATTTTCGCTGTTGTGCCGCTGGTCAGCATAAAAATGTACTATCTCTGGAATGTCGGCATACCCAACCGTAAACTTTAGCTGACGATAGTTTTCCGCATCGCCACCTTTTAGCTGGTAACCTACGTTCAATAATTTGCTGGACAAAGCAACAATGGTCGAATCGAACCTGACAATCGCTTTCTTGTCAGTCCCCAGTTCATTCTTATATGCGCTGACGCAGGCTCCAAACAGTTTCTCAAAATAAGCGACATTAATAACCGAGAGCCTTGTGCCGATTGAACTGAACCGAATATTGCCCTGCTTGGCCTTGTTGTTGATGAGCAGGAAAACAAGTGTTTCATATGCAGACTCCATTGTACGCAGACTATTGTCTTTATGGGTAATAATGCAATGAAGCAGCAATTTAAACATCACTTCCCCTTGCAATTTCTTTGAAAAGACATCCACTTCTGTTTCTACAGCCAACTCTTCCAATAACTTAGCAGGTATCAATGAAAGCACTTTTTGAAGTTCCATATGAATGGAACGTTTTATATGAATTTTATTGTGTCAAAGAGCTAATTTATCTTTCGTACAGCTATGGTGAGGACACCATAGCTGTACGAAAGATATTTATGAGGTGTTACATAATAAAAGTTCAACTTTTTCGTGTTCATGTCATTGGCTGATTATGCGCCAAAAAAAGATTTCATTTTAGCTTGACCTGAAATAAAATTAGCATAAACTTCAATGCTTTATCGCCCTAAATAGCTGTTTTTTTAGTGAACATAAATCTTTCGTACAGCTATGGTGAGGACACGAACCAAGGCGTATAATTAAAAACCCATCCTTTTTTCGGCTAATTAACCACTGTAATATTTTATTTGAACCAATAAAGGCTAACCTTCGGGACTCGCGGCATGTGATTCGAGACTCGCGGCACGTGATTCGAGGCTTAAATATTTACTTTTATTGATTCAAAGAACTGATTTTCTTATCCTGTGAAGCCGCTGGAAGTGATGATATAGGCCCCCCTTTTGTCTATTTGCCATTCTAATATTTTGTTTTGTAGATAAAGTTACAGGAAATTACCCTTCCCCTATCTCCTTTTCCTACGTTTCACACTATTTCTCCACACCCTTTTTTGCCCCATTCCCAATTCCATGCGAGTGGCGTGTAATTGCAAAAGAAGTTGCAATTATGCCAATCTGATTTCTATCGCTATATTTGTTCAAATAAGCGGATTGTCTAATTAAAATAAAGTGTATCATCAACAGCATTAAATATGAACTACAACATATCATTTCAGGAAATGGCGAAACAGGGTATGGAAATAGCATCCAAACAGCCGCCCGTTACCTTGACAGATGCAAAGAAACAAGTGGAAAAGCTGAAGAAACTGAGTACACAAAAGAACAAGAAGCAGCGTTCCTAATAGAATTTATAGACCAAAACAATTATTGGTTTGATAAGGTGATTCCTGAGGAAACAAAGATTGGAAATGGAGCGGAACAAACTGTTTACTTATCTCCAGATAATAAATCGGTACTAAAACTAAATGATTCGGTCTATTATCTTTTCTGGATAGACTATCTACATAACCTTTTACTTCATAATTATTTTTTCCCCGCTACCGGCTATCAACTGATGGGTTTCAAAGAGACGTCGGGCATTTTGTATGCCGTTGTAAAACAACCTTTCATACAGTTCACAGAGCCTACCAACATTGAATTGGTGAAGCAGTTTCTTTCTGCAAATGGATTTGAGAACAAGAAGAACAATGATTACATCAATAAATCATTAGGGATAATCTTGGAAGACCTGCACGATGAAAATGTATTGGTGAACCAGAAAGTATTATTCTTTATCGATACAGTTTTCTATTTGACCCCTGATTTCTATAAATAATTACGAGGAGTACAATTCCCCTCCCCCCATTTTCCCACCAGTTCTCCACACCCTTTTTTGCCCCCTTGCTATTCTTTTATTTGTGGTGTATGTTCGCAGACTAGATTAAAAAGGTATGCGGTTAAAGAGTTTAGAAATAAAGGGGTTCAAAAGCTTTGCTGACAAAACTGTATTGAGTTTTGACGAGGGCATCACGGGCATCATTGGGCCTAATGGATGTGGCAAGAGCAATATCATTGATAGTATCCGTTGGGTAATTGGCGAACAAAAAATCAGTGCATTGCGCAGCGAAAACCAAAGTGCACTCGTGTTCAATGGTTCCAAAAGCCGCAGTGCAAGTGGCTTGGCCGAAGTGAGCCTTACTTTCGAGAACACTCGCAACCTGCTCCCTACCGAATTTAGTACCGTTACCGTTACCCGTCGTTTCTTTAAAAATGGTGAGAGCGAATACAAACTGAACGATGTAACCTGCCGCTTGAAAGACATCCATAACCTGTTTTTGGATACGGGTATCAGTACCGACAGCTATGCCATTATTGAATTGGGGATGGTGGATGACATTATCAGAGACAAAGAAAATAGTCGCCGCAGGATGCTTGAACAAGCGGCAGGCATTACCATTTATAAAACAAGGAAGAAAGAGGCAAAGAATAAACTGGATGCAACCGAACAGGATTTAGCAAGGATTGAAGACCTGTTGTTTGAGATAAGCAACCAATTGAAGATACTGGAAAGCCAAGCCAAGAAGGCGGAGAAATACCTTGAGGTAAAGAAGGAATACAAAGAAGTGGCGATAGAACTTGCTAAAGCTGCTTTGGAAGGGTTCAACATCACCTACAGAAATATCAATGAGCAACAAGCATCTGAGCTTGACAAGAAAGCTAAGTTGGATGCAGAGATTGCTACCGAAGAAGCTGCACTAGAACAAGAAAAGCTTGGGTTGATTGAGAAAGAAAAGGCGTTGCACGATAAGCAAGCTGCTTTTAATGAATTGCAACAAACACTAAAATCGAAAGAAAACGAGAAGAACCTTGCCGTTCAGAAACTCAATTACCTAAGGGAAAAAGAAGGTGGGCTGAAAGACTTTTTGTCGAAGGCAGAAGGTCAGTTGAAGAACTTGGCAGACAGCATACAATACACGCAACTACAAGTGACACAGGAAAGCAAGTTGTTGCAGGAATTGCAGCTTACAGTGGCCGCTGCAAAACAATCCATTGAGGAGAAAAGGGAAATATTCGACGAGAAAAGAAGCGGGTTGGATACATTGAGGGCGCAATATCAAAGCATACAACGCAACCAGTTTGATGCAGAAAAGAAGGTGGCAGTTGCCGATACTTCCATTAATAATTTGCAACGTTCTTCGGCGCAATTGCAGGATGAGCAACAAAACAGAAGTTATGTTTTGAAGCAATTGGAAGCAGAATTGGTAGAGAAAGAAGAGTTGCTGACAGACAAGCGCAGTGAATTGGCTGAGTTGCAGGAAGCACACGAATCGGCAAAGCAAAACATATTCAACTCGCAACAGGAACTAGAGGGGTTACGCAATAAATTAGCCGAAGAAAACAGGAAGTTGGATAGCAAGCGCAATGAATATGCCTTGTTGAAAAGTTTGGTGGATTCTATGGAAGGCTATCCAGCAAGTATCAAGTTCTTGCACAAGAACCCCAATTGGAACCATTCTTCGCCTATCCTTTCGGATATTATTTATGTAAATGAACAATACAGGGCAGCAGTTGAGAATGTGTTGGAACCATACCTGAACTATTACGTAGTGAATAATTTGGCAGAGGGGATGGAAGCAGTTCGTTTGTTGGATGCGAACAAAAAAGGAAAGGCAAACTTCTTTTTGTTGGATAAGATTATCCCTGCTGATACGAATGCAAAACAACCCGCAAATTCCACAAAGGCATTGGATGTGATAGAAGTGGATGAGCAATATAAAAACTTGTCTGCATACCTATTGGGCAATGTTTTTATTGCCGAAGATGAATCTGCATTTGAGGATGCCCCTACCGATTGTATCGTGTTAGAAAAGTCAGGGAAATATGTTCAAGGTAAATATACGTTGACGGGAGGAAGCGTTGGTTTATTCGAAGGAAAGAAGATTGGTCGTGCCAAGAACTTGGAGAAACTAACTAAGGAAATTGAGCAACAAGATGCCATTGTTCAAACCTTAAAAACAGAGATTAAAACGATTCACGATAAAGTGTTGGTGTTTAATCAGCAGTTGAAAGAGACTGCCATCAAGCAGACTGAGGCAGAAATAAATCAGTTGACCAACCAAACTTTTGCCACAAAGAACAAGATAGAAAATACACAGGCTTCTCAAACCACAGCTCAACAACGTTTGGAGGATTTGCAGGAACGCCTTACGGATGAACAAGAAGCAATTGCCATTACAAGGGAAAACTTATTGTCGCTCAATAAACAATTGCAACAAACGGCTTCTGATTTGCAATTGGTGGAAGGGGATTATAAGTTGGCAGAAAGGGATTATCAAACGGCATCTGCGCAATACAATGAGAATAATTTACAGTTGACCCGTCAGCAAAGTAAGCTAACTACGTTGCAACAAGAACTTACATTCAAGCAAAAACAATTGAATGATTTGCATACGCAGATTGAAAATAATACCAAGCAATTATGCGATGCAGCTTCTGCTATTCTGCAAGGTGAACAGGCATTAGCTGCAAGTGAAAATGGTCTGCTTGCATTATTAAAAACAAAAGAAGAGGAAGAGAAAAAGCTGAATGAGGCAGACCAAGCTTTTTATAACCTTCGAAATGTGTTACAAACAAAAGAAGGCGAGTTAAAGCAGAAAATAAAGAGCAAGGAACTGCTGGACAACGTGCTGAATGAGCTAAAAGACAAGTTGAACGAGCTAAAACTACAACTTGCGGGTATGAAAGAACGCTTGCAAGTGGAGTTTAAGGTTGACTTGGATAAGATATTGGAAGAGCCGCGCATTACCGCATCGACGCTCGAGGAATTACAATCCACCAACGACAGATTGAGGAAGCGCATTGACAATATGGGAGAGATAAACCCTACTGCCATCGAAGCTTACACCGAAATGAAGAAAAGATATGACTTCATTTTAGAACAAAAGAATGACTTGGTGAGTGCGAAAGACAGCTTATTGCAAACAATACAAGAAGTGGAATCTACGGCTAACCAATTGTTCTTGGATACGTTTAATCAGGTTAGGGATAATTTCCAAAAGGTATTCAAAGCATTATTCACTGAAGAAGATACTGCCGATATGATATTGGTAAATCCTGAGAACTTGGCAGAAACAGGAATTGAGATTATTGCCAAGCCAAAAGGTAAACGTCCGTCTTCCATTACACAACTGAGTGGAGGAGAGAAAACGTTGACAGCAACCGCTTTGTTGTTTGCTATATACTTGATTAAGCCTGCTCCTTTCTGTATTTTGGATGAAGTAGATGCACCGCTTGATGATGCGAACGTTGGTAAATTCACTCAGATGATTAAGAAGTTTAGTGACAATTCGCAGTTCATCATCGTTACCCACAACAAGCAAACAATGGGTGCGGTGGATGTGATTTATGGCGTGACCATGCAGGAACCAGGCGTGAGCAAGCTGGTACCAGTAGATTTTAGGAGTTTGAATTAGAGCCCCTAACCCCTAAAGGGGAATTTATAAACTATGTACAGAAGTATCTCGTTGATTTATCTTGCTTTGTATGGTTGTTTCGTAATCTTCGCAAGGCAGCCCGATTATTTTGATGGGGAGATAACGTCGGCAACCATTCATTTTGCAAAAGATTCAGCAACACAAGTTATCGTTCCCTTTGCCAACTTTTCTGTTGGGGCAAATAAATACAGTGTAAAAGCCAGTTATCCATTGCGCCTATTGAACGAAAGTGATAAAATAGAAGTCGTCTATGACAGCACCAATCCTCAAAAGGCAGTGGTTTATAGTATTTGGGGCTATTGGATATTGTGGGATGAGCTATTGGTTTCACTTGTTATTTATCTAATATTGTTTCAAGTGGCAGTTGGGATAACAAATAATCCAACCCCAGAGGCACTAATTGAACAATTGGATTTTAAGCCGAAACCAAAAAGGAAATACGATGATTAATCTTCCAAAATCAAACATTACTTTTACACTTTCAAATAAATGATTGCCACTATGAATTTAAAGAATCAGATTTTATCTATCTTGTCACCAATACTTACTACTATGGTTTCTGCACAAACAATTATCCCTTTGTACAATGGGGCAATTCCCAATAGCAAACCCTGCACTGTTGTAGAAACAACCCCACTTCCTGGTCGTGTGGGTGGCATTACTGTCCCTGTTTTGTATGCTTATTTACCAGAAAAGAGAGACAGTGCTAAGGCTGCAGTAATTATTTGTCCGGGAGGTGGCTATGCACGTTTAGCCATTGACCATGAAGGTTACCAAGTTGCAGAAGAGTATAATAAACAAGGGATAGCAGCTTTTGTATTGAAATATAGACAGCCAATTGATGCAGCTTGTGCTGAAAATATAGAGACCGTTGCCTTGATGGATGCGCAACAGGCTATTAAATTAGTTCGCGACAGGGCAAGCGAATTCAATATTAATCCAAATAATGTTGGGGTAATGGGTTTCTCTGCGGGTGGTCACTTGGCTTCTACATTGGGTACGCATTACACCGAAAGCCTTATCTCCAATACAGAAAAAACAAACCTGCGACCAGACTTTTTAGTGCTTGGTTATCCAGTGATAAGTTTTACAGACAGCCTCGCACATAAAGGCAGTAGGGATAACATGCTTGGCAAGAACCCTTCGGAAGAAAAAATTAAACTGTACAGTAACGAACTTCAAGTAACACCAAATACACCACCTACCTTTTTGATACATGCTACAGACGACAAAACAGTAAAAGTTGAAAATAGTCTTGCTTTCTTCTCTGCTTTGCAAAAGAACAAAGTGCCATCAGAGGTACATATTATTCAAAAAGGGGGACATGGTTTTGGACTTCACAACAAACAAGAACCAATTGAATGGCTTGAGTTGGTGTTTGGCTGGATGAAGGCTAATAGACTTTATTAGAATAGAAAGGAACGGTAGAGTGATAATCCCTATTTATTAACCAACTTTCGACTCTTGTCCCTACCGCTTTTTCACTCCTTAAATCCCTTCTTACTTTTTGAGCTATGTTTTAGCACCTTGGCTTCAAGATAAAAAATAATCTCTTCAGCAATGTTTTTTGATTGGTCACCGACTCTCTCCAATTTCCTGATAATTGATAATGCATAAAGGGCATGATCAATATCTTCTGGGTGCGTTTTTAGATAACGAAGAATATTCTCATTTGCGGCGTAATTTATTTCATCCAATAAGTCATCCTTCTTAAAAACATTCCTAGCCAACAAAGTGTCTTCCTTCTCAAAAGAGGTAAGTGTTAGTTCTAAAATTGCAATAGCTTCCTCATACATTTCCAACAAACGAGTTTCCTTTAGAAGCTCTGGGCTAAAATTAGATTCAGTAGAAAGAATGTGTTTAGCAACCCCCTCAGCAATATCGCCAATACGCTCAAGATTTGAGTTTATTTTTAATACTGCCAATACAAAACGAAGATCTATTGCAACAGGTGTGTATAAGGCAAAGAAATTCTCACAGTCCCTATCTATCTTTAGCTCTAAAGAGTTTACCCTTTTTTCTATTACAACAATCTCCCTGGCTATATCTTTATCAAAATTAATCAAAGAATTATGAGACTTGTTTAATTGCATCAAAACAAACTCCCACATATTCCTAACCTCGTCTTTTAATTGAATCAACTCTGTTTCTAATTGTGTCATTTTTAAAACTTAAATAATGTAAATAATATTTTTTATCCAAAACGTCCTGTGATATAGTTCTGGGTTCTAGAATCTTTTGGATTAGTGAACATGAGTTTTGTATCTTCGTATTCTACCAGTTCACCCATATAAAAGAAAGCAGTCTTGTCGCTTACCCTTGCTGCCTGTTGCATATTGTGCGTAACAATTATAAGCGTAAAGTTATTTTTAAGCTCATGCAATAGCTCCTCAATACTAGAAGTGGATATCGGGTCTAGTGCTGACGTAGGCTCATCTAATAATAAAACTTCTGGACGCATGGCAATTGCGCGTGCAATACAAAGTCTTTGTTGTTGTCCACCAGATAGAAACGTTCCTTTCTTATGCAACGAATCTTTTACCTCTTTCCATAGTGCAGACTTTGTTAGAGAATCCTCTACAATCTTTTCTTTCTCAGACTTTGGCATTTTAATACCATTTAGCGTATAGCCCGCAATAACATTCTCAAAAATACTCAAGTTGGGAAAAGGATTGGGACGTTGAAAAACCATTCCTATCTTTAACCGTGTAAAGATTGGATGCATATCATATACATCCTCATTATTCAGTAACATCTTACCGCTACTAGAAGCACCTTCTATTAGTTCATGCATACGATTGATACATCGCAAGTAGGTAGTTTTTCCACAACCAGATGGACCCATTACCGCAACAACATTGTTTCTAGGTATTTCAATGTTTACATTCTTTACAACATGGTTTTTACCAAAGTAAGCATTGAAGTTTTCACTCTTTATAATTGTACGTGCCATCGTTTAGTTATAAGCTTAGTAAATATGTTTAATAATAAAACTGTAAACAACAATATCAATGCAGCCCCCCAAGCAAGGTCATGCCATTCGTCATAAGGACTGGTTGCATAATTAAAGATAAGCAAGGGCAAGCTTTGCATTGGTTTTCCCATGTTGGTGTTCAAATAAGGGTTGCCGAATGCAGTAAATAGCAATGGGGCTGTTTCCCCTGCTATCCTTGCTACTGAAAGCAGGATACCCGAAAGAATACCACTGATGCTGCAAGGTAATATTACCCTAAGGATTACTTTATGGTAAGGTAAGCCTAAGGCGTACCCAGCCTCTTTTAATGAATCAGGAATCATCTTTAGTGTTTCCTCGGTCGACCTTATCATGATGGGCAACATCATAACAGCCAAGGCAATGCTACCTGAAAAAGCAGAAAATGTACCCATAGGTTTTACTACCCAAAAGTAAACAGCAATACCAATAACGATAGATGGCACACCTTGCAAAACATCTACAGCAAGTCTAGCCCAATAAGCAACCTTGCCATTTTTATTTTCACTGAGATAAACACCACAAAGTATACTAATTGGAATAGCTATTAACGATGCAAAAAAAACAATGAGCACGCTACCAACCAAGGCATTTACAATTCCTCCTCCTTCTTCACCAACAGGCTTTGGAAGTTGAGTAAGAAACGCCCAATTAATTTTGGTAATACCTTGTTTAAAGATATAAACCAAAATAGCAATAAGGGGTAGTGTACAAACAAATGCGAGTGCAATTATTAGCACTTGTATCAGCTTGCTTTTAAATACCCTGTATTTTATTTTAACATTCATAAACTAGTCGTTTGTATAGCTTTTAATAATACGTTTTCCTATCATATTTATGATAACAGTAACGACAAACAAAACCAACGCAAGTTCTATCAAGGCAGAGAGATATAAGGTATGATCTGCCTCAGTAAATTCGTTTGCTATTACACTCGCCATGGTGTTGCCTGGCGCAAAGATACTTGTAGGCATCAAGCTAGTGTTGCCTATCACCATCGTTACTGCCATAGTTTCTCCCAAGGCACGCCCCAAAGACAACAATATACCCGCAAACAACCCAGATTTCGTGTAGGGTATCACTATCATTTTAATTACTTCAAACCTTGTTGCCCCCAATGAATAGGCACCTTCCTTTAAGCTGGAAGGAACCATTTTAATCATTTCCCTACCCATTGATGCTGCGTAAGGTATAATCATAATGGCAAGGATAAGGGAAGAAGTAAATATCCCAATTCCATAAGGCAGAATATCGAATTTCGTTTCAAAGTCACGGACTATCGGCACCAAAACTAGTAACCCCCAAAAGCCATAGATAACCGAAGGCACTGCCGCAATCAATTCTACAGTGCTTTTAAGAAAGTTGGATAGCCATCCCTGTGGGTTATATTCCCCAAGAAAAACAGCAATAGCAAATGAAAATGGAATAGAAATAACCAATGCAATAAAAGAAGTGAGTAGTGTTCCCAATAAGAAAGGCAATGCACCATAAACATTGTTCACAGGATCCCATGTTTGATCCCACAGATATTTTGCCCCAAGGGATTTTAGAGAAGGTACAGACTGAACAACCAATGTTACAAATACTCCCAATACCAAAACAATCATTAGGAGTGCTATTGAAAAAAGGGTAGTCCTAAAAAAGCCTTCCGCTTTTATCTGTCTATGAGATCGTCTTGAGCTATTTTTGTTATCCATACTAAGTGATAAAAGCAATTACCCTTTGTAACCAAATACATCGGATAATTGCTTAAGTTGATAAGTTATAAAAGTATTATAGACCTATTACAATATTGCCTTCCCATTATAAGTTGCAGATTTTAATATTTTTTCTGCAATCTTCAAAGCTTCTTTTGATAAAGGAGCATAATTTAATGGAGTTGTAAACACTTGTCCTTCATGGATATTCCACCACAAGAGTTTCAAAAGATTCTTTGCTTTATCAGCAGAACGTCCTCCATAGTTCTGTTCCTTATAAATGATAACCCAGCTAAAACCACTGATTGGATAACCATCCGGAGCATCAGTGTTGGTCAAAAATATTTTTGCATCATCAGGCATTTTCACCCTTCCAGCAGCAGTAACAGAAGCTAATGAAGGAAGAATAATTTTACCCTTTTGATTTACAACCCTAGCATAGTCCATTTTGTTTTGCAACGCATATATCAATTCTACATAGCCAATCGCACCGGGTGTTTGTTTTACCAAACCAGCAACACCTTCGTTACCCTTTCCACCCAATCCAGCAGGCCAGTTTACAGCACCACCACTACCAACTTTTGCTTTCCATTCAGGGCTTACCTTAGAGAGATAATTTGTAAATATATTTGTTGTACCACTACCATCCGAGCGGTGTGCTATCAAGATAGGAAGTGAAGGAATTTTAACGCCTTTGTTCAAAGAGATAATCCTGTTGTCGCCCCAACTTTTAATCTTTCCTAAGAAGATGTCAGTAATAACATCTGGTGTAAGTACAATATTGTTGTTGTCCCCAGGAAGATTATAAGTGATAACTACCGCACCTGATGCCATTGGAATATGCAAAGCAGGAACTCCAATCTTTTTTGTTTGTTCATCATTCAAAGGTCCATCAGAAGCACCGAAGTCAACTGTTTTGTTAGTCAACTGAAGGATACCACCACCAGAACCAATGGACTGATAATTTACTTGTATACCAGTTTTCTTGTTGTACTCAGAAAACTGCTTAGAGAATAATGGGTAGATAAAGGTGCTACCAGCCCCAAGAATTGTTTTGTCATCCTGTGCTTTTGCAACACTAAGCGAACTTGCCAACACTACCAAAGACAATGCTTTAAGTGTATTGATGATTACTTTTTTCATTTTATTTATTTTTATTTATTTAAAACCAATTTCAAATTATTTACCGAAAATATAATAGAAAGTTGTACGGAATACTAAGTCATTGTTATTAGCTGCTACAGAACTTACAGCTGGCGCAGACAATTGAGAAGCATACGAAGTGTACCAGACATTAGGCATGATGTGAATGTTTTTTGCAGGTGTAAAATCTAACCCAGCAGAAATGAATTGAGACTTGTAAGTTTCATCATTTGTTGCAACTGATGCGTTAGCAGCTGGATTTGAATTGCTCAGGTAAGTATTATCTGCATAACCTGCACCTGCCTGACTAAGATATTTTTTATAAACACTATTGTTAACTTTATCATTAGGAGAAAAAGCATCATAACGAGCAAAGAATCTCAACTTGTTTTTGATGATATCACCGTGAACAAATACTGAGATACCCTTTGCAGCAGTACTTAAAGTATCTACTCCACCAGCTATCTTGGTAGCAAAGTTGTCGTTTTTCAAGTTATTTACAAAAGCCTCAACACCTACTGTATAACCTGTACTTGGAATCATGCCATTTGATGAAGCTGCACTATTGTAAGCAATAAAAATCTTGTTCATTTGCCTAGAATGATGCCAGTTGGCAGCCCAATTAAGTCTGTAATAGTCACTATATAAATCTACCACTACTTTCTTGTTTAAGAAATAACCATAAAGCTCCCCATAAAACCATTTAAAATTGTTGGCTTCTGGCTTAGCACCTGTGCCATTTGCTACCAATAAGTTATAACCGAAGTTTTTTGTACTGGGGTCAAAAGTTCCTTGCAAAGCACCACCAAAATCATAAGAACTTGTTTTGTGTACATCAGTAATTGTTTTATCCACAGAACGGTAGTTCCATATTTTTTCACTCATCAAGGCGAAAGTAGGTGTTGCTGATTGTCCGAAAACAAAGTCAGTTCCTTTCCATATATTTTTCCATCTAACATTCGCTATTTTTATGTAGAAAGACAATTTGTTGTCTTGCAATAGGTCTCCACTGTTTGCAGGGGTTGCAGTAGAAACAGGATTGCCGGAAGTGAAATTATCTTCTGCTGCCAATACCAATTCAGAAGAGAAATTCTTTGCGATATTATAATCATACCCCAAATAGATACGACGGAACTGAAAAGCCGTCCTAGATTGTGGAATACCAGCGTATTGGTTTGCTCCACCTCTTTGAGAAGAATCGGCGTGAGCCTTGTAGTAGTAATCACCAAAAGCATAACCCCAGATTTTGCCTGAGTTAGTTACCCCAGCTTTAAAAGCTGAATCTGAATTTAAAAGATACTGTGCATTAGATACTTTAGTGCTTAATGCAAACACAACAAAACAAATTGCAATCGTCAACTTTGT
>Ga0364887_10670_pt1 | contig 14470 bp, 12 predicted proteins | sample ExccelJu500001D4_4_FD_206924 | JGI IMG/M metagenome (GOLD analysis project Ga0364887, IMG submission 206924) | Enriched cells from Trout Bog Lake Hypolimnion, Wisconsin, USA - BchlTB.July23.5000.01.D4 | ecosystem: Environmental > Aquatic > Freshwater > Lake > Hypolimnion/Profundal zone | place...
AACGGCACGCTGATTGGCTCAGGTTTCGAGATCACCAATCTCACGGGAACCGCTGGCTCGTTTAATTACTCATTGGTTGAGACGAACAGCACTCTGGGTGACTGGAGCCTTATCCTTGCTTCAGCCAACACATCAGCCTATGGCACGATTAATTCAGGATCCACCCCTACACTGACGAATACAGGCACACTGACAGGAACTATGGCCGGGGTCAACAACACTGGTACAGTCGGCACCTTAAGCAACAGCGGTTACATCTCGGGTGGTGGTACCGGTATTTTCAATAACAACGGGACGATCAACTCGATTGCGAACAGTGGAACCATCACAGGATCCAACTATGCGATCAGAAGTACAGGCGGCCACTTAGGTGATATCACCAACAACGGTTTGATTAGCGGCAACATTAGTGTTACGGGTCAAAACCTGACCATTTCAGGTGCCTCTGGTTCTGGTCAAGGCACTCTTGCGGGTGGTGAGATCACCCTCGACCCAACCAAAACACTCACCTTTGGCGGGAATATCTTGCTTGAGGACAGCATTGATCCTCTGGCGATTATCAATACTGGAAACCTCCAAGTGAATACGACTCAAAACTTGGTGGGTAATTTTACTCAGACCAGTTCGGGTAATCTTTTGGTGGGCATTAACTCAGGTTCATCCGGTCAATTGGCGATAACAGGAGCCGCTAGCTTGGCCGGGGGTGTTCAAGCCATTGTGGCATCGGACGTCTCCGTGAATGGAGGTAAACGTTATACGATTCTCTCAGCGACCAACGGAGTTACAAGGTCCTTTTCAGGTGTTACGACCAATCTGACTAATCTCACACTGGCTCAGGCTGTGCTGTCTTATGATGCCAATGACGCTTATCTAGGCTTCCAGGCGAACTATACGCGGGCCGCAACGAATCAGAACCAAATCGCCGTGGCCTCAGGTCTGACGACTGCCTTTAATTCAACGCCATCAGCGGCGGGTCAAACCATCCTGAATAGCCTTAACACGGCCACTACGGCACAGGCGCAATCGGCGTTTAACTCACTATCAGGCGAGGGTATCTCGGCTCAACAGTCGGCGAACTTTGAAGCGACAGAACTTGCGGTGGATACCGCTAGAAGACAAGGGACGTATTGGCTCATGGATGAGTGCCAGACGGGAGCATCTTCCAAGAAGAATAATGCGCTCCCTGCCAATGCTTTGCCGATGACGTGTTCCTCCAATGACAACCGGCAGTTCAGGAGCTGGGTAGCGGGTGTCGGTGGTTCGAACTCAATGAGTGGTTCGTCCACGGTGGGCTCCTCCGCAGTATCCAGTCAGACGGGTGGGGGACTAGCAGGCTTTGATTATGAAGTGAGCCCTAATCTTCTGGTCGGCATGATGGCGGGTGCGACATCATCCAACTACAACGTATCCAACTTGTCGTCTTCAGGTTCTATCGCATCCGGCCAATTTGGTGTTTACAGCGTTGCCAAGTGGAATCGCTTCTATATGAATACCGTATTTGACTATGGCTACTTCAGTAATGCCTCTACCCGTTATGTAAATGTAGGAGGCAGCACGAAGGAAACCTCGAGCAACAACAGTAATGCTTTCACAGGCAGGGCAGAGGTGGGTTACAGGGTTGAACATCCTGTGGTGAACATGATGCCGTTCATTGCGATGCAGGCAACGTCTCTGCAGATGGGTACCTATAGTGAATCGAATACCAATGGTTTGGGGCTAAACATTCAGAGTAAGAATGTGATGTCTGAACCCGGATCGCTTGGTGTGCAGCTGGATAAAGCCTATGACCTCGATAAGGAATGGTCACTTTATCCTCTGCTAAGAATGGCCTGGATCCATGAGTTCCAGACGACAAGAACCCTGACGGCCTCGCTTCAATCGCTGCCAACAGGTGGCTGGACCGTCAATGGAGCCAGCGCTGCGGCAAATGCTGCTAATATTGGCATCAGCTTACAGGCCATGAATAAGGATGGCTTTGCCTTCTTCGCATCGGGCAATGTTGTGGCATCCCCTACCACCGAAAGCTACATGGGGCAGGTTGGGTTTAAAATTCTATGGTGATTGGTTGACTTAACCTATTTCTAAGCGTGAACAGAGATGTCGATTCGAGAATTGGGTGGCCATTATTTATCAGTAGAGGACCGTGCAGTCATTCGTCTCGTTGACGGAGAGTCTCAAGAGTACAGGTTGCTTTTTACTCGAAGAATACTTTTGGGCGCTTCAGCTATTCTGGAGCGGATGGTCGATTTTGGTTTATCCAAGACCGAAGGGCAGGGGATCTCTCCTGTATCCCAGGCATTAGCTGACTTTCGTAAAGAAGCAATACAACAGGCCACAACTTTTACCGATCAGACCCAGGGTGGTACCCGCTTTCCTATGGGGCAAGATCCTATTCTAGTCGTTGGATTTCGAGTCGGTCATGAAGCACTGGAGGATGTGTTGCTGTTTGAACTCCTTAATACACAGCACCTCACCATGCGGGTTCCAACCCCCATCTCATATCAGTTTTTCCTCTTGTTAAAGAGAACAATAGCCACTGCAGCTTGGTTGGAACCTCTACCACCGGGTCTTATTCTCCCTGCGGGCGAAGCCCAGGAGTCTACTCTTTCAGTTCCTGAAACTCGGCCTCCAACGAACATTACATCCCACTAAATGGAATCAGATAGGCTAAAGATCATGACGGGCAATCCAGATCCAACACATCCAAACCATCCCCCACAGATGTCGATTCAGGAGGCGTTACAAAGAGCCTCCGCCCACTGGAATGCGGGTCAGGTTGATCAGGCTGAGATGTTTTGCCAGCGGGTCTTATCCATATGGCCGGGTCAATCCGATGCGCATCACTTGATGGGTGTGATGGCCCATGCCTATGGAAACCTGGACCTCGCCATCGATCACCTCAGAAAAGCCTGCCAAGCCCCGCGAACGCCTGCCGTCTATTTCAGTAATTTGGCAGAGATGCTGCGTCAGAAAGGCTTATTAGCGGAGGCCGAGCAAGCAGGTCGTAAATCGGTCGCCATTAATAACGTCCTCCCCAGTGCTTGGAACAATCTAGGTATTATCTTGCAGGAGGCGGGGCAGTATGAAGAGAGTAAACAGTGCTTAGAGCGGGTCATTGCCTATGAACCCCAAAATGCCGAAGCGCATAACAACCTTGCCAATACCTGTAAGCGAATGGGCCTATTCGATCAAGCCGAACAGTATTGGCTCAAAGCCCTTGAACTAAAACCCAACTATGCAGAGCCTTACAGTAACCTTTCGAATCTTTTAAACGATCGAGGCGAATGGGACAAGGCCGCTGAAACAGCACGAAAAGCCATCGAGCTCAGTCCTCAAATGGTGGATGCCTATATCAATCTTTCGGCCATAGAAACAGCGAGATCCAATCATCTTGAGGCGTTGCGTTGGCAAAATGCATTACTCTCTTTTGCACCGCTTCATTCGACAGGACTAGCCTCAAGGGCGTTAACCCTGAAGCAACTAGAGAAGCTCGATGAAGCCTTAAGCTCTGCGCAGGCCGCGGTCTCTGCAAACCCTGCAAGTGATGAAGCCCACAACGCCTTGGGGATGGTTCTTCAAGCCCTAAACCGATTTGATGAAGCACTGGAGTCCTATGAACGGGCCGCGGGTCTTCCAGGCACCGCTGCTGAAAAAGCTTTGGTCAACCGCGCACTCCTATTCATGGAGCAGGGGCAAACCCAAGAAGCCGAAGCCGCCTATGACCGAGTGGTCGCCACATTCCCGCACTCCATTTCCGCCTGGTTCAATCGGGCGGACCTCAAATCCTTTAAGGCCGATGAAAACGCGGTGGAGACCCTTCAAGAGCTTCTGGGCAGAGGCACATCCGGCCTATCCTTAAACGATCAGTTGATGCTGCAGTTCACCTTGGGCAAGGCCCATATGGACCTAGGTCAGTCTGAACTCGCATTCAAGTATCTCAATGAAGGTAACACCCTCAAGAGACAAAGCATTCACTATGACAGTCAATCCACGTTGGGGTGGATGAAGCAGATCGAATCTCTTTTCTCTGAGAGCTTCCTTAAAACCAATCAAGAACAAGGTGCTAAAGGATCCATACCGATCTTTGTGCTCGGGATGCCGAGGTCCGGCACAAGCCTGGTGGAACAGATTCTGGCTTCCCATCCCGCCGTTTATGGGGCCGGCGAACTCAGTGACTTGCAACGGATTGTGGACAGCGTAGGTCAATATCCTACCTCCATGAATCACACTACGGCAGACTCCTTCCGACAGCTAGGTGAAGCGTATCTTTCGAAGATCAGCGCACTTGGAAAAGGCCACGCACATGTCGTGGATAAGATGCCCGCTAACTTTCTCTATACCGGGCTCATTCGGCTCATCTTGCCCGAGGCGCATATCATCCATTGCCGAAGAGACCCCGTGGATACGTGTCTCTCCTGTTACACCAAGCTCTTCACGGGTGAGCAGTCGTTTACCTATAACCTCACTGAACTGGGTGAGTTTCATAAGGGCTATCAAGAGCTCATGGCTCACTTCCGAACGGTGCTTCCAAGCAGTCATTTTCTCGAAGTGGACTATGAGTCTGTGGTGGAAGATATAGAATCTGAAGCGCGTCGAATTCTCGACTTTATGGGCCTTCCTTGGGACCCTGCGTGCCTTGAGTTCTATAAAACCAAACGGCCCGTCAGGACAGCGAGTGTGAATCAGGTTCGCCAGCCCATCTACAAGACCTCTGCTGGCCGTTGGAAGAAACATGAGGCCCAGCTCCAACCTCTCCTGACGGCTTTGGGGATTGAGCCTCGATGACGATTGGCGGGCAGATCTCTTTCGAGCAGCAGGTTCATGCGCTGATTGCCGCTGATCGGCTCGAAGAAGCGGAACAGCTTCTAAAACCCTTGGTTCCCAATGGGGTCGGACCGATGCCTGTATGGCGGTATCTTGCCACCATTTTAAGACGGCAAGGTCGAACGCTTGAGGCCAAAGTCATACAGGAGATGATCGTTCAATCTCTCCCGGGGGACCTTTCCGAACGCTTCAACCTTTCAGAAACACTCCTGCTTCTGGGTGAATTTGACCGTGGGTGGAGAGAGTATCGTTATCGTTACAGCCTCAGCCATACCAAGATCATTGAGAGAAAGGTGCAGCAGCCACGATGGGAGGGACAGCCGATTCCGGGACAAACACTCCTCATCCATGACGAACAAGGGTATGGGGATACGTTTCAATTCATAAGATTAGTCAAAGCCGCCAAGGAGCGAAGCCAAGCACGGGTTATTCTGGAGATTAACCGTGAGACCTACGCCATCGCCAAGAGAAGCCTTGAGTATGTGGATGAATTGATTCCAGCAGGGGAGCTCCCCCCGGCTTTTAATCAGCACTGTGAATTGATGAGCCTCCCAGCAGCCATGGGTCTAAAGTTATCGGACCTACCGGGTTCTATTCCGTACCTTAAGCCCGATCCAGAACGACTAGCCCACTGGCAGAAGCGTCTTGCGGATCTTCCGAGACCCATTGTTGCCTTGGTTTGGGCCGGGCGTCCTACCCATACCAATGATGCCAATCGGTCGATGAAGCTGAGCGATTTCGCACCACTGGCCCACCCGAACATCCAGTACGTCGCCATTCAGAAAGGACCGCCTGCAGCCCAAGCATTAACCCCACCGGAAGGGATGAACATTTTGTCACTCGATCAGGAGATTAAGGACTTTGATGATACGGCAGCAATTCTATGCGTGGCTGATCTTCTAATCTCAGTGGACTCTTCCCCGGTGCATCTGGCGGGTGCCTTGGGACGACCCGCTTGGGTAATGCTGCCTTTTGTACCCGATTGGCGATGGCTCATGGGCCGAGAAGATACGCCTTGGTATCCAGTGGTCCGGCTCTTCCGTCAAACGGAAAGGGGTAATTGGCCGGGAGTGTTAGAGCGCCTCTCCGATGCCTTAAAAGGGCTTATTGTCTGATAATCTCTTCCGAGGATGCCCGGATCTTATGAAAAAATTTACCGCTAAAATTAGAACGGAGTCACTGAATGATGAAGCAAGAACCCTATAATAGTCTCAGCAGGAGAAAAAGCATTTATGTGCTGATGCTCGCCTTTTCAGGAGTACTGTTGCTGAATGCCTGCAACAAGGGTGATTCATCGTCCAAAAGCGTGGCCGTGGTCAACGGCAGAGCACTGTCTAGTGAAGATGTCGAGTTTCTGGGGGGTATGCTTGCAGCGCGTAGTGGCGGCAATCGACCTGCTGAAGATGTCGTGATCAAAGAACTTGTTCGACTTGAGCTTTTGAGCCAAGAGGCTGATAAGGAGGGGCTCACTTCAACCGCCGCCTATAAGACCAGATTGAATGCGATCAGTCGAAATATGGCGGCAGAAACTGAGGCAGAAAGCTATTTGAATAAGATGGTCGAAGTCACCGACAGTGAGCTTCGTAAGCTATATGATGACAATATCGCTAATGCCCGACCTAAACAATTTAGGGCCAGGCAGATCGTCACGGATGATGAACAGAGTGCAAAGGATATTCTGGCCAAACTAAAAGATGGGGCCAAGTTTGAAGACTTGGCCAAAAGTAGCTCAAAGGATACCTCGACGCGTGATAAGGGGGGAGAAATTGGTTGGTTCTTGGCCGCTCAGACCTCCCCAGTCATCGCGAAGGTTTTGAATGACATGGTCAATGGGGAAATCACCCAGGCACCCATTCACATGCAGGTCGGTTGGCACATCATCCAACTCGAAGATACCCGCAAGATAGATCCACCTGCATTCGATGCCGTTAAAGAACAAATCAAAGCAGCGGTTCGACAGGAGCGCCTCCAGAAACATACCAGCGAGTTAGAAGAGCAGGCCAAAATCGTATTAATGCCTCCAAAGGCCGCGCCTTCTGAGGGCGTGAAATAAGCGTAGCTCAAGTATATACATGAGTCGGTAATCCCTTAATGCGTATGTTAAGGCGTCGTGACTATCGCTATGAGCATTTCGATCAGCACCTTGCTCTCCGGCCTGGGTTTTGGCTCGTATCCGCGATGCTATACCTGACGAGAGGTTTTGTTATGCCTTTTATAGCGGCCGCTTTTGGCCGTGGGGCCGATGGGCACATGACCTACATTCTAGAAGGTACTAAGCATCCACTACCATTCATAGGATCCAGTCTCCCGGCGCTCATGATCATCTGGATTTGGTCTAAGCGATTACCGGATGCAGGGCGAGTAACCCGCTTTATTTGGCGCTGGGGGCGATGGTTTCTTATTGGCTCCGCGGTACTCGATGCGTCGTTCATCTGGGTGCTTGACCGCAGTTTCCATCAAGACCTGGAGATCGCCTTCATGGTCGTGGATGGTTTGGTCTTAGGCTTCCTGCTGCTATCCAAGCGAGTGAGGGATGTCTTTGATGACTTTCCTGTCCCAGAGACAGAACCCTACGCTACCCATCGGCGTGGGCTTGAACCGCGGGACAGTTCTAATGACCTCACGAACGCTTTTCAGATTGCTGAACAGATGGCTTTGGATGATGTGACAGGGCACCTTGCTCAATACATGCGTGAGGTTAAATCATCCGAGCATATAACCGCTGGGCATTGGTCAGGATTAGGGGTTCGAGCAGTCGAGGCGGGCCAGTTAGAGGATGCCAGTGTTTTATTTCAAGCAGCGGCACAGATACAACCTCAGAATCATATTCACTATAGAAACCTTTGTGAAATCTTCAGGAGACGAGGACTACACTATGCGGCCGTTCAGGCTGGGCTTACTGCAATACGCATGGCCCCAGTAGATCCTGTATCTCACTTCAATCTCGCCTTGGTCCAGAGTGGATACAGTCAAAATGAATTTGCCTTGGCGAGTTATCGTGAAGCCGTTAGGCTCGACCCTAACTATAGAGAGGCTTGGAACAATATGGGGCTACTGCTGAAATCGATGGGCAGAAGTGAAGAGGCACAAGACGCCTTCAATAGATCGAAAGCCGTTGAATTTGGCCAAGAGGTAAAAGAGACTTCGAAATGAATAGCGTGAGAATTCTAGCAATTTCAGATGCATTCGAATTAGATGGTGCTCAAGGGATGCTTAAGTATTTGGCATTCTACTGGACCTACACTTTAAGATGGCAGGTTGATGTTCTGATTCCAACAGGAAGGGTCATGGATGAATCCGCAATCCTTAAGTCCGGGATGAGGCCAGTTCTTGCCGTTAAAGACGTAGGTGCTTATGACGTTGTTTTGCTCAATTCAATGCTTAAGATCGGTTTTATTGAGCAAACAAGCCGAGTGCCGACTATTCTGTGGGTTCATGAAGGGTCGTCAATGATTTGGAATAATACGTCCCCCGTTAATAAGATTGCTAATCTTTTTTCCAAAGCCAGCAAAATAATATTCCAATCAAGATGGCAAACAGAGCATGTTTTCAGGAGCTTTCTGTACTCACTCCCCAACGGTCGGTGCTCCGTGATACCCAACTGTATCCCAGATATTTCCCCTAATGAAGGACTCGTCACATCAAAAAGATCGGATGGGCTTACTGTATCTTGCGTGGGTGGGGTTAACCACCGTAAACGTCAAATTGATTTAGTCAATGCAGCGGCAATGCTCCGTGGAAAATACAATATAAAATGTTCACTCGTCGGGTCGATCTTGGATAAATGTTTTTATGGTGATGAATGGTCACATGTTTTTGACGGTTCATCTAAGTGGGTGGAGCTTCACGGTGGAGTTGACAGAAGCGTGGCATTAAATATTGTCAGAGATTCAGATATATTTTGCCTCCCTTCTACAGATGAGTCTTTCCCGCTTGCTCCTTTGGAGGCTGCCTACTTGGGAGTGCCTGTTGTATTGGCCAATCTACCTGTTTACCAATACATAGGTTGGGAGGATGGTGTGAATTGCCTGATGCATAAAATCGGCGACCATCAGGAGTTGAGTCGATGTATCGAAAGAATAATCCTAGATGAGAATCTCAGACAACGGCTAATTATAAATGCTCGGCAACTGGCCACGACCCACAACAGTGTTGCTTTTCTGCAAAGCATGACAGAGATCGTATTAGCCCAAATACCATAGCCCCAGGTAACCAATATTTTGTAAGACCCTAGACCTTTATGAAGGCTCCGGCTTAACCTCTCAGGTGTAACAGGTCCATGCCACCAGAGGCTAGAGATTGAGATGAATCAGAAATCCAAAAACACTATAGTCATTGCGAGGTACAACGAAGACTTGGAATGGCTTAGAACCTATGCGCTAGGGTATAGGGTTGTTATATACAACAAGGGGAAAAGAGTTGCATATGATTTCCCATGTGAGGTCATTCACCTTGATAATATTGGTAGGGAATCTCATACATATCTAACCCATCTAATAAAAGAATATGACCATCTCAGCGATGTTACGATCTTTCTTCAAGGACGAATAGATGATCTTGAAGGCTGGGTTCATGAAAATCCAGAAAACTATCTTCAACAAGCTCTGCAATATGGATTTTCAGCTGCAAGATATTTCTTCATGACGCCCAGGAACTGGCTGAAGGTTGATTTTGAGTCTGATCCTCTATATGCAGAAGCGTATAAAACAGGATCTCTTCAAAAAAGCCAGAATGTATTTTTAACATATGCATGCCAATTCCTCGGACCGCTACCGACAATAACTCTTACCTCATATAAGGGCTGTTTTGCCGTTAGCCGAAAGGCTGTAATTAGGCGTCCCCGTTCTTTTTACGAGTCAATGCGCGAGACTGTCTCTCATCACGCAAACCCAGAGGAGGGGCATTGGTTAGAGCGGATGTGGGCCTATCTATTTGGCGGTAATAGTTATCTACTGAGTGCCCTAGCCATACCCGCTGAATTCCAACATCTTTTCTCTACCAGACCTGACTCACATGTTGATATTGGCTAGGGCTAATCGAAGATTTAGTGCCTTATGAAGCAACACATAGCGGTTGTTGGCGCAGGCTTTTCTGGAGCCGTCATTGCGCATGAGCTCAGCAAGGCTGGGCATGCAATCGAGGTGTACGATCAAAGACCTCATGTGGGTGGAAACTGCCACACGGTGAGGGATATTGACACCCAGGTTATGGTTCACGTTTATGGGCCACATATATTCCATACGTCTAACGAAGGGGTTTGGAATTACATTAATCAGTTCGATGAATTGGTTCCATTCACCAATCGCGTAAAAGCGATTAGCAAAGGGAAAGTTTACAGTCTTCCAATAAACCTCCTAACGATTAATTCATTCTTTGGAAAAAGCTTTTCACCTAGCGAGGCTGAAAAATTCGTCGGTTCTTTGGGCGAGAATGTTGTGAACCCTTCTAACTTCGAAGAAGAAGCATTAAGGCTGATCGGTCGAGATCTTTATGAGGCCTTCTTGAAGGGGTATACCCAAAAGCAATGGGGGCAACACCCCCGAAATCTGCCTGCGAGCATCCTTAAAAGACTGCCCATTCGCTTTAACTATGATGACAACTATTATTCAAGTAGATTTCAAGGCATCCCAAAGCATGGCTACACTTACATCATTGAACGCATGCTGGACGGCCCGAATATCAAGCTTAGTCTAGATACGGAGTTCAATCGTGACATGAGGCATGGCTTTGATTATGTCTTTTATAGTGGTCCTATTGATGCTTGGTTTGGGTTTCAGGAGGGCCGCCTCGGGTATCGAACTCTTGATTTTGAGGTCTTGAAGTGCGAAGGCGATTATCAGGGAAATGCTGTTATTAATTATTGTGATGAGGACGTGCTCTGGACAAGGATCACAGAACATAAACATTTTGAGCCCTGGCAGAAAAGAGATCAGTCGGTCATCTACCGAGAGTATAGTCGTGATTGCGGGATGGGCGATATTCCTTATTACCCCATCCGTCTAACAAATGAAATGTTGCAGCTGGGAAGGTACGAGGAGCTTGCCCGGATAGAGAAAAATGTGACTTTTGTTGGGAGATTGGGTACCTATCGTTATTTAGATATGCATGTGACAGTAGAGGAAGCTTTAAAATTTGCCCGCCATTTCCTTGAAAAGAGTTGATGGTTCCTCATGCTTTCGGCAATCTCTGACTTTGCGGTTCGGTTATCTTTAGGTTCTCGACCTGATCATGGGCTGACCTTTTTTGTTTTTGATCTCCCCGTATGCTCGGAGCATCTTTGCAGACTTGCCCAAAGCTGAATAATCAACGAGATCAACACCGTGGCTTTGTTATGAAATTCAATTTTTAGATCTTTGACATTATGGCCCCGCCCCAGCCTACCCAGGTATTATTGCAACAAGCGGTTTAGCTCGAAGTATTGATAATGCAATTCAGTTCCAATCAGATAAAGGCGCATATATAGCTAATCTCTCGATCAAAGAATAATAGCCTTACCGTGGGGCCAGGTGGATCAAATGGAATTTCAATAGGCTTAATCGATGAGTCAGGTTCGGGCGTGCCCTAAAAAGCGGCCAATGTTACGGCTACCATAAAAGGAAATACGCTCTCCTCTGTTTCTGCTAACGCGCAGATCATTAACCTTTCAAACTCACAATCAACACTCACGCCACCAGGTTATCTTGGGGTATATAACGTAGGTACGTTAACCTCGATGAATTCGGGCTTCTCAAGCGTGAATCAGACAGGCGTGACGCCACTGCCATAGGTAAAATGCATTGGTTGAGTTCCTGAAGATGCTAGTCCATTGTAAGCGGCTAGCGAATCCACCTGTTTATTTTTAAGGTAGTCGCTCATTCTAAGGTCTCATAAGAACGGAGACCTATTCATGGCTGAGTTTGAGTTACCCGCTGATCCAGATGATGAACGTGCTTCTCATGTTGATGCCTGGCGCTCCAGCGGGAAATCGCAGAGAACATATGCGCGAACGCACGGTCTCCAAAAGTCTACATTTAATGGGTGGATCAACAAAGCTGATAGCGACAAGGCGCAGCCTAATATGGTGCCTGTTACGGTTCGCAAAAAGGGATCCGCTTATAAAGATCCCTCTCGCCTTGTGCACATTGAGTGCGGGTCTGGCGTTGTTCTTCAGGTAACGCCAGGTACCCCCATTCCTTGGGTGGTCGAATTAATTAAGGCGCTGTGATGATCCTCTTTGAAGGTGCGATCTGGATGATTCCAGAAGCAGTGGATATGCGTCAGGGAATCGAAGGTTTGTCGCATCATGTGATCAGGGTGATTGGGCATAACCCCTGCCAAGGAGAGGCCTTTCTGTTTCGTAATAAAACGAACACGCGGGTCAAGGTTCTGATATGGGATGGCAACGGTATTTGGCTGTGTCATCGGCAATTGCACCGAGGTCGTTTCACTTGGGCTGAAGCAGACGATACCTCTTTTAGTTTAACGAGGAGCCAATGGCATTGGCTGGTCATGGGCGCTGATTGGCGTCGAGTGGAGGCCAAACCGGATCTAGCTTGGGAGCCCTAAAGTACGCGACCAAATCCAGACAAATCAATGATCTAAGGACTGATCTGCGGTATAATGAATGCCATGGATGCCCTGTCTTTGCTGGAAAAAGCCGATATTGACCCTGCCGCCAAACAGGCGCTCACGGCTTCTATTTTGCAACTTAAAGCGGAGCACGAACAACTTAAGATTCGTGTGGCACAAGATCAGCTCCGAATCGACCGAGACCAGCTCAAAATACAATCCCTCACCTTTGAGTTGGCCCACCTGAAGCGTATCCGCTTCGGCCAACGCAATGAATCCCTAAGCGCAGAACAACTCGACTTCTTTACCGAATCGCTTGATGAGGATATTGGCGCCGTCTCGGCTGAACTTGAGTCGTCTGAGCCTGAACTAACGGTTACAGCAAGAAAGCAACGAGCCAAAGCGGGACGTCAGGCCCTGCCGGATCACTTGCCACGTATCGAACATATCCACGAGCCTTTGAGCTGTACCTGTGGTCAGTGTGGCCTGGGTCTCGTCAAGATCGGTGAAGATATCAGCGAACAACTGGATGTGATTCCGGCCCAGTTCACCGTACACCGCCATATCAGACCTCAATATGCGTGTAGATCCTGTGAGACCATTACGGCTGATCCTATTCCGCCGGCCATCATTGATGGGGGCTTAGCCACACCCGGGCTTCTAGCCTGGGTCATGATCAGCAAGTATTCAGATCACTTGCCTCTCTATCGGTTAGAGCAGATCGCCGCGAGATCAGGCGTTCCTTTAGCTCGATCCACCTTGGGTAGTTGGGTGGGCCGCGTAGGGTTCTCACTTCTGCCGATCTATGAGTACCTCAAAGATCAGTTACTTTCTGGGCGTGTGATCCATGCCGATGAGACTCCGATTCGACAGTTGGATCCTGGTAAAGGCAAAACCCACAAGTCTTACCTCTGGGCCTATCGCAGTAACACTCTGGATGAGGGTCCTCCCATCATCTTGTTCGATTATCAGGCCGGCCGAAGCGGTCAATTTGCACAAGACTTTCTCTCAGAATGGCGTGGTTATCTGACGGTAGATGATTTCAGTGGCTATAAAGCCTTGTTTAAGGCGAGGGCGTCTGATGGCTTATCGTGCATTGAGGTCGGCTGCCTTGCCCACGCACGCCGTCGATTCTTTGAGCTTCATGAGGCTAACCAAAGTCCTATGGCGGCTCAGGCCTTAAAACATATCGCTGAGCTTTATCAGATCGAAACAGCTGCTAGAGACCTATCGATCGAAGATCGTCAGCAGATACGCCACGATAAAGCGCTGCCCGTTCTGGCAGAGCTTCATGGCTTCCTCACGGCATCACGAATCAAGGCCCCACCAGGAGGCGCTTCGGCCAAAGCCATCGACTATAGTTTGAAGCGCTGGGAATCACTGGAGCGTTATGCTCATAGCGGATTCCTTCCCATCGACAATAACCCAATTGAGTCAGCGATACGGCCGATCGCACTAGGCCGCAAAAACTGGCTGTTCAGTGGTTCTGAACGGGCGGGTAAACGCGCGGCGGTGATCCAGTCGCTGATAGGAACCGCAAAGCTCAATGGCATTGATCCTTCTGCATGGCTCAAAGACACACTGGAATATCTGCCTATCTGGCCTAATAGTCGGATTGATGAATTGCTGCCCATCAAGGGCTGGGTTCCGAAGGAGAGAGCATAAGCCATGAACATCAACATCAATCAGCTAACGGAAGCTGAGTTGGTTGAACTCAACCAGAAAATCGTTGAAAGGCTGCGCTTCTTCCATCAGATGCGGGCTCACGCCAGTATGCTCAACTTCTCGATTGGCGATCGAGTCGTCTTTGACACCGATGATGGTAGAACCATCACGGGTACACTGGTTCGGTATAACAAAAGAAGTGTCAGCATCATTGCCGATGATCACCATCGGTGGAATGTGAGCCCTAGCTATCTTCGTCTTGCTGAACCCAAAGACATCAACCCTCGCAGTACCAATAACGGAACTCTGTCTCCAAAGAAATAATGCTGGCATCTAGCCGATCGGCACACCCTGGTAAAGGTGGAACCGCTAGCCGCTTACGTTCTATCTGATGCGAAGCGGATTTACGCAGCAGCTTGTTGTATCGATTCAA
>Ga0364887_10676_pt1 | contig 14305 bp, 5 predicted proteins | sample ExccelJu500001D4_4_FD_206924 | JGI IMG/M metagenome (GOLD analysis project Ga0364887, IMG submission 206924) | Enriched cells from Trout Bog Lake Hypolimnion, Wisconsin, USA - BchlTB.July23.5000.01.D4 | ecosystem: Environmental > Aquatic > Freshwater > Lake > Hypolimnion/Profundal zone | place...
GGAAGATGAGTATGCACTGCTCGAAAAAGGCTACAACCGCGTTACAGATACCTGTATCCCCGAAGAAGAAGCATTCCGCCGCATTCAGCGCCACATCTTTAAGATCTGGAAAGACGCTCAGGATAAGGGTGAGCGCTACTTTCCGCATGAATATATGTACAAGCTATTGCTTAGTGAGGTAATGAAATCCGATTATGAAATTGACCCCAAACACAGCTGGATGATTGCCGCCGCTGAACTGAACATTCCGATCATTGTTCCGGGATGGGAAGACAGCACCATGGGCAACATCTTTGCTTCCTACTGCATCAAGGGCGAGCTGGTACCATCTACCATGAAGAGTGGTATAGAATACATGATGTGGCTTACTGAGTGGTATCGCGCAAACTCATCGGGCAAAGGCGTAGGCTTTTTCCAGATAGGTGGCGGTATTGCCGGCGACTTCCCGATATGCGTGGTACCTATGATGTACCAGGACCTTGAGTGGCACGATGTCCCTTTCTGGTCTTACTTCTGTCAGATAAGCGACAGCACTACATCCTATGGCTCTTACAGCGGTGCTGTGCCTAATGAAAAGATAACCTGGGGCAAGCTCGATATCCATACACCAAAGTTCATTGTAGAGAGTGATGCCACTATAGTAGCTCCATTGATTTTTGCCTACATACTTGGCTGGTAAAAATTAGGATTAAATAATAGTTTTTTGAGGAAAGCGGCAGGCAACTGCCGCTTTTATTTTTCCTGCAGATATAATCGATCAAACCAGCGCTACACTACCCTTCACCTGGCTATTTAATCCACATTACAACTCCAAAAATCTAAAAGTCAAAAGAGCTATTAGTTGTTAAACTAGTGGGGTATTTTTGATTGTAGTATAAATTTAATAATTAACATACTAATTAAAATAAATTAATTTCTTTTTTTATTTAGCATGCAGTCTAAAAGCATGCTTTAGCATCCCATTGATGTGTTTCTACCTTTGGTATCATGAATCTCTAACGTATAGTCAAGGCCAATAAATCAACAGGCAAGCAGAAATATTACTATCATAAATACAAAAGGTGCCTGCCTGGCTATGCTGTCCACCATCATACCGCTATTCCGTTGGGCGCGTTAGATGAATTACCGCTTTTCGAACACAACTCAAAGAATAGAAGAGTTGGCAGATCAGCATAGCGTAGGTAGTATAACAATGTTTGCGTCCGCAAATGATATTACAGACCATATTGCCCGGAAGTTTTTTGCTGAGATTCAGGAAAGGCTGCGGCTCGATATTGCGGCAGGGAAAGATTATCACGTTTTTGATGCTACTAGTGCAAAGAATAAAGAGGTTCGGAAGGTTGGCGCCGAGTGACTTTGTCTTCAGGCAGTTGAGCAACTGAATATAGGCATATTTTTACAATAGCAAGGTTGGCATAAATAATTGATAAATCTTGCAATGATCCATATAGTAAGCCGTGCTGATTATCCTGCTAGACCACAATGTGGAATATAGGATTGAAGAACGGTTCAGGTCATAGATCAATGTATGCCAGAAAACATTGAACCCACCTTCAGCCGAAGATGGGTTCAATATAAATCAAAACTTGATACAGCTGCATCCGTACCGTTTTAAACGTATTTAATACCTTTTAGCAGTAAAAGTTCCTGCTGAAACTCCGGTACCATCTGAACAGGTAAAACTGAACGTACCTGTGATTGTAGTACTGGAAACAGCTGTGATTGTAACACTTCCGGTTTGAGAAACTTTAGTTATTGTACCTGCCGATGCTGTATACTCCCCGAAAGATCCAGTTGGGAGTGGTGCTACTAGCGATGTTGTCCCGGTTGCTCCGCTCCATGGGCTGACGTTGATATTAATCTGAGGCGGCCCGCCCGCACCAGCTGTTACAGTAGAGCCTGAAATGCCAAGATCCGAGCCCAACAGAGATGCAATGCATGCTGTACCATTCAATGTTGTGGTACCGATTGTTGCGTGCATCGAATAACTTGGCGAGGAAGACGATCCGCCGGACGATGAACAACCCGACAGAACAGTAAATCCCAATAACGCAATAACTAAGCTAAATTTTAAATGGTGCATAATTTTCGTTTTAGTGCGGGGTAAAGATAATTGAGATAAGTCAATAAAGAAATGAAGTCATGCTGCAAGTCAAAGGATTATAAAAATAAAAAAGAGCGGAGAATTACATGCGCTCTAAGCTCTGTTTCTCAGCTATGATTCAGTGCTCTACTTTATTCACCGGAACTCAATACTGTCGATTTTTTTAGAGAGAGATCAGTCGAAAATATTTTCATTACAAAATTTCAATAGCCTGGATGATGTTGAAGACAACCTTACTTTAGCTTTAGCAGACCACAACAAAATGCCTTAATCTGTGATGAAATAGGCAAATGGATAATCCTATTTTAACAAAATTGATGGTGGTTAATCATAAGTCTCTAACCCTTTGACATTATTATTGCCACAATCTTATGGGGCCCAAAGTGGCCATGTCAGCCTCATGAATAGCATGCAGAGTATCTGCTTCATACCTATTTGTATGTTTGTTAAAGATAAATAAATTTCATAAAACTAACACAGTTTTTTTAAAATAAATCACTCCGTTTATATCTATTTTATATTTTTATTATAACAGCATTCATAACGATTATTGGTATTGTTCTGGCGAACAGTTTCTAAATCATATTAACGTTCGTTTTTTATAGCCTCCTCTCACCAAAGCTATAATAGTAAAGGATTAACTCTGATTTAAACAACATACTAAAAGGGAATTGGTTATATTGGTGAAAAGTGTGGAATATGAAGACAAATTCTGAAGAGTGGGAGTCCATAAAATCATGCCTTTTAGGATAAAGAAATTTCGAAGAAACAGTCTAAACAAAAGGTAAAAAATTTTCTCTAATTAATTTTGTTCTAGTATCTAACATGTCAGCATATTCTTTTGTCGGAGCAACATTTACAGGATAACAATCTTTCAAAGATTTACCTTTTCTTACGTGTTCCACCCATTCATCCATTAAAAAACAATAAAAGTCCAACGCTTCATTTGCCGTTTTATATTCAACTTGATCTAGATAGGCTGATGGTAAGTCTCCAACAATTACCCAAAGTTTATCATCAGCACCACTATTTTGTATAGGCTTTATTTCAAAACTAAAAATACACAAAATATAACCAAATCCTTTAGCCAACCAGCAATTAAGTATCTTTTCACACCATGTATATGATTTCAGGTATTTGGTAGCCTTTTTATACAGTCTAATAACTTCATCCTTATATTCAATATCCGCTTTAAGAATATCATCTATCGGTATCATGTGTTTCAATTTTCTTTTTTGGCTTTCCAAGCATCTTTTCTCCATCTACTATAGTCTCCATTCTTTTTATGCATTTCATGATGCTCCTCCTTCGGCTTTGGCTCTATATTGTCAGCATCATCGTTACCACCATCTTTCAAAGCCCTTATATGACTTACAGTTTGTTTCTTGTTCGGGTTATCAGGCTCCGATGGCCACTCCTTATTATTTGCTTTTTCCCATTTTTTACGAGATGTTTCTGTGTGCTCTCTTTTAACTTTGGTTTGTGGTGAGGCTTTCTTTTCAACATCTTCGCTTTCCGCTTTCTTATTTTCAAGTTTTAACCTATTAATTTGATTTTCCTGAATACTTTTTAAAGCATTTATTTCACTAAGCCCGAGTGGCTCATTAGAAACAGTACCTTGAATTAGATCCCAAACAAGATTAAATTTACTTGCAAAACTAAATACTCTACTCGCAATTGTAGCGACTCCGGGAGCATCTCCATTAGGATCATTAAACTGTATTGGACTATTATGGTTGGTTGCATAGGGCGATAAATCAGGAAACAAATTATCTTTAGGATCCAGATTCCACCTTCTTCCCGTTCTGGTATCATACTCCCAGAACAAAGCGGTTGTATGATTCCCCACCCCGGCAATCTCATTATCCTTCAACTGCCCATTGAACCCATAATGATACCTGTCCTCATTACAAACCGAAGTTACTACATCTTCCAATACGGTGCTATCGAAACGGGGTAAATAAATGCCCCGGAGGTTAAGTGTATTACTTACATGAGGTAAGCCTGATGGGAATAGTTCCCCGATTACCAGTGTTACAGATGGAGTGGTTGGTAGAAAGTAAATAGTGGTAATTCCTCCATAGGAATACGAGAAAGCTGAATTGCCTACATTCACTCCACCAGAAATTACATGTGCACCATATGTGGTAGTACCACCATCTGTAACCAGTTTCAAAGTTTGCACAGCACCCGGCGTTATGCTGTCGATACTAATTACCAGACTATCTCCTGAATGACCAAATGTATGCAATTGCTGGTCGCCACCTATTAACGAGGATAGGTATGCACCACCAAATGGGGTAACAGGCAACGGATAGGCGCTGAACAGGTAGTAAGTGAAATTAAAATAATCAACCGGCTCAGTTATTGTAGTGGTATAGCAATGCGTGCTGGTATCGCTCAAATATCTGCCCGGCATCTGCATCCCGAAAGGATAATAGTCGGTTGCTGTTACCACCACGGGTTTCCACGAGGCTATTGTGTCCACAGCACCAGTTGTTACTGTATCTCCGGTAAGGCTGTCGGTGGCCCGTTTATCGCTTATTGTAGCCAGCACATCTCCCAGATGGTCGGTCAGTTCATATTGTTTCTGGCCCAGCACATGCCGGGCAAACATCATATCGGTAAAGTTATTACCATACAGGTAGGTACTATCGGCCTTTATCACATCCTGGTATTCCAGGCTATACCAGGGGGTTGGGGTAAGCAGCCGGGCAGTATCTGTGGCATAACCGCTCGCTTCGTCAAATGTGGTGCCTATCTGCGATTTATAGTACTCTTTAATGCCAATCCTGCTGCTGCCGTAGATATCATGTTCAGCTAACCAAAAATCCTGATTAACTAACCGGAGGAATGTGCCTGACTGAACAGACGATAAATTCAGATGGTATATAGCTAGAACATTACCTTGGGCATCATGCACATAATAGTCATTTCTAAGTGTATTACCACTGCTGGTTTGTTTATTGTATGACTTTGCCACCCTGTTTCCAGCGCCATCATACGTAAACTCCATACTGCTGGTATCGGCATTATTTACTGTAGATTCAACTTTGTTATAGAGGTTCCAGGTAACTGTGTCCTGCCCGCTCACCAGGTCGCTGGTAGTATTGCCTATTGCATCGTAAGTATATCTTGGCGGGGCCGAGGTTCGGGTAAAAGTATCAATGTCATTAGTTGAGTAGTAATGGGCATAATCATATACTTGGGCTAGCTGGTTATTTGTTATTGATGCATACTGGTATATGAGGCTGTCCATAAGCGGGGCGCCAAGCCCGGTATTGCGGGCATACCTCACAAGACTCTGCAGATTACCATCCGGGTCATAGCTGTAACTATTTTGAAAATCGGTAAGCCCTGTAAGCGCCCCGGTTGCCGGGTTCACAGATGCATACGCTGCATTGTGTATCCGGTTGAGCTGGTCATAAATATACTGTTTGTTCAGTCGTTGAAATGTATCAATTGCCACTGTCTGCCGGGCTATGTTGCCATTAAAAAGGCTCAAAGATGCAGGCGAAATATGCTGTACGGCATTTGAGGCTATAGGTTTATAATCGTTGGAGAAATAATCAATGGTATATGCAACAGCATCTTTTGCCACTACACTGCCATTAACTGCATCCTGGCCCATGTCAAGCAACCCGCTCAGCGTATCGCTGTTAACCGCTTTCAACCAGCCCTGTATTGTATAGGCATAATCAATTCCCTGCACATTAAGACTACCTAGCTGCACCCTTGCCAGCGGGCCATGATCATAATAACTGTATAGTGCATCACGTTTCCATATATAGCCATCATTGCTGGTATGCACTTCCGTGATACGGTTGTCGGCATCATATTCATATTTCTGGTAAAACTGGTCGGGCCAACCTCTATTATAGCTCAGCATATTCACCTTGCCGCTTATCAGGTCATAGTCGTAATCTATGCGTTTAAATTGCTGGCTATATTGTCTTAGTTCCGGGAAATCCTGGGTAAGCGTTTGCACATTGCCTTCTATGTCATAACTGTAATGGGTAGCATAAGTGTAATCATTATCTGTAACTGACAAAATGGTATCAAAATACATTACACAGGCCACCCTTTTACGCAGGTTCTGCTGGCTGTCTAGCCCGGTAATTCCCGAAAGGTTCATATAGGCAGTGTCATAAATGGTCCTAACCACATCATCGCGCTGGTAGCCATATACATAAATTGGAATGCTATCGGCAGGCACCCTGTCCACATTCAAAACAAAAGCCGGGCTACCCATCTGGGCTTCACCTGTTTCAATTATCCTGTTCTGCTGGTCATAAATATTGTAGGTATAGAACCCATATAATGCCTGGTTGCCATTTTGGGAGAATATTAGCCTGCCAGCCGCATCATAATAGAAATTGGTCTGGCCACCATCAATGGTTATCTGCTGTACGACCTGGTTCAAGGTGTTATACAGGTAATGGTTAATCTTCGGGTAGTTAACAAACGGACATAAAGATTCAGTGTTGCTGGTACGGACATGATCTACTGAATCAAGTAGCGAAGCAACCAAGGGGTTGGAGCCTGCAGGTGGCACTGTAAACCATAAATTCCCTGCCCTGTCGTAGTTATAAAGTGTATAATTAAATTCCTGGTTCAGGTAAGCCAGTTGCAACTGCTCACTGACAGCACTTGTCAGATATGACTTAAAAGCACCGCTAATGCTGTCTTTTATATGAGTTATGTAATTGTTATAATTTACAACACCTTCACTGACTGCGGAGTAAAGCGCCTGGCGCTCGCAATTATCAAAAGTATCGGCCCCGGGTTTGTTTACCCCTGCCTGGGTTTGCCCCATCAGCACATTATCCAGTTCTATACTGTTGCTGATCACAAAGTCTGTGCGGCCGGTTACCTGCAAAGTATCGGCATAGCCGGGCCGAACCACATTAAGTATAAAACACCGGTTCAGGCTGTCGCCAGGTGTCGGGATAGCTGATCCTACAACCTGATAAGAAGAACGAACTGACAGAGGAATATATCCAGGGAATGAAATATAAACATTGAACAGTGTATCCTTTTTTGTAAAATACCTGTACCAGTAGGTACCGTCACCACATAAGTAAATAATCAATTCCGGATATCCTGTAGTAACAGTATCTGCAGTTGTGGATGGAAATATATTCCCTCCTCCGCTTGGATCGGCTTGTGAGATTATAGTTTGTAAAGTATCAAATAAGCGCCCATATACTCCTGTTTTTCCCAGGTACAGGTTAGTAAATAATCCGGGATTGGAAGCCTGTGAATAACCTGGAATATAGCCTATATAAGATGGTATGCATGGTGGGGTTAAATATTGTGTTTGCAGGGAATCCTCAACCTGGTATGATGGCAGGCTTTGGTTCCCGTATGCATAATGCAGATAAGCCTGCTTCTGTGGTTTGAAATAATCACTATTGATAGTGCTCTGGTACAAAGGAACAAATACCGTACCTGGTACGCTTTTATTGTACAGATAAGCGTTAATATCGTAAACAGCCTGCGAAATAGTATAAGCTGAAGTACCTGGAATTGCTACTACATCGTAATAATTCTGAGTTACAAAATTTCCACCCAGCCATATTTTTCTATTAAAAGGTCCTATGAACCTGATTAATGATGTATCAATTATAGGAGGGTTTTTAGGATTGAAAACCGTAGAAACACCTGGTGATGTATACATAAATCCGATTTCTCCCGCAGGCTTGATTACCAGTTCAGACGAATCAACGATTTTTCTCGCACAAAATGAGGATGGATAACCCAGCAACTTGTTTTTGTATTTCCACAGTTCAAATTCCGGCACATGATTCAAGTCAATTGTAACTGTGATGGTACCGCTATCGGTCAGGCTGTCCCGATACACATTATTAAAATTGAAAAGCGGGTCAATACTGTTCAGGGTATCAATAAAGCCATTCATTTGCGCTGCATTACTGAATCTGAAAGTGGCGTAGCCTCCATAAAGTGGCATTGTAGCGCTGTCGGCCAGCGCACAGCTTTGAATGAAAGTTTCATAGTCAGCACCTGTATAGGTCTGCTGCAACCGCACGTTCATAAAGTTGGCCAGCATTATATCGTAATAAGGGTGATCAACACCAGCCATTCCATATACCTGCATCGTATCAACAAACTGGTTGTAGAGGCTCCGCATTTGGGTACATGGTATACACTGGGAAATGGAATTATTCATGTAAGACATGGTAGGTATACTGTCTATCCATCCAGTCATTGTGCATGTAGAGCCGCCTATACTGACTGTAGCGATAAAGCTATATTCATTGATAAATCCAACAGATGAAATCAGCGATGGTGATGAGTTGATACAGGCTGCACTGATTGAGAATCCGGCAGTCAGGGCCCCGCAGGTAAGCGAATGCAGAAAAATACTAACTGTGTCTCCGCTTCCCGAAGCTGTTGTGATTATTAATTGGTAAAGCCTCTGGGTTGTGCTGTAAATAGCCAGGATGCTATCTTCGTTATTATTTCCCAAACTACGGGCAACTGATCTCTCAAAGGAGTTCCCGAACGTATCGAGTGTATTTGCAAAATTTTTCCCAGGATGCAGGATTGCACTATCTACAGCTATTACATTCAGGAATGACCCCAGATCGGAATAGTAACTGGCGGACATACAATCATTTACAGGAGCCGGAGGCGGAGCACCAAACTGTGTACAGTCCAGAATATAGGGATTGCATAAGTCATTCATGCTTACCCCACTGCCAGTTAAAGCGTTGCTTATCTGCTGAAAAGTAAAGTTTCCTTCCGGAGCAGAACCTGAGTTATACAGGCTTATTAATGCCGATCTGATCGCCGCAGCAGTTGTCGGGTTACCGGCTATACAGTTGGAGAGATGGGCCATAATAGTATCAATCTCACCATATGCCAGTGCAGAATCTTCAGCATGGAATAACAACAAAGTGCTATCGTAAAGAGCAGTATCCCCATAACTGCTCATTTGTGATAACCAGTCTGAACTACCTGGCGCGGAAACTGAGTCATATGTATCCAATGTATCAGTATAGGCAACCGGAGCCGGCGGAATTGTTGCTGCGGGATCCGGGCTCATACGGGCGAGAGCACAATGGGAGCATGACATACCATCCCGTGTCATCAGATTATCTAAAATTCTTTGCCTGTTGGAGAAATAAAGGCTGTAAATGTTTTTAAAATAATAATCCTTGACTGCATCATTTATCAGCAACCTGTGTTGAATTTCATTAGAGAACATGGTTGAGTAACACTGTGCAAACATGGAAGAATCGGTACAGCCGCAATAGGCATTCATGAACAGAAAAGTATCCAGTGTAATCATGCCACCTTCAAATGTTCTTAAAGTGTCTGATGGATTTGAGCCTGGCCAGGCAAGGCTGATAGAGTCTTTTATCGGATCGCTTGCTATTAGGTCATCCAGATTAAATAATCCCAAACTTTGTGCCACCTTCCTGTTGGGTATGGCTAGGACTTCGGTTTTAAACGAATCATTGTAGCAATGCTGCAGTTCACAATATTGGGGATGCAAAGGCAACAATTCCTCGGCAATGGAATAATTTCCCTCGGCAATGGCCTCATTGTAAACCATGATAAATGAATCCGCAGGCATGGTTGTTCTCAGGTGTTGATATAAAACACCGCCGACTGTTATGGTATCCTGAAGGGCTACATTACAGGAGTCCTGGTAGCGGTAATGAAGTGTAGAGGCATAACCACATGTACCGGCGGAGTAGCCGATCACTATTGAATCGGCTAGATAAGGTGTGTAATAGTAATGCATTGAACTTAGATATGTCCTAGTGGTATTTGTATAGGCCGATAAATAAACATTAATCGTTGCCCCGCTAGGTAATACTCCAGCAAAATTTGTATTTATAGTACTGTCAGAAATTTTAATGGGGATACTTATATAGGATACATAAGAAGAGTCACCCCAGCAAAAATCTGCTGTCGAATTGCTATGTATTGAACCTACTACAACACCTCCAACCGTAATATTTCCGTTTTCATGTCCGAGAGTATCGTTATTTATGGTTATTTTCATCCAACCATCATGAATAACGCCATTTATTAACCATGGTGTGAAAGCCCCTTGAATTGAATCTGGGTTGCCGCAATACGATACATAAGTGTTCAACAATGTGGTAAGTGGAGTATCAGTTATGCATGTGTCATGAAACCATATGAATTCGCCTACATGCCATTCAAACAATGATCCCCATGACCAATAATATTCGTCACTATATGCAAATTCACCAACTTGCATGCTTGTATCTGAAAAATATTCAGAAGGCGGATAACAGTAAGAATAATGAGTTGAATCCTGATAATACCTTGTAACATGAAATGTATCAGGCGGACAATTTAAAGAAAATATAGAATTTCCTGTACCTACTACATGTCCAGTAGTATCTGAGTACTGCCCATAAATAGCTCCAGGAAACAATTGCTTCATCATTTCCATTTTCAACTTTGAGCATGGGGTGCTATCGGCATAGTCAGCGCCGGTGCAAGGGAAAATGGTACTATCAACACTTTGCCTAATAAACCAATTTTTAGTCAGCAAACAACTATCTACGCCTAAAAAGGTATCTACCGCCGCTTCTACATCGGAAGGATAAAAGGACAATGTCTTATGCACGTGATAGGGCTCCTGATAAGCGTAAAAAAAGGTATCCGGACCGGTATAGCTTACCGCTACGGGTGAATTTACCACCCCATTGGTACCCAATACGCCGCTTTGGTTTATTTGTAGATTACCGCATTGATCAGTAATATAATAACTATAATGGCCTTTTACAGACAAATATTGCCCTGAGCATGCCTGTAAAGGAATAAAGCTATAGATATACTGCAACGAATCATTTCCGGCAGCTTCATTAAAATAATCTTTGTCGGCGGTTATTGTTCCGGCTATTGTATCTGCAACCTGGCTTGGTGAAGATGGTAAAAGTAAATCCTGCTTATACGAAACAGAATCGGGTACGTTAATAGAAGTAAGTGCATGCCCTATAGTATTGCCTCGTCCGATCATTGCCGAAGCCATCTGCTTGCCATGATAATCTTTTACAGACATAGAAAGCTGCTGGTTGGGGTCCTGGCTTACAGTCATTGTGTAAAAACTGCTCCAGCCGATATTTGCTCCGAATAATGCATTAAGAGGTTTTTGCATCGGGCTTACATACGAATTCTTTATGGTATTAGAAGTTCCAATCTGTAATTGCGGTCCTGCACCTCCCTGCTCCGAAACCCGATCTGTAAATCCTGGCGCAAATACGGTCTGCACCATCGGATATCCCTGCGCATCCGGTATAAAGTGATTATACAACGGTGAAGACAGAGACGCTTCAGGATTGTTATGAGAATAATATAAACTGGCCAGTGAACTAGAAGAATCAAGTGCAGGAATGATATTGGCAGTTGGACAGATAGCTAAGCCAGTATCAAAATCCATGGCCTGGTAAGGCTGGTGCGTAACCGTGTTGATATCCAAATTGTGCAGGTAAGAAAAGAAAGGTGCATTTGCTGGAGCAGGAAGAGTTTTTATACATAACCTGCCTTCATAATCATATACATTGTCAGTAGCGATGAGTTGGGCAGGATTCGTGTTAAACCGGGTTATACTCTGCCTGTTTTTCAGCAAGCCATCAAAAAAACTGGCAACATGTTTGAACTTGCCACCTTCTGCAAAGCTTATAGTGTATTGCCAGTTAAGACTGTCACCAGTAAAGGGACCGACATAAAAGTAATTTGCAGGGGTACCAGACAGACTACCGATAGTACCGCTGTCATACACTGACCACTGACTGTAAACTGGATACTTAAACAATGTAGAATCTGGTCTTACTGCCCTTACTCTATAGACAATATACCCTCGGGGATAAGCAATCGGTATTTTGTACTGACTGGAATCGAGCCATACCCTGGTACTGTTATTTCTGAAATCAAATTTCACTGATGAAGGAGAAATAGGAGTTTCGGTACCTGTCACGAGATTAACGCTGTAATCATCCGCATAAGTCCATTCCAGTTCATAATTAACCGGGGTTTTTGTGGCTGCGGAACCATAGGACCAGCTAACATTAAGATAATTATTTGCAAATGTGGGTGTAGCTATATTAAATGGGTTAGAGCTGCTGATTCCATAAGGCGATAGGTCATAACGTTGGGTCAAAATAGAGGCCTCAACTCTGAAATTCTGTAAAACCGGATCAGTCAATGAAGCCATTGCTATTGCCCCCCCATCATCAGTACATAAAGCACTTAATGCCACAATAATTTTATAATAACTTTTGTATTTTTTTAAATTTAAGTTTTGGTAAGGTGTGTTGTCAGAAAAATTATTAAAACTTACAGTAAGTGTGTCATAAAAAGTATCGTATTTTAAATGTGCTAAAATTGTATCGGGGCTGTAAAAACCTATGAAAGTATACGCCAGCCTGTAAGTATAGCTTACCGGAGTATGATAGTGGGCAAGCAGGTACTGGTCATCAACTGAAAATTTAACGAAAGCATTCTGGCTTTTAAATTTAAAAGAATCTCTCCAGTTAGACCAATTGGATAGGATTGTCCCCCATTCATTACACCATATTGTCATGGTATCAGGTGTAGTCGGAAATCCAAGGCTGGATAAAGTATCTCCTCTCAGGCATACAGATCCTTCAGAAGTAGTAAATTTAAAAGTTTGTGCATAATTATTATGGCAGCAAACAAACAAAAATAAAAAAAACCAAAAGAAGACGCCTCTAAATGAAGGCATAAATTCGGGCAAATTCATAATCAACTATTTTATGTTTTACATGATAGTTTGTAGTTTTTGTATTTTTTTACTTCCAGTTTTTTATCATCATAACTGAAATAATTGCTTTCTTCATATTTATTCTTTTCTGGCTTATTTTTGAAATCCGTACACTTTATACTGGTTTCAATAACCTCCAATCCTTTTTGGGTTTTAGGCAATGGATATATAACGCTCATGGAATAGCTGACCAGCATACTATCCTTTTTATCAAAAATTATGTCCATTTTCTGAACGGCTTCAGTTTTTGGAAATCCCAGAATGATATGTAGTAATCCGTTTTCCAGGTTGATGTATTTAGTTTTTGCTTTCTTCATTACAACCGAGTCAAGGAATTTAGATACAGCGCTATTTCGGAAAAGGCCATTTTCTGTTGCTATAAGTTGTTTTTTGTTTTTAACCTGATCCAGTTTTATGAGAGTGAGTAATTTTTTACGATGGTCTGCCTTATAGTACCAATTGGCGGAATACAGCATTAAAAAAGCATCGCAATTGTTATAATAAAGCTTATTTTGAGTATCTATGTATATATTACCTTTAATGTGGTCCTTTTCGCCACCAGGAAAAGTTCCATCCATTATATAATCATAGCTTATATTGTCAAAGCCTTTAAAAATGCTTACGAGATTTTTCAACTCTGATGAAGTATCAATATCCCTTGCTCCTGTTGCCAAAGGAATCAAAAGAAAAGTAAAGCAGTATAAAATAATTCTTGCTACCATAATCAATGTTTTGGATTACCGTTTCTGGATTCAGATACCGTCATTATTCCTTTGGTGGTTTCTTTTTTAACTCTTACCAATTTCCCTTCCTGGTCGTACTCATAAAAAGTTGCAAAATTATTTTCATCCAGAGTAGCCATAAGCTTTTCTGAATAGGGGTTATAAACAAATGATTTCATATTTGCATTCACCGGATAGATCCGGAGGTCATCTATATAACAACTATTGGGTAAACCAATCGTCGCGGAAATAGCAGATGCGGGTACAGAAAACGTTGCCTCATATTGTTGCCACATTTCAATAATATTGGTTTTTTTAACTACCGGTGGAGAAGTAAAGAAAGAAACACCATCAGTGAAAGTAAAACAGCATCCAGACGGAAGTGTGTAATCAGTTAAACCAGAAGAAGTCCCTGTCTGCAAAACCCAATAAGAAACAATATAGTTGTTACCGGGAATAAGTTTAAAAGGCAGGTATTCATTTGACGAACTGAATAAATAATGGAATATAGGATCTGTTGAATAATAACTATTATAGTAGTTTCTTAGTGAAGTATCATAATTATTTGTATTGACAGGGATGTTAAAAGTATATACTGATGATCCAGGAATGCACAAACAATTCTGGCCGGTATGGGCAAGTTTGTACATGATATATGGAGCTGATGAAATAGTAAAAATATTTAAA
>Ga0364887_10601_pt1 | contig 14287 bp, 12 predicted proteins | sample ExccelJu500001D4_4_FD_206924 | JGI IMG/M metagenome (GOLD analysis project Ga0364887, IMG submission 206924) | Enriched cells from Trout Bog Lake Hypolimnion, Wisconsin, USA - BchlTB.July23.5000.01.D4 | ecosystem: Environmental > Aquatic > Freshwater > Lake > Hypolimnion/Profundal zone | place...
CAATTCTTGGAATAAAAATTCTTTCCGTTTCTTCTAACTATTTCAACCGCATTTATTATTCCACGAATATCTCCTTTATCTATAATAATACCAGTATCCTTCGAAAGGGACTCTGGACTTCCACCTGTCTTATAAGTTATTACAGGTGTTCCACATGCAATTGCTTCCAGATTAACTGTAGGAAAACTATCTTGATATGTTGGATTAATAAAAACATCTGCAGTCGCATAAAATTCAGCTAATGCATTTTGATTTTCTGTACTTGGTATCGCGATAATATTTTTCGGTAATTTTTTTCTTATCGTTTCTGGTATTCCAATTAATATGACTTTCCAATTAGGATAAGTACTTAGCTCAATAAATTCTTTTAATCCTTTATCATTACTCCAAGCAGTGGCAACACCCAATACCATAAAAGCTACTCCAATTTGATATTTTTCTCTTATTTTAAAATTATCCTTGTCTGGATGAAAGATTGTGAGATCAATTCCATTATTTATTATATTAATTGGGTATTTTGATAGAAAAGATTCCTGAACAATTGAGCCTAACCACTTAGATACTGGTACAATTGTTAGATTTTTAATATTTGTAAATAGGACTTTTTTAAGTTTGAAGTTTTCATAAGATCTGTCAACAAAATACGATGCCGGATATTCTTTTTTTTGCGGACAATGAGAACATTGTGTTTTCCATTTATCACAGCCAACCAATTCGAAATGCGCACAATGGCCGGTTGTCGCCCAGCAATCGTGCAAAGTCCATATTACAGGTATATTAGCGTTCGCTAAATAGTTGAACAAGATCTCGATATTTAAATAATAACCATGCAGGTTATGCAAATGAATTAGACTTGGTTGTATCTGTTCTATCTGTTTAATCAGTCCCTTTGTTGCATTTACTGAGCCCAATCCATGGCTATCGAACAATCGGGTTTGTATTCCATGAAATTTTATATCCCAATCAGTTCCGATCCGGATTAATTTAGATTGGCTGAGGCGTTCATATCGTCCAAAGGCGATATAACTTTCCCATCCATTGTTAATTGCTACTTTCCCAATTTCTTCAGCAATCCTACCTGTCGATCTTGAGTTGACCAGAATGTTTATTTGGAGAAGTATTTTCATTGATGGTTTACAAGAAGGTTTAATTGGATCATTATTGCATATCAGTTTCTTCGTCTCGCATAGCGAAGCTAAACCCTTTCTTTCAAGCAAACGATACTCGGCATAGTGCACGCTTGAATCCAAGAATGACCCAACTCGAATTAGTCTAGACTTACTGGTTACAGTCGCTGAACGACCCGAAAAAGCAAACCAGGACTCCCAACCATTAGCAAATAGCAAGTTCACCTATCGCTTGGGCAATCTTACCATTAGAAAGATTAAGGCAGATGTTTATTTGAAGAAGCTTTGGCATAATATTAGTGGCACATCCGTTTCTTATCCCTTGTTTGCAAATATTTTGAATCTCCCTGCAAATAATATTTCAAAAGGCAGGGCGGCATACATTGAACCAGATTTCGGCAAATTATACCGTCAGACGAAAGCAAATCATAATAACCGCCAGAATTAGACGAATAAAGTTTCAAGTAGCCGGCATCTTTGGAAGCTTTGATTACTTCTGCTGAATAATTGCCTTGAGGAAAGCAAATAGAATCAAACGGCAGACCAAACATATTCTGCAATTCTATTCTGGAAGCAACCATTTCATGTTTAAGGTCATCTCCGTGATAAGTATGTAGGCCAGTATGAGTCCAGGTGTGACATTCAAAATGGAATCCCAAAGCTATCAGCTCCTGTATCTGATCAGAATTCATATAGCCTTCTTTATCTATCAAATCAACTGCCAAAAATACGGTCGGGTAAATATGCGTAGAGATAAACAGATCCTTATTATCGTACAATCCCTTCCAGCCATCGTCAAAGCAGACCATTATCTGATTCTTAGGTTCTGCAATTTCCGGAACAAATTCAAAACCGGATTCCCTTACTATACTAATATGCGCTTCAACAATTTCACGCTCTGTGCCCATATCCGTGTATTTGCAGCCAACATCGTGATAGTATATGATTTTGCTTTTGCAGGAATGATGAAACAGGTAATTCCATGTATATATAAAAGCCTTCACTGTTTGCTTTAGTAGACTCATATGTTATTTTACTTAAGAATAGGTGATACGCTGCACGGCCCTTCATTCAAAGAGCACTCCCTACCAGCTTTAATGTCTTCTATCAATTGTAACAAACAATTTGCTGCATTGGCTGGAGACCATATATCACGCATTGTTATATACGCCTGTTTTGCTATATCTTTACACCTTTCTGGATTATCCAATACATATAATACTTTCTCGCATAGAGAATCCACACTGCCAGATTTGAAGACCAATCCATTCTTTCCATCTTCAATCAAGAATGGAACGGACCCGGTGAGATGTGACCCTATCAGTACACACCCTGACGACATACCTTCATTTACTGATGCTCCCCATCCTTCGTTACGGTCACTGGTTGCGAGCAGGATATCGTGATTACGCATAACTTTAACAAGCTGATCGTTAGGTAGGTTCCCGCGAAGAAACACAACATTTGTCAGTCCCAGCTTAGTAATCGTTGATCGAATCTTTTCTGTCATAATCCCGGAGCCATACATGTCAAGTGTAAACTTCCGGCCTTGGTCTTTCAATTTTCTAGCCATCAGCACGGGCAGTTCCGGATGCTTCCAATCAATGAACCTGTTTACCCACATCAACCTATTAGCAGAAAACTCCTTCTTGGCGACATTCAAATCTTTCACTTTGGTGAAATACCCCCACTTATAGCACATACCAATAAAGGAATGCATGAATTTGTAATCGGCAGCTCCGTATGCACTCATATTAAGTGCATAATAAGGCGCACTGTAATAATGTATATGATAACGCCATTGCGATTTTATCAAACGTGGGGACAAGAGATTCAATAATCCTTTCTTCAGCCAACGCTCTCCACATTCGAAAGACAAAAGATTTCTGCGGAGTCTTGCATCGCGAAATGGTTGTATATCTTCTGAACCATCAAAAATTGCGACATATGAGGTGCAAGCCAATTCCATAGCCACCTTGAATCCATCATTTGTATAGGCTTGAATTATATACGGCCTGTCGAATAAAGGATAACCATTGCGAATCATCGTTTCAGGGACTGGTTCTGAGCATACGAATCGATACTCTCCACCTGTTTTCTTATATAGGGAATCCGCTATTCCTACCTGATGGTGATTTATGAAATTGGAAAGATATACTATTTTCATTTGCGATAACGCATCTTCCTATATATTTTCTGCAATGACGGATTTTTACTCAAGTTACCTTTCATTTTTTGAATCACACAGGACAATAAATCTTTTACCTTCTGGTCATAGTATGCCGCACATTTCTTACGATAAAATGTATAATCAAAAACTGGTGTCTCAACACCTCCAAACCTTGATTTATAATCTACATTTCTAGCCCAAAGGAAATGAAAGTAAATGACTCCTTTATCTATAACTGTTTCAATAAGTTTCAGAAGAGCGACATTGCCAAGATTATAATGGTTGAATTCGACATTGTTAGAAATCTTATTCAAATACAGATGCTCGCCAACTATATGACCTATGCATCCTGCCTGAATTTTGCCGTCAATTTTCACAAAGAACCCAAATCCTGTTTTGTATTTGATTGCCAGCCTATACTTATTGTCCCTAGCACGTGAATATGGAACTCCTTTATTAATAATACGTTGTTCCGAATGGGCGCATATAGTGCCAAATTCATCATCGGTTACGTCTATACCCTCTTTGAAAAGAAAAGACGTCGTTGGGAAGTCCCGAACTATACGACCAATATAATATTTTGCATGCTTCTTTGTTTGTTTACCGAGTCTATTCAAGTATTCTGTGTATGTAGCAGGAAGCGTTGCAATGTTATCAACTTCTGTTAACACCTCTATTGCCGGATACTTGGCACTCTTGACAGGTAGTCTGGTCAACAATTTTTTCCAAATAATTTTCTTGATTCCATATTCAGTGAAACAATAATTGAGAAATGCGTTCATTTCTTCTATAGAGAGAGCTACATAAAAATGATCTTCCACAGTAAGATAATCCTCATAAACGCAAAGACGATATAGATTCTGCAATTCGTCACCTATATAAGATGCTATATGTCTCCATCCATGACCATTAAGACCAGAATTTTCGTTTAGTGTTATATAGTTGTGATACTTATCTATCAATATGGAATCGATATCAACACCTTTGTATTCACAAAATGTTATCATGATTTTCATTTAGGTAATTTATGTCCTATCAATTTCTTTCTCAAAAATATTCCCAAAATCAAATACGTTAGTGTATAAGTCGAACCCGGTCCAAAAGGTGAAGCATATTCCGCAAAACTCTCAAATATAGCTACGAATAATACGCCAAATGCTAATACATCGCCTATCTTGAATGAACGATAGAACTGCTTGAATATAGAGAAATATAGGACAAGGTACGGTAAAGCTCCGAAAAGTCCCCTCTTCGTTATATAATATAATAGGAACACGTGGGCATTGGGTGGCATCTGGGAATAGTTATCACCAGATCCATAAAAACCGAGAACAGGATGTTCACAAAAATAGTCCCACGAAAGTTTCATGTGAATATCTCGACCTGCGGTCATGTCAGAAAAATCATTCACGTCTCTTCCTCCCACAAATGATGTATAAAGCGAATCCAGAAGCTCGGCCTTGCCGAGAACAATCAAGGCGCTGCACACAACAACAGACAAGACAAAAACGCCTTTTACTTTATATTCTCTGAATGTTACAAATATTGCGACGACAAAGAAACACATCAGCGCAGTTCGGCATCCCATATATAATGGGGGATATAAGTTAAATACTGTTGCAACAAAAAACCAAGCACGTTCCCATAATTTGGAATCTTTTTGCATCGCAAATATATAGCATACAATTGCAATTGTTGAGAAAGCGGGACCGATTTGGTTTTTTGCAAGTTCCAAACCACCCGAATTCTCATTTATCGTAAATGATCCTATACCGTAAATAACTGACATTACTGCTATGACAGCAAATATGGCGCTCATCGGGATGAACCATCGTCGCAATTGATCATAGTCAAGCGTGAAAAGGTATGTTGCTGAAAAAGCTATCAACAACGGCATAGTCTCTTCTATCGGAAATGCTTTGACTCGTGTATATTCATACAACAAATTGATTCCCGTCGCTATCAATACCCACATCGCCCACTTTTTAAATAATGGATTGATTCCTATCCTACTAGCCTTTGCTAACGCGAATACGAAAAGAAGTCCGAAAATTCCCATCGCCGCATATTTGGCTGGAGTGAAGCTTACACCATTGTAATATGTTGCCGCAATCGTGCCTAGAGCAAAAAGCAGATTATAAAATGTTAGATTGAAATTACTTTTCATTACATTCAGTCTTTTGCGGATACAAGGCAACTTGCCAGAGCTAAAATTAAAGGACAATGAAGACGATGAGACAACTTTACCGTCCTAAGAAGTTTATCGGTCATCAAATCACCATATTTATCAATACGCTCTTTAGCAAGCGGATCGTTAAGTAAAACTTTCGCCGACTTAATTTTAGCGTTAAGGTTCTTAACCCTAATGAGATTTCTGTCTACATATAATCGTATAAAATCTAAATACAGTTCCTCCCATTTTTCTTCTAATGATGGATATTTGTCAGACACAACTTGTTGTTGTACATCATATACCCGTTTTATATCATCGAGCAATTTCTCTTTATACATTCCGTGATTCGACCCTTCACGTAGTATCCAACAATAGTATCCAGCAGTAGTGTAATAAATGGACTTCGTAGAAAGTATTGTAGCAGGGACAATATACCGATCTTCAAAAGTGCGACTTAGACTCTCTGTATATTGCAAATTATCGGAAATGATATTTTTTCTGAACAGTTTAGACCACCTGGACATCGATATGGAATATTGACAAGGATTTGGGAAGACGTGTTCCTTGATCATTTTATCCAGTCGCTCTCCGGTGTAGAGTCCATCTTCCAAAGGATCTTTTCTAAGTTCTGTCCCATTCACTAAATAATTACTGATTACCATATCAGCATCATTTTTTCTCGCAAGCGAAAGAAGTTTCTCATACATCTCTGGCAACACATAATCGTCGCTATCCACGAATCCTATATAATTTCCTTTTGACGCCCTTACACCATTAGTCCAGGCAGACATCAGTCCGCCGTTTTCTTTGTGGATGGCAACTATATTGATGTAGCGAGATGCGTATTCATCAACTATGTCCGCACAACCATCTGTACTTCCATCGTCTACTACAACGATCTCTATTCCCTTAAGAGTCTGATTCACTATGGAATCAAGACATCTTGGCAGATAGTCCTTGACATTATACACCGGTATGATGACACTTAACTTTACTTGATTATCTTGCATAAACGATAAACGATTTCAGCGATTAAGAGTGAACTAAAATATACTAAAAGGCCTATGCCAAAGTTGTCAAACATCTTCATAAACATACTGCCAAATGACACGTGGACCAAATACACCTGTAAGCTGCGTTTCCCAAGATATCGGAATGGTGCTCCGCACTTTATTGAATCTATTGCAACGCATAGATAGGTCATTACAGCAAGAAAAGGCAAAGAAAGAAGCGTAAACCAAAGACGCATACTGCCTGTAAAAGATATCGGGAGGATATAGATAGTTCCACCTATAATGGTAGATGCTATCATAAGAACTGCAAATTCGCTGCTACGTCCCATATTATTTGCATACAAATATCCCATATATGTTCCTATCAGGAAACAAGGTATACGTTGAAGAAAAATCTCTATCTTGTTGTAAAGGTCTGGAGCAATGTAAGTCAACGCGAATCCCAACGCTATTATGAAAACTGTTCCGACAAAAGTGAATACCCAAGGTTTGATTTTCTGGAAGCATTCGGAAATAAGCGGGAAACTAAGGTAGCAGAAGAACATTGCAAAGATGTACCAAAAATCTCTTGTTCCATCAACTACGAAATTAAGGAAAGACAAATTCCAGAAAAATTCCCCGACAGAGTCACATCTGATAATATAGTAAGCTGTTGCAATTATCAGGTACGACGGCAGTAACCTCTTGAATCTATTGATGTTCCACCCCTCCCAATTACCCTTATTGGGTTTCTTTATATCGGAATACATCAGCCCGAAGCCGGACAACATAAGAAATATATCAACCCCGAATCCACCACCGAAACTGACAAAGATTGTCCAGATAGCTTTTATTATGGTACTGTCGGGACATTGTATGCCCGGATGGAAGAGCATTATCCAAAGAATGGATATGCCCATTAATTCTGTTCTGTATTTCGATATCTTCTCAAGCATAGGCATTATTTCCAATAAACCTCTGTTGTATGATGCACTCTCTGATCCTCCGGCGGAAACTGCATATAGTCGCCTTTATACAGGCAATGCAGATAGGTGTCGTAGTCCTTAGGCCCCTTGAACTGGCAACTTTCAAATTCCAGCATCTGATACCCTTCGAAACACTCCTTCGGAGCCAACTTGTGGAACTCTCCATTTGTGAGAGTGGTGACATATTGGCATTCCTCCAGAGGATGGTGCTTGGCATAACGGTGTATAAACCATTTCTGAAGTCGCGAAGGCCACTTCTTGTTGGTCATAAATGGACTAAAGATGAATGCAAGCAGATGCTTACCTTTACCATAGAAAGGCTGTTTCCAGGCAAGCATCGAATAGCGGCTGAACCACTGGATTATGTTCATAAGCTCGCTTGTCCAGCAAACAAGGCGTGATTTCCAGCTTTTGTCCTTGATTCCGTACTTGGGGAACACGTCAATGTAAACACCTACTTCCATAGGGTTACGATTAAGAAACTCAATAAGAATTGTACGAGCATCCGTAATCTTGAGAAAGGGATATATTGTGTTTTCCGGAAATTCTACCTGCAAATGGTCATTGAGCATTCCATTGACTTTCCGCATCTGCTCGCAGAAGATATCATAGTCTTTCTGAGGCATATTGACATCAATGTCATCGTCCCAAGGAATATAACCCTTGTGGCGAACTGCGCCGATAAGAGTTCCAGCATCGAGATAGTACATCAGACCGTGTTCGTCGCAGTAAGTGGCAAAAGCTTTGAGAATATCAAGCATCACCTGCTTCTGCTCAGGAAGGGTCATAGGTTTTCTGGTGTCAGTCATATTTTATTTCTTTATATGCAGTATTTGAAGTATCCGGATTCTCTGACTATGATTTAGGATTATAAAGTAGTCTAGTATAGCTGCTATTATTGCGGATATTACTATAGCAATAATCAGTGTAATCCAGGAGGAGGCATCAATAAACTTGGACACTCCGAGGCTAACAACGATTGGTATAATGACATTAAAAGCACCTTTAACGAGCGGGCCTATAAAGGTGTACCATTTGGCATTTATGCAATATGCTGCATATGGTGCTACGAAGCAGAATATGCGAAGAATGTTTATTGTGGAACTTACCCCTACAATAGCATATATGCCTATACCCGTCCAACGAAGAAGACAATAGACTATTGATACGCTGACAAGTCCGCTGACAATCACTATTAGGGAATTGAACTTGAGTCGGTTGACAATCCCGAAGATATTTACCACACTCTGCGAAATACCGGCGAATAGCATTCCTGCAAGCGAAAGGAGCGAAAGGAGTGCAAGCTGGTGGGCATCCTGCGACGGAACCCAGAAGGTAAAAAAAGCAGTGCCAAAGATAGTAAAAATACCTATTGGGATGTTTGTAAGTAACGATACAACAGTTATATTGCCTTTCACTTCATCCACCATTTCCTTTGTCTTGCCATCAACAAAAAGATATGTAAGGCGAGGGCCGAAGGTCGTAGCTACAGTTCCGGATAACTGGTTGATCATATTCGGAATCATCTTTGACAGAGCAAGGACTCCTGAAGCGACCGGATTAATGAGTACGTTGGCAATCAGGATATCCAGGCCTTCAAGAAGAAGGTTTCCACATTGGGTTATGGTATTCCAAATGCCCGAAGCGACAAGCTCCCATACCTTCCTGACGTGGAACCACGCCACTTTCCATTGGAGCTGAGGCATTAGCTTCTTCCAGAATGCGTAGTCTATCGCAAGGCCAACGACCGTCATAGCCGATGCAGCAATAGCAACAAAGTATGCGTGTGGGGTGAAAAGTTTGAAAAGAAAATATACTGCCAGAGCCCTGACTATAGCCGAAACGGCTTGCTTGAGCGAACGAAGGTAAAGTTTGTTTGTGCAATATGTAGCGGTAGTCCACTGAGGGACACAGAGCGTCACGAAATAGTTCGCAAAGACCAGAACGAACAGCATTCTGGTATCCGCAATACTCTCTGTGGGAATATTGATGCACTTGTCTATGAAAATGACGAAGAGGACAACCGGAATAAAGAGCACTGCGGCTATTATCCAATCGCCCAAAAGGAGCGAACTGTAATACTCATTAGCGGACTGCTGATTACCCCTTCTGTAATCTATCAGGATAAACCTGCCTGACATAGAGTTGAGCGCAATGGTAATAAGAGCGATGTAGCTGACAAAGTTATTGGCTAGGGATATGTATCCGTTAGCTTCAACTCCAAGGTGTGTCACAATATACGGTGACAACAGGAAGTTGATAGCAACGTTGATTGCCACCACCACGAGGCTGCCGCTTATATTCAACACACTTTGTTCTCCGAGTGTCAGTTTTCGCATTTGTAATTAACTCTATTCAATTACCGACAATAAATTAACTGGAGAAAAATCTCCTTGGTACATGTAATTTACCTTATAATTTTTATTCTTGATTCTATCAATAAAACTCTTGTCGATATCTTTGGCACTCTTTATAACAAGCATGGTTTCTGGATTGAAATATTTGAGATAGACGACATTCGGATTGTTGGTAATCAAGAATTTGTTATACATGATAGCCTCCAAGACTCTTTGGGTATAATTGTTCTGTCTTTCATTGTTGATGTCAAGCAGACATCTGGAATTGAATTCTCTCTTGAGTACATCAAGATAAGGTATTGCAAATTCAGAAACACCAATTACCGGTTTTGAAAGCCCAATTATAGTAAAATCCAGTTGCAGACCAAAGTCCTTCAATCTCCTGTATATTTCAAGTAAGGTCTTCTCTCTTTTTTTATTTGCGTCAAAATACGCAACATCATATTCAGGAAACGATGTCTCAATATGAATCTTGCTATGTATGCCTTCCAAATATTCAAATCCTTTTTCTCTAGCATCTATTATATCAGTAGTGAATATCATGTCAAAATGCGATCTGAAATATCCAGCATCTACCATTGTCCTGTTTGCGAAGCTATTGATAAAAATTAAGACCAACTTTACACTTGGAACCTCATATCGAAGCCAATTCAGGAACTTGGAATCATACACGAGAGGATTCGAATCAAAAAACAATAAGCGATTACCCTCCCCAACCATTGCAATATACTTATTGTCAAATAAATATTTATACCACATTGATTTCCAAGGCAACTCAAACAAAGTATTTGCTATTCTTGAATTGTGTACTTTATACAAATACCACATCAATTTATTTCTTATCAACTGCCTTTCATTTCTTATATGATAAAACCGAAGCTGATGCAAATCACTAAACATAACATTACAATAGTCAAAAAGACTGCCGAAAAAGAAATACTGCTTTCCAGAGTATAAACTCATTTGAAACTCTCCATAAGTTTTGTGAACATTTGTTCAAGGTTGTAGCTTGGCTTCCATCCCAAAGACTTCAGTTTGTCTGCTGACAGATTAAGTTTAGTCACCGGGGCATATCCCATCTCAGGATGGAACTCTACTCGGACATTAATCGTAGGATTGAACTTGTCGCAAAGGAACTGAGCCATGTCGCGGATTGAAATATAAGTCTCATCGTTAGCTACATTGTAAGCTTCGCCATTGGCTCCTCTGAGCAGAATATGAAGGATTGCCGAGGCACAGTCTGTAGTGTAGCAATAAGGTTTGGAGGATTCTCCGGTGGTGTAAAGGACGATATCTTCGCCTTTTATGACGCTTCTTGCAAACTGGGCAAATACCCTGTTGTCATCGTTTGCCACTCCAGCCCCGAAAGTCTGGGTAAGGCGGGCAATCTTTGCCGGGATACTATATTCTTTCGCATACGAAGTGCAGAGGAATTCCGCTGCTCGTTTTCCCAAAGGATAGCTACTTCTTGGATCCGAGGGGTCAATGTATCCTATCGCATCCTCGGTGATGATTTTATCATCAAGTATTTGTCCATAGACCTCTAATGAAGAAATGTAAACCATCCCTTTGATTGGAGTATTTCTGGCATAACGCAACAGAGCATTTGTAGACCGAATAGCCAACTCGTAAGTCTCCACCGGATGTTCGATCATATACTTTCCGTTAGTAGGACTGGCGCAGTGGATTATGTAGTCAAAAGACTCATCAAGACTGTCTAAGTATTCAACGAGGTCTGTTTCAACAAATCTGGTGTTCCTTAGCTCTTGAAACTTGGATTCTGCTTTATTTATGTTTCGTACCAAGCAGAAAATCTCTATGTTTTTATGCAACGACTCTAAACACCTCACTAAAGTGGACCCAATAAGACCGGACGCTCCCGTAATCAGGAACTTGGAATCCTTGAGGTCTTTTGCCAGAGGGAATGTCTCAGCAAACTGCTGTATGTCTTGGTTTTGTGTCAGCATCCAAAAATCTGTTGGTTTTCGTGAACCTGGATCATTGCGCGGAAGATGAAGAAGTCTGTCGGAGTCGTGATCTTTATATTTTCCATCGGGCCTATAATGGTGTGCATCTTGTGACCATAGGCAGTAAGCATTGTGCAACTGTCGATAAAATCGTTGCGACCTTCTTTTTGTGCTCTGTGATGACCGTCGATTATCTCCTGGAGAATGTAACTCTGCGGAGCTCTTGCAAGAAGAGAGTCTTTGCGTGCAGGAATTTCAAGTTCGTCGTTTTCTTTTTTTACGATGACGGTCTCCGTTGCCGGAATACAGGTCACACAGTTGCCGTATTGCTTCACGCATTCTAAGTTGGCGGTAATCGTCTGTTCGGTAATGAGAGGCCTTACACCATCGTGGATAAGGACAATGTTGTCCCCACCAAACATATCGTAAGCCTTCTCCAGACCATTGTAGATGCTGCCCTGACCGGTTTCTCCACCGGGGACGATGGCGACAACCTTATTGATCTCGAACTTCTTGAGCTGCTTCTCAAGGAACGGAATCCAGTGCTCCACGCATACTACAACAATTCCATCAATCTGTGGATGATTGTCAAATAGTTCCAGCGTATAGATTATAACCGGCTTGCCGTTAAGCTCAAGAAACTGCTTGGGTCTCCAAACTGTATTCATCCGGCTCCCCCCTCCACCGGCAAAGATTATTGCGATATTCTTCATTGTATTTTGTTTTATACATTACGCAGCTGAGCTGAGTTTGTGCCAATTATTTCTGATGAAATTCGTGATACCACTCTGCAAAAGCTCTTAAGACATGCTATGGGCTTCAAGATAATATCCTTCGGGTACATCTTGTAGGTAAGTTTTTCCAAAGAATTTAATGCCTGATTTTTAAAGGCTAAAATATTTCAGACGGCTTTTTTACATTCACTTTCCCTCAAATTGTAATCTGTTGCTATAAATTTTCTCGTTAGGTCCGAAAAAATAATTCCAACTTCGAATTCTTACATGTCCTGATTTACAGGTAATAACTGATACTCGTTTGTATCAGTGTCTAAGTACAGAAGATGTTCTTCTTCACTTAATACAACACAAACCTAGCCAAGAATACCATTGTTTAATCCAATGAATTCTCGTTCGGCTTATGAAGTAATTTTGATAATTTCGGTCTTTGTCAGTTTGATATTATTCGCTTTCGTGAGCGCTAAAACGTAAGCCACAAATACTGCCGCAGAGGAAGATAATTCTCCAATAGGAAGGTTTCCTTTTATCACACCTTTAATACCTTTACTTAGTTCGAATCCTTTTTTTAAGTCGTAGATGGCAGCTTTGAGATAATCCTCCCAATTGTTTTATTTGGCAATGCAATTATCATTCGAAAAATCCAATGTAATTCGTCCTTTGTAAGAAAGACTATGTACATCGATACAACTATTTTCAGTAATGGAGCAGATAAATTCTACAACTTTGTCAATAGCAAATCCGGAAACCAATCCATGTTGATGATCGACATGTGCCCCCAAAGAGCATATCCGGTATGGTGAGAAGATTGTGAAAAATTGATTTTCATCAAAAATTAATTTGTAAGCCTTTTACATGTTTATTTATAAGTTTTGCTTAGCAGTTGAATGTTAGTAGGTGAGGGTTATTTGCTATTTCTTTTAACCCATTGTAGGCATTTACCAAAGGAATCCAGTTCAATAGTTTGGATGCTTTTTCAATATCTGCCATTGTTTCCTGCATATCGGCGCTGTGAGCAGGCAGATAATTAATCATGGCTTTTTTACCGGTTAATTCTTCAATCCATGCAATGAACTGGTTAATTGTTACCGGTTCTTTGCCGCCACCTAAATTTATAATTTCGTAGCCAAGCGATTTTTCAGCTAAAATAGTGCCCCGGGCAATATCATCTACATAAGTAAAATCGCGTGCCTGTGTGCCATCTCCATAAAGAGTAATGGGTGTTCCTTCCAAAATCCATTTTGCAAAACGATATGGAGCCATATCAGGGCGTCCACCTGGTCCAAAGACAGTAAAATACCTTAACACAGAAACATCTATTCCATATTGTCTGTGGTAAGTATAAGCAAAAGCCTCTGCCGCTTGTTTACTTGCAGCATAAGGAGAAATAGGGGTATTAACTGCTAAATCTTCAGTAAAAGGCATTGGCAAACCAGCATATAAACTGGAGGTAGAAGCTAAAATAAACTTCTTAACCCCAAAGTCTTTCATTAGTTCTAACAGATTCAGCGTTCCTTCGGCATTCGTACGTAAATAAATCCAGGGGTTTACAATGCTGTAACGTACACCAGCTCGTGCTGCCAGATTAAAAACAGAACGAAAAGGATGGGCTTCAAAAATGGGTTTTAATTCATTGATATTTTCAATATCGGCTTTATAAAAAGTAAAATTGGGGTTGGCTAACAGTTTGTTTAAGCGGTACTCTTTTAAACGCACATCGTAATAGTCGTTCATATTGTCGAGTCCAACTACTTGTTCGCCTTTTTCGAGAAGCATCTCAC
>Ga0364887_10680_pt1 | contig 14210 bp, 19 predicted proteins | sample ExccelJu500001D4_4_FD_206924 | JGI IMG/M metagenome (GOLD analysis project Ga0364887, IMG submission 206924) | Enriched cells from Trout Bog Lake Hypolimnion, Wisconsin, USA - BchlTB.July23.5000.01.D4 | ecosystem: Environmental > Aquatic > Freshwater > Lake > Hypolimnion/Profundal zone | place...
AAAAGAGTTATGAGAAAATGCGGATGTCTGATTTGGTGGTGTACCTTTTTGATTTGAATACGGCTTCTTTATCGGAATTACAAAATGTGGTTGAAGATTTTAATCAACAGGGAATTAAATATCTCTTGGTAGGGAACAAACTGGACATCACCAACCAGACCAAACAAAATGAGTTTGCTCACTTAACAAACTTGATTTTTATCTCCGCAAAAGAGAAACTTAATTTAGAATTATTAAAAAAAGAATTGGTTAAACAGGCTGTTGAGGGAGACATAAATACCGAATCTACCATTATCACAAATGTTCGTCATTATGATGCTTTAAAACAACTTTCTAATTCGTTGCATGAAGTGGAAGAAGGGGTTAAGAATAAAGTGCCAGGCGATCTGTTGAGCCTTGATATAAAGCAATGTCTTTATTATTTGGGGTTGATAACTGGTGAGATTACAAATGAGGATCAGCTGGATCTTATTTTTAGTTCGTTCTGTATTGGTAAATAAATTTACGGATTCTAATTATTCAATCGCCCTTTTTTGAGGGCTTTTATTATTAGCAGCCATGTTAACAACTCTTTCACATTACCAATTCCACTTCAGTTAGTTTCGTTTCAGAATGCTTCTTTAATGAAAATGATTCCACCATATTCTTCCGTTTATAAATACCTGCGGGACTTGCTTTTACTAGCATCTTCCATTCATTGCCCACCATGATTTCAATGAGTCAATACTGCTCGCAAATCCCTTTTTTAGGAATTTAGCCCAAAACAATGTCTCTCTTGAGCAAGAATACATTGCTCTGGGTCAAGATTATGTTGCTCTTAGCTAAGATTACATTGCTCTTAGCCAAGAATACATTGCTCTTGACCAAGATTATATCGCTCTTGAGCTAGATTATGTCGCTCTAAACCGAGATTACATCGCTCTTAGCCAAGAATACATTGCTCTCAACCAAGATTATATTAGTCTTGAGCAAGATATTCTGTACAGTTTTATTTTTTCATCTCAAAAAACAAATATTATGACCTCACCTCAGAATGAAAAGTATTCAGTTTTTCAACAAATATTGCTGTTTTTGGCAGCTTATAGCAGTTCATTTGTGGGCAATACCCAATTGCTTGCAGCCATTGTAAATTTTAAGGGTTATGTTGGTGTCATCGATGCCGTCTCTGCCAAGAAGCAACCCAAGGCATCCAAGCCACAAACCACCATGAAAACGGCTGCAAGGAAAAGCGTTGTTAGTCAGTTGGAGGCAGCGTGTCTGTTGGCATTGGAATGGGCAAAAACACAGGGAAACGTGCAATTGATAAAAGATTTTACTATCAACGACAGCAGTTTCAAGGGTAAAATAAATGCAATGCTAATATTGGCAAACTACACTTATGGGGTGCTGAATACCAATAAAGTAGCCATCATTGCTGCCACATCGGTTACTGCATTGCAACTAACTGCCATCAGTGACGAGATTGCCCTTTTGCAAACCTTGCAGAAAGCACCTACGGCGGCACGTTCCTCGCAAAAGACAGTAACGTCATTGTACAAACCTGCTTTTGTGAATGCCACCGCTGGCAAGGACACGTTGGTAAACCTGATAAAAGGGGCATATACCATCGGGCCAAATGCCAACCTGCAATTGGTAACCGATTTAGAAAATGCACTTGTTTTTAGTGGAAACGTGCACCACACCATCTTGAAAGCTATTTTTTATATCACCGGCACCACCACTGCCATCGAAGGTGCCACATTGACTATCACCGAGCTTTTGAGGGTGGGTACGAGCAATATTCTAGGCGTTGCACAAATAGCAGAGTTCAAGCCCGGCACTTATCACGTCACTTTTGTTGCACCAGGGTATGTTACCCAGACACAAATAATAAATATTCCTTTGGCAGCGAAAGTAGATGTGACTGTGGAAATGGTGGCAGTTTAGTTAGGAGATAGAAACTAGAGTGTATGGGAGGAACGGGAATCGGAAATCGCAAGTTTGGGTCGTTTAATACTTGCGATTTTCGTTCCTTCCGATTCATGAATAAAGAGGTCAAAAGTTGGAGGTTGAGAAACCGAAGACTTTTGACCTTTTTATTAAAGCATCATCAAATAGCTATCTTTGCAAAATGAAACACATTATAGAAGCACACCGATATTTAGAGAATGCAAAAGAGATATTGCGTGATAAGGCACAAAAAGAAGACGGGTATTACAAGGACAAGAAGTATGTGAAGATGGCTGGCAACACTGCTTATAATGGTGTTTTGGAGGCATTGGATGGGTTATTTGGCACAAAAAAGAAAGGGAGAAAAAGTGTAGATTGGTATCAAGAAGAGCTAAGTAAAGTAGATAAAAAGATATTGACAAGCTTTAACAGTGCCTATAACATGCTCCATTTGCTAATGGGCTATGATGGTGAGCTTAATGCTGATGCAGCTGTTGTTGGAATAAAAGAAGCAGAGAAAATCATCCGTTGGGTAGAAACAAAACAGGAAGTGATGGATGCTTAGTTGACAATTGACAATTGATAATTCATAAGGTCAAAAGTTGGAGGTTGAGAGACCGAAGGCTTTTGACCTTTTTTTGTTTTCCTCCTCGTCATTTCGTAGAAATCTAACCGAATAAAAACAAGTAGCTGCGTGTGAGGCATTGTCTGAACCTTGAATTATAGGATTTAGTGGATTCAGAGGATTGAGTAATTGCAAATCCTTTTAATCCCTAAAATCACAATAATCAAGGTTCAGACAATTTCTTTTCACCCTGCCATACTTTGGCAGAGGGGGTGTGTTGCTTTGTGGGCTAAACAAAAAGAAAGGATATACATTTACATTTTAAATAAATAACAATGAGTAAGTTCCAATGCAAGTATTGTGGCAATTCAGCTACAAGTATTTCTAGTTTAACGGCAAGTAGCTGTTCCCGTCACCCACTAGGTAGCAACAGTGGCAAACACGCTTTGTATGAAGGCAGTGAAAAGACAAAATATAGTTGTAAGTATTGTGGCAATTCTGCTTCCAGTATTTCAAGCCTTACTGGTAGTTCGTGTTCGCGGCATCCCAATGGCTCTAATAAAGGAAGGCACGAGCCAGCTTTGTAAGTTTAGCATCATTCAATTTTATTATTCAAATTTAAAAGTGTAAAAAATGACAATGTTAATTGATAGTCAATATTTAGATAAATCATATGACGAGGAGTTAAAACTAATTAAAACTTTAAAATGGCGTCCTTGGATCGGAGAGAAGTACATCGACAAGAAAATATTAATAGTAGGTGATAGCCATTTTGAAGATGGAGATGATTGGCAAGAAAAAAATGAAGATGCAACAAGAATAATTATTAATGCTTGTATTATGGATAAAACATCGATAAAGCGAGGAACATCAAAAATTCATACAAGTATTGAAAGAGTGTTTTATAATAAAAAAAATGTCTCAATTGAAGAAAGTATAAAGTTGTGGCAGGCATCAGCTTATTTCAACTTAGTGCAAGTATTAATGCATTCATCATCAACTCCGCCTACTACAGAACAAATAGATACAGGTTGGGAAACATTTCTTGATGTTGCTAAAATATTAAGACCTAGCGTTTGTATTAAATGTGGTCTAAGGGGTTTCGGTCGACTGGGTTATGTATTAAACAATAAGAAAAAAGAATGGAATTTCAGTCATAAGGAGTTTTTAAGCAATCCGAAGATCTTAAATCTCTCTTACGAAGGACATAAAATGACAATCGTTTTTATTAAGCATCCGAGTGGTCGTGGAGGATTTTCTTTTAAAGATTGGGGGGATATATTACATCATCAATTTCCAGACCTTCTTGCGGGCTTGTAAAAATTAATGATTATTTTATTAAATCTGTTTTTTTATGAACGATACCATTGCTAAAGTCTTAATCGAATTAAACACGTTGTTTGATGAGAGCCTTTCTCATCAAGCAGTTAGTGATAAGTATGATAAAATCAATGACAGATTCTTGCGTCCCCTTGCTATTAAAGTAAAGATTAAGCATACAAAAGAATATGCCATTGATGAAGAATTGAATAGCATTCTGGAGGCAAGGCGGGCGTTGAAACATGATTACAGACAAAGTATGCTTTTGAATGAGCAACAAGAAAAGCTATTGGAAGAAAAAGGACTAACAGAAGCAACGCAAATAAGAATAGAACTATCAGGCTTTGTTTATGAAGATTCTCAGATTGTTGTTTACCTGAATCCTGCAAATGAAAATGAAGCATTGATAGGTCATTTAATTACAAAGAATAGGTTGAGACCCAAATAACAATGCAAATAACAGTAATATAAGATACACACGGGCTGCACGATAGGATTACAAGTTTGAATAAAATTATTGGCTTTGATTTATCTTAAATACTTCCTTTTAGGATTCTGCTTGTTGTGGAAAATGTAGGTAATCAAAATAGTCTGGTCGGTTTCAAAAACTTGGTACACGATGATAAAAGGGAAAATATCTATTCCTACTTCCCTGTAATCCTTATGTTTAATTGGGTATCTGTTGGGGTATTTTGCTATTTCAAGAACCCTTTTATTTACTGCTGCAAAGAATCGGTTGCCTAATCCTTCGGAACGTTTTTCGTACCATAAGGCAGAATCTTCTAAATCTTTTGTTGCTTTCGGGTGTATTTTTAGGGTATAACTCACCCTCTTTGGTTTTGGATACTACCCAATACCTGCGCTTTGGCTTCATCCCAAGATTGGGCTTTTATGGTTCCATTCTTATACTCAGTGGTGCGTTTGTCTAGTTCCTGAATAAATTGTTTATCATTCCAATTTATGGTATTGGCTTCTACCTCTTCTTCCAATATGGAGTAAATGGCTTCCACCTTTTTATCATCTGCCACTTGTAGATAATCAAATAATTTCTGCCTGATAGATGATGTATTCATTTTTGTAAGTTTTTACAAATTTAGCTACCATTGACCTTATAATTGAGAATGATAGTTTTTTCTTTTTAACTATGCCGTAGTTTGGCAGGGTTGGTTTTTAGTTTTGTATCATAAATAGCAATCACATTATGCAAATAACAGTAATCTCAGATACACACGGGCTGCACGATAGGATTACAAGTTTGAATAAACCATTTTTCAATGAGGTGGATGGAGCGGGTAAAATGATTATCCACGCAGGGGACATTACCGAAGATGGCACAGAAGCAGAAGTGCGGGATTTCCTAAGGTGGTTTGCCAAACTGCCGCATCAATACAAAATATTTATTGGGGGCAACCACGATTTGTTTCTGGAACAAAGCTCACTGGTAGCCATTGGCAAAATGATACCTCAAGGGATTTATTACCTTAATAATAGTGGGTTGATAGTAGAGGGCATCAGGATTTGGGGTTCGCCAGTAACACCTTATTTTTTGGGTATGGCTTTCAATAAAAAACGGGGGGCAGAAATAAAGAAAGTGTGGGATAACTTGCCTCCGCTTACTGATATACTAATAACACACGGTACACCTGCTGGCATAATGGATGGTGGTTTTGGTTGTGAAGATTTGTTGGAAAGGGTAAAGGAAATAAAACCAACATATCATTTGTATGGTCATTCACACGGTTATTCAGGTGTCAATAAAGTAGAAGAAACAACATTTATCAATGCAGCAATGGTGGATAGTCCCGACCCATTGGAGGTTATCAATTATAAAATAATAGCCAACCCGATAGTGTTTGGGTACGAACCAAGGAAGAAAGAAGAAGGGCGAGGAGAGAAAATAATAATGGAGCTGGATAGTGTGACAGAGGAGGTTAGGGTAAAGCAAAGTAAAAAGAACTGAGTATTTGAATAGCTCGTTACTTTGCTTACACCGAAAATAAAACGACCTTATATGAGTAGTGAAATGAACAACGCATTGCCCTTGTTGGCAGACATCAAACTGCTCATTGAGGAGAGTAGACAGCGAGTTGCGGTAACTGTGAATGCAACTATGAGTATGTTGTATTGGGAAATTGGGAAAAAAATAAATGAAGAAGTCCTATTGAATAAAAGGGCTGATTATGGTGGCAACGTCGTTTCTAGTATTGCAAAACAACTAACTATAACTTATGGCGATTCGTTTTCCGAAAAGAACCTTAGGAGAATGATGCAGTTTGCGGCTGTGTTTGATGATAAAGCAATTGTCGTATCGGTGATACGACAATTGAGTTGGACTCATATTTTGGCTCTAATACCTATTGATGACCCACTAAAAAGATTGTTCTACACGCAATTGTGTGTACACGAGAAATGGAGCGTAAGGGTTTTTAGGGAAAGGATACAGTCTATGCTGTATGAGCGAACTGCCATCAGCAAGAAACCAGAAGAAACGATTGTCAATGACCTTGAGCAATTGCGACGTGAACAAACAATTAGTGCCGACCTTGTTTTTCGGGATCCTTATTTTCTCGATTTCCTTGGATTATCGGATGCGTATTCTGAAAAAGATTTGGAAACATCCATCATAGTGGAACTGGAAGGATTCATCAGGGAAATGGGTAGTGACTTTGCATTTATGGCAAGGCAAAAAAGAATCACTATCGACAACAGGGATTATTACATTGACCTCCTTTTCTTCCACAGAAGATTGAAGTGTATGATAGCCATTGACTTGAAATTGGGGGAATTTGAAGCTGGCTTCAAAGGACAAATGGAGCTATACCTCCGCTACCTTGAGAAATATGAAATGGTAGAAGGGGAAACAACGCCAATAGGACTGATACTTTGCACTGGTAAAAGAGAAGAGCATATAGAATTGTTGCAGTTGGATAAAAGTAACATCAGGGTGGCTGATTATCTCACCATATTGCCATCGCAACAACTGCTGCAAGAGAAATTGCATAAAGCAGTAGAGATTGCACAACAAAAAATAGCGAGTAGGGCGAATAAATAAAAATGACCTTTAAATGAGTAGTGAAATGGAAGATAAAGGACCGCAAACATCAGATATTATATTTTATACCAGTCCGAAGGGCGCTGTGAAGGTTGAAGTAATCTTCAATGATGAAACTTTTTGGCTTACGCAGAAAAGAATGAGTGAGTTGTTTGGAGTGGAAGTAAGGACTGTAAACGAGCATTTACAAAACATTTACAATACGGATGAACTGGTTAAGGAAGCAACTATCCGGAAAATCCGGACAGTTCAAAAAGAAGGCAACCGTGAAGTGAATAGGGAGTTGGATTTTTACAACTTAGATGCCATAATGGATTCTAGCACAGGAAAAATAATTCAAAGTATCATATCAACTTCTTTTGCCTAACTTGCGGATAATAAATGAAACATTATGAGTAGCGTATCACAACAATCGCCCAACTATAACAACAGACCTTCGCTATTACGGTTGATAGTGGATGAAATAGATACAATGGACGACAAAGAGAAAAAGGAAGTGTTGAAGAAGATAAAAATGCAAAAGGCATTGTCGCTTGCTAAAAAGGCAGATGCATTGTTTGAGGGAAAGTTTAAGGAAATGGGCGAGGATGAAATTGCCTTAATGGTGAGTGAAAATAGAAAAAACCTATATGAACAAGAAAGTGGTCATTGACACATCTGTTTACCTAACCTACGCTATGTTCAATAAATTGTATCGTCTGTTGGCAGTAATTGATAAATACGAGTTGGCCATTTTTGTAAATGACCAGCTACTAAATGAAATTGAAAGAAACCTAGAATCATCGTTACAAACCAAAGCAATCAAACCAACACTTATTATGGATGCAATAATAGCCGCCACTAATAATTTTGAAACGGTTGCATCTTTTAAGCATAGTCCCGACCCAAAGGATAATTTTCTCTTCGACCTCGCCCTTCAAACTAATAGTGAAATAATAGTAACAAAGGAAAAAGCATTGCTAAATTTTAAGGAAAGTCCTGTTTCCATTAGAGACATCAAGTGGTTTAAGGAAACATACCCTGTTGCATTGTAAAAACAAACGTTTATGTCACGCAAAGAAGCATTAATCAGGTACAAGCATATTGTGAATAAGCTTAGACGGAAACCTTCGAGTTTCAAAGAGATTGCGGACTATTTGGAAAAGCAATCTGAGATAGAGGATTATGATTTTAATATTTCTATTCGCACATTCAAGCGTGATATGGAAGATATATTCAGTATGTATTCCGTTGAGATAAAATATGACTTTGCTAGAAAAGTTTATTACATAGCAGACGAAGGTGACCCTGCCCAAAAGGACAAACTATTTGAAGCTTTTGATACTTTGTATCTATTGAATATGACCGAGGACTTATCGAACTATGTTCATTTGGAACGTACCAGACCAAAGGGGACAGAGAACCTCTATTTGTTGATTCATGCCATAAAAAATAAACTGAGGATACAATTTGACTATGAGAAGTATTGGGATGATGCCATTACACAAAGAGTAGTAGAACCTTATGCCTTGAAGGAATTTAAAAACAGGTGGTACCTGTTGGGTAAGGCTATCAACGATAGCTATGTAAAAACCTTCGCACTTGACAGAATGACTGAATTGGAATTGACCAAAGCAAAGTTTGAAGTACTTCCTTCTTTCAATATGAAAGAGATGTTTAGGTATTGCTATGGCATTATTACCCCAAAAGACAAACAACCCGAAGAAATTATTCTATCCTTCGACCCCGAACAAGGGAAATATATAAAGAGCCTCCCCCTTCACGAATCGCAAGAAATAGTAGTGGACAATGAGGATGAATTGCAGATAAAACTGAAACTATACATTACTCACGATTTGTTTATGGAGTTACTTTCCTTTGGGGATAATGTGAAAGTGTTGCAACCAGCTTCTTTGGCAGAACAAATAAAAGCAACTCAAGAAAGGGCTGGAAAACAATATGGAAGAAGTAAAACCGAATTTTGATTTATTGGTAAAAGACATTTGTAAGTTTGAGTAAAAGTTTGCGAAGGGAAGATTTTACTCAAAGCGAAACCTTCCTTAAAAATTGCCTTGGTTTATTATACCTTGGTTATTATTGGTGTACCTTTACTAAGTTTTATTTTTAAAATATAAATTATGAACAGTAATCAAAAATTTTGGGCTGGTATTATTTTAGGTGCGGCAGCTGGTGCTGCAATCACTTTGTTTTTGAATAGTGAAAAAGGCCAAGAAGTATTGGCTGACGCTAAGGAAACGGCAGAAAAAATGGGTGAGGATATAAAAACAAAACTGCAAAACTTGGATAAAGAAATAAAATCAGTACTAGAAAAAGGAAAAACAATAGCCGTAGAAGTTGAAAACAAGATAACCGAATCAATTGTGTAATTATGGAACAAGAAGAAATCTCTTTTTTTGAGGAAAGTCGTCAACACCTAGAAGGATATATTCAGGACAGGCTGTTGTTGCTGAAACTACAAACAGCAGAGAAAACAGCCCGCCTAGCTGGCGTGCTGTTTACAGGGGTAGTCTTGGCATTACTTAGCTTTTTTGTATTGCTATTCCTTAGTATTATGGGAGGCTATTTCTTTGCCAGCCTGACGGGTAGTTTATATTGGGGCTTTGGCATCATTGCATTCTTTTATTTGTTGTTATTGACTCTTGTAGTAAAATTTCGAAAAGTATTGATAGAAAAGTGGGTAGCAGATACCATTATTAAAATATTTTTTGAAAGAGAAAAGGAGGAAAATAATGAAGCCAACAATAATTAATATGGGAATAAATACTTTGGAAGATATAAGGGAGGCCAAAAAACTGGTAAAAAGGCGCATTAAACTACGTGAGCAAGAGTTGGGTGAAAGGCTGGAACAATTGCCCAAAGAAACTTTTAAAGCGGCTACTGGTTTAATACTTCCCACATTTATCAATAATAAAATAACGGATCGTTCGTGGAGCTTGGTTAAGGATGCGTTGGGGTTAATATCCCCTTTTACTACTAATAAATTCTCTATTTGGAAGGATGTGGCAAAGCAAATTGGATTGGTTAGCTTAGCAAAAATGACATTGGGAGTGTTCAAGAAAAAATGATTATACACAAGGATCCATCCTGCAATATCTTTTGTAAATATTTTCATAGTGGGGTATGATATTACTTATGTCAAAAGTTAAGGCGTGTTTATAAGCTGCTTCCTTCATTTGTTCCAATCTTTCTTCATTTTTAAGAATAGACACAGCAAAATCACTCATAGTGCTTACATCGCCCACATTTGCCATAAAACCTGTTTTCCCTTGTACATTAATTTCAGGAAGTCCACCAGCATTGGTACTAATTACCACATTCCTAGCTGCCATTGCTTCCAAGGCTGCCAATCCAAAACTTTCATATTCACTAGGTAATAAAAACAAATCACTCACTACCAATATTTCCTCCATCTGTTCTTGTTTACCAACAAAACGGATGTCTTCCATCACCCCAAGTTCCCTTGCCAATTCTTCTGTAGCAGATCTTTCAGGGCCATCGCCTACCATCAAAAGTTTGGCGGGCATATATCTCCTCACTTCGCTGAATATTTTTATTACATCGTTTACCCTCTTTACCTTCCTGAAATTACTTGCGTGTACCAATATCTTTTCACCATTTGGGGCGATTACTTTCTTAAAGGCATCAATCGGTTTTTTGCTGAAGCGGCTTACATCCACAAAGTTTGTGACAACCTCTATTGGCTTTATGATAGGGAAGTTTTTGAATGTTTCTTCTCTGAGGTTTTCTGAAACGGCAGTTATTGCATCACTTTCATTGATAGAAAAGGTAACGACTGGTTCGTATGTTTTATCCTTGCCTACCAATGTAATATCTGTACCGTGTAGGGTTGTGATTATGGGTATGCTTCTGCCTATTTTTCCTTTCACTATTTGCTTTGCCATGTAGGCTGCGGAAGCATGGGGAATGGCATAATGCACGTGCAACAAATCCAAATCATGATTGATGATTACATCCACCATCGTACTTGCAAGGGCAATTTCATAAGGTGGATAATCGAACAATGGATAAGTTGGCACACGAACTTCGTGGTAATAAATGTTTGTATTGAAAACATTTAGCCTTACAGGTTGCTGATAGGTAATGAAGTGTACGTGATGACCTTTGTCTGCCAATGCTTTTCCTAATTCTGTTGCTAAAACACCGCTACCGCCAAACGTAGGATAGCAAACAATTCCAATGCGCATAATGTGTGGTTGAAAGATGAGATTATATTAAAACAGAAAAAGGAAGTAATTGTTATTTGAAGTGGGTACTGTTTGCCAAAATTTATATTATCAGCGTATTTTCTTTACTTGAACTTTTACCTTATACCTAATCAAGTCAAGCTTTAGAGATACTATGTTTGAATATAGTGGGTTAGATTGATTTGCCAAGCTAGTGAATGCATAGTCAATTGATAAGTTGCCCGTCTTGAAACCTGCGCCAAGACTAGGTTGAAAAATCCATACTTTCTTTTGATTCGTAAGGTCACCATCGCTTAGGGCACGTTGGAAATTGGAAATGCCTGTACGGAAAAATAAATGCTTGTTATAATTTAATTCCAGACCCAAGTTGGGGTCAATATTCAAAAGGTTCGAGCTGACCAATGTATTAGTCCTTCCATTAAATGTGAGGTGCATATTTGCCTCGGCAAGCAATTGAACTTTTTTACTCAGGTTAAAGTTATATGCTCCAGCTATAACAACACTTGGAGCGGTCATTTCGGTACTTTTAACAGGGATGTCATTGTTTGTTAAATACAAAACTTGTTTATCAGCATCACTAAAAGTAAAATTCCAGGCAGTAAAAGTGGTGCTAACATCTTTTACCACAGCCGCCAACCGGAAGTTGCCTTTAGAAAGTTGCGCACCTGCATCGAAACCGAAACCCCAAGCATTTGCGAAAGAACCAACTGAGCGATAAATTATTTTGGCAGTACCACCAAGGCTAAGTTTAAAACCATAAAAATCTTTCATTTTCTGACCATAACTAAGCAATACAGCATTGTCTCCTGAAGAAAAAGAAGTGATATTATTGTAATTGATGCTTCCATCGGGTTGTACCAGATAGAGCGTGTTGGGTATATCATCCACCTGAAAACGAAGAAATGTAATGCCAAAAGTTCCCTTTCCATTTATTGCAGGTATTGCCAATCCTGCAAAATAGTACTTGGCAATACCCGAAAAATACTCAGCATCCATGGCACTAATCTGCGGATTGTCCCTGACATTAGCCAATCCTGCCGGATTCCAATATCCTGCATTAGCATCTTTTACGCTTGCTATTTGTGCGCCGCCCATACCCAAACCCCTTGCGCCAGCACCAATATTTAAAAATTCATTGGCATATTGGACAAACTGCGCAGAGGCTGAAATGGTTGACAGCAACATTGCAAAAGACCCTAAAAAAAGTTTGAAAAGTTTCATTTGTATTATATAATAGGTACGAAAGTAAATTAATCCTGTTTATGAGCGTAAAAGATTGTTTGAGAGGCTGCTTTAAAGCGATAAGTTTTCGGTCAATGGCATACGGAGTATGTTCATTGAGATGTGAAGTATGTTCATTGGATAAATGTACTATCCTTCAATGAACTAAAGTTGTATAAGAATTCAGGTTATTTCATTTTAAGTTATCCTTGATTTTCTCGTTCGAGTAGATATTAAGCGAATCGCACTCGATAATAAATTAAGAATCCCCGTAAAGCTCAATAAGCTAACGGGGATTCTTAATATCTAATACTTATACTTAATACCTTATCGGCTCAAGTTCATACTTCTTTCTTTATATAAAGTTCTAAAGTAAGGATCCCTTAGGTCTTTGATAAAGCGGATGGCCTCACCAGTACTTTTCATTTCTGGGCCTAACTCTTTGTTTACACCTGGGAACTTGTCAAAGCTGAACACTGGTTCTTTGATCGCGTAACCTTCAAGCTTGTTCACCATTTCAAAGTCAGTCAGTTTGTTTGCACCAATCATTATTTTAGTAGCAATATTCAAATAAGGAATGCCATAAGCCTTGGCAATGAAAGGGGTGGTACGAGAAGCCCTTGGGTTTGCTTCGATAACAAAAACCTTATCATTCTTTATGGCAAACTGAATGTTTATCAGTCCTTTTATGTTCAAAGCTCTTGCTATTTTCTCGCTGTAATATTCCATTGTTGTGATGACCAATGGGGTAAGATTGAAGGCAGGAAGTACCGCATTACTGTCGCCACTATGGATACCTGCAGGCTCAATGTGTTCCATCACGCCCATTACGTGGAAGTTTTCTCCATCAAAAATGCCATCTATTTCAGCTTCTTGACAACGGTCAAGAAAGTGGTCGATCAATATTTTATTCTCAGGAATATGTTTCAACAAGCTGATAACAGCTTTTTCAACTTCCTCGTCATTGATTACGATACGCATCCTTTGTCCACCCAATACATAACTTGGACGAACCAACACAGGGTAGCCTACTTTGTTGGCAACTTCAATAGCTTCATCGGCGGTGTAGGCGGTTCCATACTCTGGATAAGGAATCTCTAGTTCTTTTAATAAATCACTAAAGCGACCACGATCTTCGGCAATATCCATGCTGTCAAAGCTGGTTCCAATAATCTTGATACCATTTTCATGCAAGCGTTTTGCAAGTTTCAATGCAGTTTGTCCACCCAATTGAACTATGACACCTTCTGGCTTTTCTAGTTCAATTATCTCCCAAAGATGTTCCCAATATACGGGTTCGAAATAAAGCTTGTCGGCCATATCGAAGTCTGTGGAAACAGTTTCGGGGTTACAGTTAACCATTATTGCATCGTAACCACATTCTTTTATAGCCAAAAGACCGTGTACGCAGCAATAATCGAATTCGATACCCTGACCAATCCTATTGGGGCCACTACCTAAAACGATGATTTTTTTATTAGACGAGGGTATAGACTCGTTAGAATTTAAAGTACTACTCATTATTTAAAAATTGTGCAAATGTAATGGGACTGAAGCTTCGGATTGTGGTTTTTTAATAAAAAAGCCCCAGCCAGTAATGGTGGGGCTTTTTTGACTCAGGTCAAAAAAGATTATCCTTCTCCACCTACCTCAATGTCCGACTCGGGAGTCTCAACAACTGCTTCAGCAGCAGGCGCGGCTTCTACCTTACGAACATAAGGTTGGTTACGGCGATCTTTTTGAGTTTTCTTGTGTGCTGCAGTTCTGCGGTTGATATCTGCTTCATGTTGCAAATGCCAATCCTGAAACTTAACCATCGCTGCTGCATCATCAAATAAACCAAGCTTTACTCCACGCAATAAATGCTTCAAATACAATACTCCTTTAAAAGAAAGGATTCGACGCACAGTATCAGTTG
>Ga0364887_10681_pt1 | contig 14164 bp, 14 predicted proteins | sample ExccelJu500001D4_4_FD_206924 | JGI IMG/M metagenome (GOLD analysis project Ga0364887, IMG submission 206924) | Enriched cells from Trout Bog Lake Hypolimnion, Wisconsin, USA - BchlTB.July23.5000.01.D4 | ecosystem: Environmental > Aquatic > Freshwater > Lake > Hypolimnion/Profundal zone | place...
ACGAACGAGCAACTTGAGTTTTGTTTGAAAATGGATTTTTGAGCTAGACTAACAGTTCAGATATATTTTCTAAACGAGGGCAAAAATAAGTCCCTCTGGAGTTTGAGATGAATAATAAAGGCAGTTTTCGCGATGCTTTGCTGTTAGATGCATTAACAAAGAAGTCTCCGTTAGAAGAGGCAAGAGAGTTTATGCTGGGCGATATTTTTTCAAAAACTCCGCTAACAGGTTCTTTCGGGTTTTCCGAATTAACCGATAAGCGCAATGAGCTTGAGCAGATGTTGGCGAAAATATTGGATGCTGGAGAGTCCGATGAAGCTTTAAAAAAAGCCATTGCCTTTTTCAAAATGGACAAGGAAACGGCTGACCTGATTTTTAGCATGACTATACATTATAAAACATGCCTCATTGAATTGGGGTATAATGAATATGTTATTTGTTATATCAGGCGCAGCTTGTCAATAGTTCACGGAATGTAAATTTCTTGGGCGTAACCGCAAAACCCTAACAGGTTTTGCGGTTTTTTGTGCTTAAAACCCACCTTTCTATAATCAGCGCACTACAAGCCACACACTTACCTACTCCACCAACAACACCGTCAAAAAGCGGGGAAATTCCGTCATACAGGCTAAGTTGAGAATTTTTGCTATTTAGCTGTAAAAATTTTTTTGATGTGCTGTGCGGGCGTTTATTTGGCAATTTTGAGTTGGTGGATAGTTTGCTGTTTTTCTTAATTTGATAATCTTGTCATAAATGGGAACTCTGAATTGTTCTAATTTTTTATCCAATGTATTGTACTGGTAGGGTTTCAAATATAATTCGCAAATGTGTATTTGTAGCTTTGGCAAAGCGTTCAAGTGTCTTGAGGGTAGTATTTTGCGCACCACTTTCAAGGCGGGCAACAAGTGATTGTGGTGCATTCATGCGAGTTGCCAATTCTGCTTGTGTCAAGCCAGCTTGACCACGAGTGTCAATTATGGCGGCAGCAAGTTCAAATTCTGGCTTCAGTTCCTCATATACAGCTTTGTATTTTGGATTTTTCAGCCATTTTTTGTGCAATTCTCTTGTGTCAGTCATGATTCAATCTCCTTTGCTCGTTTTAATGCCAGTTCTAATTCTTTGTGCGGAGTTTTTTGCGTTTTCTTGATAAAAACCCGCACTACAACAACCCCTTTCGGTTTAGCAATCACATAAATCGCTCGTGATATGCCATCTCTGCCCTTAATGCGCATTTCCCATAACCCACCTTGCAGATGTTTGACATAAGGTTCACCTACTTTTTCTAATCCACGACTGCGGATAAGTTCACCAATCCAGAAAAATCTTGCCTGCATATCTTCAGGCAGGGCTTCAAGCTCTTTATCAACGCTATGGTTTAGTGTTTCTATTTTCCAAGTCATACTAAACACTATATATCATATAAGTTATATTTTCAATCGTTTGTTTTGGTAGTTTGGCTAAAAGTTAGTAATGGTTCATAAGTAACCAAATTTTGACAAAATTTCTAAGCTATTTTTGCTACTTGTCTTAATATTTTAGATTATGCTATGTAGTTTGTGCGGTACAGGCTGGGAAGCCGATGACCGTAAAGGTAATGGGGCAATCTTTTAATCAGGGGTTGCCCTTTCTTTTTACCAAATAATTCCAAATTTCCTTATAAATTACCTTTTGTAAATATCCTCATATGGTTGTTTTCATGCTGTGAGTGGTTGTAAATTCACTCTGGTTGTGGATAAAGCAAAATGCATTTGCTTTATCCGCGAGGCGGTGCGTTCGTAAATATTCTGGCATAATAATATCCGTCCGCTAGCAAGATCCACCGCCTTATTTATCAACATCTCGAACCGTTGCATGAACCGTGCGTTCGAATATGAGGCAGAGGATTGATTATGGAAACCAATAATGTTGTAGGAGTGGATATTGGCAAACACTGGCTAGATGTGTGGATTTCACCTTCGGGGGAATATCGCAGATTAAGCAATACGGCAGAGGGCAGAATATCTCTGGTGGATTGGTTACTGGGTATACAGCCATCTTGTGTAGCACTTGAGGCAAGTGGTGTATACGAGCAGTTAGTAACCCAAATCCTTGCAGAAGCAGGATTACCTGTTTCAAGGCTTAATCCCCGTCAAGTGAGGGACTTTGCGAAAGCGACAGGACAGCTTGCTAAAACTGACCGCATGGACGCAAAGATACTGGCAGCGTTTGCCCAGACGCTGAAACCTGCATCCACAGTGATTGCAGGCAAGGAACGTCAAGAACTTGGTGCATTGGTTGGCAGAAGACGACAACTGGTAGATATGGCATCTGAGGAGAAAACTCGCCTCAAAAGCACATTGGATGCTGCTATGGCAAGTTCTATCAAATCACATATTGCATGGCTGGTGCAGGAAATCACCGTTTTGGAAACCTCCATTCTGAAGTATGTGAAGCAAAATCCCGTATTGTCTGCGCCCTATCAGCAATTACTGGCGGTGAAAGGGATCGGTGCAGTAACAGCAGCGGTATTGTTGGCAGAATTGCCTGAGTTAGGGCGTTTAGATCACAACAAAATTGTGAGTCTGGTTGGATTAGCTCCGCATAATGTTGATAGTGGATTGCTGCGTGGGCAACGCCATATTCGTGGGGGTCGCAAGGATGTAAGGTGCGTGCTGTATATGGCAGCCTTATCTGCCCTGCACTCGCATGATCGGCTAACCGCATTTTACAAACGATTGCGCTTCAATGGTAAGCCTGCCAAGGTTGCTATCGTTGCGGTCATGCGTAAACTGCTGGTTTATCTGAATGCGATATTACGGGATTTCTACGCAGAATCAGAAAACCACTCCCAGTTAGTCTGACAGGAGCTTTGATAAAACGGGGGCAAAAATGATAGGACAACCCCTTTCAAGAGATTGTCCCGTCACCTTTGCGGTCATCGGCATCCCTGCCTGTACCGCTTGGCGAGTTTAACCTTAAAGTCACCTTTTGTAAATATCCTAGCCATAGGTAGTGCGAAGCGTAGCGTAGCACGAAGGACGCGGCAATGAGCGTCCTTTCAAAAGACAATTTGTGAGCGTAGCGAACGCTGTTTTAATCTTCACAGCGTCACCATATGGCTATCTAAAAATTATTTGACTTAAACCACCGTTGCTAGCGGGGGTTTGGGGGTCAGCAATGAGACCCCCAACTAGATAAATATGCTATATGTCGCCTTCTTTGGCGACATTCTATTTAATCTTTTTCTTGTATTTTTATGTCTCCAAATTTTGTATTTTTCAAAAGTTATCCACAGGCTTTGCCTAAGTGTTATAAATATTTGTTATGAAAGAAGTGTTAAGGGGGTTGAATTAATGGTGCAACCGCCTGTAATTAGGTTATTATCTGAAGGGGATTTATGGGCAAATACACGATAGCACATGTGTAAAAGCACGATAGGTCATGTGTAAATACACGATAAAATATTTTCATGTGTGATAACACGAGGCTTGACTTTTACGTGTAAAAGCACGAATGTACTTTTAATATGTGTAATAACACGAAAGATAGTGTATGAAAAAAATAATCCGCTCCCCTCTTCTTCCTGATCGTCATCCTATTCAAGATTTTTTTATCTGTGATGTTAACGATGCTATACCAAAAGATGACATGGGGTCAATGGAACATCCCATATTTTCGCTTTCAACTAAACCAGACAATAACATTCGTGATTATAATCATAACGGTGTAAACCTCACTGTTATGCCGAGCTCATTAGGTTTGGCGACAATACACGATAAAGATATTTTAATTTATTGTATAAGCCAATTGGTTGCTAAAATGAATTCTGGGGCGGAATTGCAGAAAACTCTGCATTTGAAAGCATATGACTTGTTAGTATCAACCAACAGAAATACAGATGGGCGTGGATATGAACAATTAAAGAATGCGTTAGACCGCTTAAGTGGCACACGGATTAGAACTAACATAAAAACTGGGGCGGAAGAAATTACGGAAGGATTCGGGCTAATAGATAGCTGGCGTATAGTCAGACAAACATCTGGTGGGCGCATGACAGAATTGCGTGTAAATCTATCTGATTGGGTATTTAACGCTGTCACTGCCCGTGAAGTACTTACATTGCATCGTGATTACTTTAGACTACGAAAACCATTAGAACGACGCATGTATGAATTAGCACGAAAGCATTGCGGCAAACAGGATGAATGGTCTATTTCCCTAGAATTGCTCATGAAAAAATGCGGTACTACATCAGATAGTTATGAATTTAGACGACTTGTTCGATCAATTTGCGAGGAAGATTCTAAACACATGCATTTTCCTGACTATGCAATATCTTTTAACGGCAAGAATATAAAATTTGAAAACCGCAATACAATAAAAACCTTGTTACCCGCAGAGGTACATTCATTTCCTCTTCTTGATCCAGAAACCTATCATGATGCTAGAACAGTAGCTCCCAACTATGATATTTATTTCTTAGAGCGAGAATGGCAGTCATTCTGGGTTGAGAGTGGCAAACCAGAACTTAAAAACCCCGATGCAGCTTTCATTGGATTCTGTAGGAATAGGCATAATAAAAAGCCAAATCCATAAAGGGAGAATTCTGTATTTACAGAAAACAAGAATTCATGAAAATAATAATTATATAATTATACATTTACATCTTTATGTTTTTCTATAAATATAGAAAACAATAATTTCATCTTCTAAGCAACTTTTTTGTAGATAAAAAAAGCACACCAGAACTTAAAAAATTCTGGCGAGGGTTTTTTTTGAGTTCAGCAAAAAAGCTCTGCACACAAAGAGAGATTTCTCTCTTTCTTAAAAAGGATAAATATATAAAGAAAGAATTCTACTTTTTAATTCCCTTTTTCTCTTCCCATGCATCCAGTGCTTCAAACAACAATTCATTTAACTTAAGATCGGCATTTACCGCACACTTCTTAAATCTCTTACGAAACATAGGCGACACCTTAAACGCTAATGCTTCCAAATTCTCTGTTCTTACCGCCACGGGACGAGCAGAATTTTTTATTTTATTTCCTACCTTATCTGATACAGGAATTCGTTGCATAGCTTCAGGCATGGGGGCTGCCTGCTCGCTAGTTAATGCCATAAGGTCAATTGATGGGCGTTTGCTCATATTATAATTCTCCCTTTCGCAATTTCTTGCTTTATCTTTTTCTTGCTTTATCTTTTTCTTGAATTCTCTCTTTTAGAGACTGCCATATTGTAGCAAGCTCTTGTGCAGCCACACCTCTGGGATCAATTTCAAATGCTGTTTTACCATGTGCAAAGCTCTCGGCATAAATAACTCGCTCATGCATACGGGCTGGCAAAACCAGACCAAGAGCATCTAGTGCCATTGCAACCCCATCATTGTTGCGTAAATTTGAACGCACCCTCGCCAACATAAAAGTAAACGGCTTCCCTGATTGCTTAATGGTCGGCAACCCTTTAACTAAAGCTCGTAAATCAGTCGGGGTTGGATTTAATGGAATTAATATCAAATCAGCTAAAGCAAATAACTCTGCATTCACGCTTCCGATAGATGGCGCAGTATCAATAAATAGATATTTTGCACCAGCTTTTTTAAGTGCGCTTACATTATTCTCCAAACCAGAAAGAGAAAGGGGGGCATAGCGAGGTGTATCAAGACCAGCCTTCTTTCTCTGATTAAACCAATCAACCGTACTACCTTGTGGGTCGGTATCGGAAATTAAAACAGGCGCATCACCAGCTTGTTCGGCAGCAACGGCTAAATGAACAGTGGCAGTAGATTTACCAGAGCCACCTTTTTGATTTGCAATAATAATTGTTTTCATGAAAAAGAGAATAATATATTTCTCTTTTTCATGAAAGAGATAAATGCAAATTTACTGAAAATAATTATACCTTTCATTGCAAACGCATCTTTTAATCTCTGTTGGGTAAATTCCCCGCAGCTTGCTGCGAAACATTTACCAAGTATTCAACTCAATACCCCGTCCGCTTGCGGCGGGGTTGTTTATTTAAAAATAACAACTCGTAACAAACACCAAATGCATACAGATGGGTAAAAAGTTAGGAAGGTACCAAATCAGCCATAGGAATTTTGGTTTTTTGGTTTACAACAAGGTTTAGGTTGTTATTTACAACTCCCAGAATCTGGTACTGATGGATGTAATAATTTTGGGGTCAGCAAGTCCAAATTCGTCACGAGTTCCTTCTTGGGTGAGATCGTATTCTCCGTGCAGCAATATATGCTTCCATGCGAGGACATTTCCTTTTTGCAGAGTGATGAGTGCGTATTGTGCTGTGATTTGATCATCAGATTGCAAGATTTTGATCAGATAAAGATAATTCCACAGAATAATGGCATTTTTGATGAGTTGCCGACAATTCTCCGCAATTTCCTGTTCTTCTTTTTCTTCGAACATAATCTCTTGATTGTTACCGAAGGCAACGGCTTTGGAGAATTTATTGCTGTTCTCGCCACGATTAAGCTGCTTTTCTATGGCTTGCCTGAAATTGACATCTTGCATATAGCGCAGAATGAATAAGGTTTTTCGCAATCTGCCGAATTCTTTCAAGGCTTTATAAAGCGTATGTTGTTTGCTATAAGAATTGAGCCGTTTGAATAACTGGGAAGCGGGAGCATAGCGCAATTTTATGGTTGCAGCGAAACGGAGAATATCGTCCCAGTTTTGCTTGATAATGTCGGCATTTAAATATTTCTTAGGAGTAATGAAATTATCTTTGGCAGATTTTGTTGATTTAAAACCGTAAAGTGTTTGAGCTGATAAATTCTTTAGGCGGGGAGCGAAGGTAACGCCAATAATGTGCATGAGGGCAAACACCGCTTCGGTAAAACCGTGTGTATCAGTAGAGTGAACATCGCTTTTGACGATATGATTATTCATAATTCCGTCTAGAACATAACAGGCTTCTCGTTCTGAAGATGATATAACGGTAGCGTAGAAATGAGTAAAACGGTCATCCACAAAAGTGTAACTGCTAACACCTTGTCCTGCGCCGTAATATTTGTAGGAATAGTTTGCGTTAAGTGAATCCCCGTCAATATTATATTTCTGCCCATCACTTGAAGTATGGCGTGGCTGTGAAGGTATAAAACAATCAGATATTTCGTCTATTTTATTGATAATAGTATCGTTAGCGCGTTTTATATTGTCAATTTGCATATACTTACCTGCGATGCTCTCTAATATGGATTGACTTTGACCTTTGGTAATTCGCGCCATACGGGGAATTCCGACATTGCATCCATATGCAATTAGTGTGGCGAACAATGCGGCATCTTCAGGTTTGCGATGCTGCATATTGGGCGTGTCATGGGTAAATTGTTGTGAGAATTCTGTCTGTTCATTAATGACTGAAAGAACGCTCTGAATCGGCACATCTTTTTTATGTGGTAGTATTGTGCTGATTGAATGAGTTTCCTTGTCTTCCAGCTTTGGTGTTCGCACCACAAATGAGCTATCGGCACGGTAAGTTATATGAGGTGTTTTATCGCCAATTAATTAGTTAATTTCATGATATGACTTATCTAGCTCGGTTTCCGCAATGACAAGTAATTTTTCTATATCAACAAGTTCTTCCAAACCTGCCAGTTTTATATAATCCTTGCGCTTAGCATTCCATTGTTCCATTGGAATTAGATAATCATCTAAGTGGCGGTATTTATAGGAATATGGAATACTAAGATTGCCTGATTTCAACGCTTCGGCAATTTTGAGAAAAAGCAAAGCCTTGTACAATGATACACGAAAATTGCCTTTGTCATCTTCAATAAATTTACATTCTTTATCTGACAAAAATCCAATTGGAGCGGTGTTTTCAATGACATCTTTGCTCTGGAAATAATTTATGGCTTCTAGCAGATTGTTGTTACTACCAGTAAATTTAACTGATTTTATTATTCCGTTGACCCGATTCTGTAATTTACGGGATTTGCTTTCCAAAGCAGAAAAATAAGCAGCATCTGAATCAGATGGTTGCAATTTTGTTTCTAATTCAAACAAGCTATTCCGACAATCGTTAATCGGTTTTTGCCTGAGCGTTAATATCTCCCGAATCCTCAACAAACATTCGTCTGCGCTCAATTCTTGATTAAAAGCAATGCCCAGAATCTGCTCAAGTGGAGGAATAAGGCAAGAGTTCGTCTGGGTCACTATATTGCGAAGTGCGCAATTTTGCTCTGTATAGTTTCCTGCGCGCTGATTTTTTAGGTAATCATTTACCCCATTTTTTATGCTTTGTACTGATTGCAGCAATATATCTGCCAATATATCATGCCCTTGAAAATATTGGTAAGCAATAAAAGCAATCAGTGAAACATGGCGAGTATCATCAATTCTTTGTGATAAATGCAACGATTTGTTTCTTTCAACAAAGCGCGTCAGATACATTGCCCCTTCGTGATTAAGATCAAGAGCTTTGAACGGTTTCTCAATCGAAAAATATAAAGATTTTATACGATTGAAATCATCTAAATTATCACGAATGTTGCTAGGACGCAGTGATTGATTATAGCGTTTAAGGAAACGCAAGGCATATTGCTTATCATCGCTTTGGCACAAAAGCGCATCTAATTGCGCCTTTGTTTGATTATCTAGGCAATTGGCTAGACATTCATGAATATCTGATTTGTATTTCTGAACCTGATCGGAAATGAGGTTTACAAACTGGCGATAGCGGGGAAGTACGATTTTGCGCGTATGCAGATAATCAATCATATCGGCAAAAATAAGTCTTGGGCTTTTATAACTTTTAACCTGCAAATAGATAAAATTATTCAGTTCTTCCTGATTGCAATCACTGAAAGAGGTATAGCCAAATAATTTTAGAATTATTGACTGATGGTTTAGGCGTGTTCTTTGAGTATAAGAAACATCTAAATATCCTTCGTTCAAACTTAAAATATTTCCCGCATATTCTAGGTCTTTTCTAGAAATATGCTCGTCATAGAATCGTTTGTGCGCTTTGAAGTATGCGTAAGACACCAGAAATAGCACCTTATTAGACGGCGTTCGCAGTTTATCAAGCGTGTCTTGCAATATAACTTTTATATCGAAAAACCGTTTACGGTCGATGCTATCAAAGACAGGCGGTTTATCAAATTCTTTGGCTTCTTGACTTGAAAGTACAGATATTCGTGCCATGTGATTTCCTATTTGTAGTTGTACGAAAAACAGGTGTTTTTCGTCAGGTGGCATTTACTTCTTTACAATGCTTTAAAAACAACTCAAATTCTATGCGAAAAACACTGTCGTATTAGTTGATAGTACGAAAACATGCAACAAGGGGTTTTACGAATATGCTGGTAGGATATATGCGTGTTTCCAGTGACAATGACCGTCAGGCACTCGACCTTCAGTATGATGCCCTCGTTCAAGCTGGTATCGACCCTCGCCATATTTTCCAAGACAAGGCAAGTGGAGCGCGGGACAATCGTGAAGGGTTACAAAAAGCCCTCGATTATCTTAAATCAGGAGATTGCTTGGTCGTGTGGAAGCTGGATAGATTGGGAAGGTCACTGCCCCACCTCGTAAGCATTGTGGAAGGCTTTAAGAAAAAAGGCATAGCCTTCAAATCTCTCACTGAGCAAATGGATACGACCACTCCACACGGAGAATTCTTTTTCGGTATATTCGGATCACTCGCGCAGTATGAGCGCGCACTTACGAAAGAACGCATCATGGCAGGATTAAACGCCGCAAGAAAACGCGGAAAGCTAGGTGGAAGACCGAGAGCTATTTCGGAAGAAAAAATCCAAGCTATCAATGAAGCAATTGGATCAGGAGCCAGCAAGGCAGCCATTTGCCGAAACTTCAATGTTAAGAGAACAACCCTCTATGATACTTTAGCTAAAACCAAAATTCCTATGGCTGATTTGGTACCTTCCTAACTTTTTACCCATAAGTAAAAAGTAATTAGAATCTGGCAAAAGTTTAGTAATACCATCTAGTTTGCCTAGCAATCTCGTGGCTTTATCATTCTTTTTCAATATATTCGCAGAAAAATTAAATCCGCAACTTGGAGGGAATGGATAGGCGATAAATGCATTAAATCCAGTTGGTTGCCGTATATTACTTCCAATTTCTATTTGCATAAATTAGTATCTATCTTTTTCTGAATGGATACTAACTATACCATTTAGTATCCATTAATTCAAGGGATAGATACTAACTTTACGATTTTTTGTGGTTATATTCATAGCTCACCACTAAAAGCTTTTTGTAAAACTGATTTTTTTAGTTCTTCCAAATGTACAATTTTTTGCTGGTAGATAGATTCAAGGCGTTTGGTTTGGGCGGAAAGGGAGTCTAGTTTTGTGACTATGGCTTGTTGTTCGTCAATTGGTGGCAATGAAATTTTATACTCTTTAATCATTGGCACTGTTAATTGAGGTATAGATGTGCCACTATGAGTAAAATCAATACCACTAATTACAAACTTCAGAAAAGATAAACTAATAATATTTGTTTTGGGCGTTACTACGATTAATCGTATTGCTGGATAAAAGGATTCTTCTCTTATTTCTGAATAACCAATAGTACCTCTTGCTGAAATCGTTATGCTTGGTTTTGTAACCCTCGCTATATTAGTATATCCGTATAGACCTTTGTTTTTCTCACCATTTGTAAAAATCGGAATATTAAAAATATCTGTTTTTGTCCTAGATAATTTGTCTTTTTGTACATCTCCGCCCGCAAATAGCTCTTCACAAACATCACCCAACTTCTTCACTTCCCAATCATCACCGGCATTGGCAAAAACACTCTGCAAATAAGATTCAAAAATATCACGGGCATTCTTTAGGTTTCTTTCGGCATTTTCTTTTGCTTGAGCAATCCCAGCAAATACCTCATCTAAAATCCCCACTATGCGTTGTTGTTCGGGGAGTGGTGGCAGGGGAACTTCAATTTCTTTTAACAAACGATAATGACGAGCATATCCAAGTTTCTTAATTTCATTACTCATTATGAAATAGTAAAAATACTTTGAATCAATATTTTTCTTAGGTTGCAATATTTTTACACCATCAGCTCCAAGAACAAAATTAAAATCTATATATTTCAAGACTTGAGTATGATCCCCAAATACAATAATAGGAGTTTTTATCTTAAATAAATCACTTTGATTATTCCAATATCCATTTATAAGTTCTTGTTCTTGAGAAATAATTGGAAACATTCCATTTTCCAAGAATTCATTTTTTTGTATTTTCTTTGTATAAACAACTTTTTCAATACAATCCTCAAATCTCTTCACTTCCCAGCCAGCCATCTTCTCCGCTCGCTCATAAAAAACCACTCCAACTCGCTCTATATGCTCACGCAACTTTGCGTGTTCTAATTCATCAAAGATTGAGAGGTCTATTGTATAAGGCAGCAACAGTTCATCTAGTTCATCGGCAATATCCCCACATAACTCAAGAGTGAGTGCAGTTCCGTATAGCGTTAAATCAATATCAGAGGCGAGCTTATAATTGCCTTTGGCACGAGAACCATACAATACAGCTTTTTCAACTTGCGGAAATGACGCAAACACACTGTGGATTTTATGGATAGTATCTTCACTTAGACCATATTTCATAAATCGCCGTCTTGTTCGTCATATAATTTAGTAAAGAATTTTGCCATACTCTCAAAGGCACTGAAATAGCGATTGATAATATCAGAGCCAATTTTTTCTGCGACTTCTAGTTCATAAGTATGGGAGGTTAGATTACGATCTTTAATCATTTTCATCCAGTCTTCGCCTTGCGTAATTATTCCCAACTTAAATGCCCTGCGAGTCGCATCTTTAGAACCCTGAATTCCAACTGCACCTTCCTGTTCTAAATAATCCTTCAATACATTCCACGCCACTTCATGCGTAAATTCAAAACTCTGAATCAATCCTTGCTGTTCCAGCTTAGTTAGGGGGCGGGTTTGTGACAATTCCACCGCCTCACGCAAATTTTGCAAAGCTTTGATATAATTGTTAAATCTCTGTTTCCAACGAATATCTTGCGTATCTATCATACCAACTCCTGAATTTTCTTCATGATTTCTGCGCTTTCTGCGTCAAGCATCCGTATTTCAGCCAATATGTCTTGTGGTGTACGGAGTGCTGCTTCATCTTTTTTATGGGGATTTTTTGCCGATAAATCATAGGTAGATTTATCAATATCCGCCACATTAACTGACCAAGAATTCTCTGAATCTGCTTTAATTTTCTGTAAAGCAACAAATTCCGCCAAGTCATTTTCACTCAACGGGTTAGTTTTGCCTAAGTTTCTGTCTAAATTAAGCTGATAGAACCAGACTTTTTTAGTTGGCTCGCCTTTATCAAAAAACAGCACTACAGTTTTTACACCTGCTCCAGTAAATGTGCCACTCGGCAAGTCTAGCACTGTATGCAAATTGGCACTTTCTAACAATAATTTGCGTAATGAAACTGAGGCATTGTCAGTATTAGAAAGGAAGGTGTTTTTAATTACCACGCCTGCACGCCCACCAGCTTTTAGTATTTTTAGAAAATGTTGTAGAAATAAAAATGCGGTTTCCCCAGTTTTAATCGGGAAATTCTGCTGCACTTCTGCTCGTTCTTTGCCACCGAAAGGAGGATTTGCTAAAACTACATTATAACGGTCTTTTTCTTGAATATCGGAGAGATTCTCAGCCAGCGTATTAGTATGAATGATATTTGGTGCTTCTATGCCGTGCAAAATCATATTCATAATGCCGATAATATAGGCAAGGGGCTTTTTCTCTTTGCCGTAGAATGTGCTTTTCTGCAAAGTAGTTATATCGCTAGTGGAAAGATTTTTACCGGTTCTTAGATACTCAAACGCTTCCACCAAGAAACCTGCTGAACCTACTGCACCGTCATAAATCTTATCACCAATTGCAGGGGCAACTACTTTTACGATAGTTTTAATTAACGGACGGGGAGTATAATATTCACCACCATTTCTGCCAGCATTACCCATATTCTTGATTTTATCTTCATATAGGTGCGACATTTCATGTTTTTCAGCATGAGAGCGAAAGCGTAATTCATCAATTTTATTGATAATTTCACGCAGATTATATCCGCTCTGTATCTTGTTTTTCAGCTCGTTAAATATCTCACCGATTTTATATTCAATCGTATCTGCACTTTCCGCATCTGCCTTAAATTTCTTCAGATATGGAAATAACTTGTGGTCAACAAAATCCTTCAAATCATCGCCTGTTAGCGCAAGATGATGATCAATCTTACCATCTCTGCCTTTTGGGGCTGCCCAATTTTCCCATTTATATTCTTCTGCGATTATATCAGAATACTTATTTCCCGCTAATTCTGCCGAAGTTTTCTTATCCTTCTCAAAATCATCTAGATATTTTAGGAACAAAATCCACGAGGTTTGCTCTACATAATCTAACTCGCTGCTGCACCCTGCGTCTTTGTGGAGTATGTCGTCAATGTTTTTGAAGGTTTGTTCAAACATAGTAATTTCTAAAATATATTAATGATAAGGCGGATATTAACCATTTTTTACCAGAAAAGCTATTGCCAAGGCAGAGATTCGTAGAATTTCTGGACTCCTGCATAACATTCTTCAAAATCTGGGAGAGCCTCTTCCAATTCAAGTTGCATGGTATTCCATTCTTTGTGAGCAGCAGCTTTAACTGCGCTATCTGATAAAGATTCTTTTAATACCACAACATTTCTTGAGTCTGCTTTTACTTTCAATGTTCGCAGAATATCTTGTTTTTCTTCGTCATCAAAATCAAATTGCTTGATAAGCAGATTAATATCATAGATGTCTTGCCGTCTTGAACGCTCATGCTTTCTCTGCGTCTGCTGCAATATTGCCCTTAATTTTTCGGCAATAATCTCTACTGGCGTATAAGATTTTACTGAAATATCTGTATCATTTAGAGTAAGTTCTTGGGCTTCATTTAAGATTTCATTGAAACTTATATCAACTCTCAATACCTCAGAAATACTCTGGCTTTCGGTCAAAGCCTTTGCCTGAGGAGTGCCTTTCTTTGCACACCCAATAGTAATTCTCAAAGCAGGGAAACTCAATGCGTCACTCTCCCAGCGTTTCGGTTCTTTTTTGATAGATTGAATTTTGCATATCAAGTCAATGTAACCAAGTCTCACACTCGCTTGCAAAAGTGCGGCATCAAGAGATTCACAGATT
>Ga0364887_10683_pt1 | contig 14137 bp, 15 predicted proteins | sample ExccelJu500001D4_4_FD_206924 | JGI IMG/M metagenome (GOLD analysis project Ga0364887, IMG submission 206924) | Enriched cells from Trout Bog Lake Hypolimnion, Wisconsin, USA - BchlTB.July23.5000.01.D4 | ecosystem: Environmental > Aquatic > Freshwater > Lake > Hypolimnion/Profundal zone | place...
TTGCGCAACACTAAGAACGCATCATCGTACAGCGTCCAAGCCCCTTATTTGTGGCGTAGGGGTCAACAACACATCAAATAAACCACACGCACATACGAATATACCTCATCAACATGACAGTATAGCACACCGACAAGCCAATAAATCTCATCGACAGAACAGGATGAAATAAGTCTGAGACAGTATATCTGTTGCGAATCTTTAGAATGTTGTGGAAAGTATAACTGTCTTTGTATGCAAATTGTGTCGGAATGGCTAAAAACAAACAAGGGCTTCAATTGCTTGAAACCCTTGCTGCTATTACGCTCCCGAATCTGGACTTGAACCAGAGACCCTCTGATTAACAGTCAGATGCTCTAACCAACTGAGCTATTCGGGAGTATCTCCTTTCCTTTTGGGGTTGCAAAAATAGGGGTTGAGATTTAATGGCAAAAATTATTTTCAAATTAACAAAATAAGCCTGTCTTTTCCATTCCTATAAATACCCCATCCTCTCTTTCTTCTACTATATAAGTCTTTAAATAATATCCTTCGCCTGATGTGTTTCTTCCATTTTGAATATTGAAAGCATATCTATGGAGGGGACATACAACATTGCCTAGTGCATTGATGAAACCGTCTGCCATGATTCCACTGGCATGGGGGCATTTGTGTGCAAAAGCAAATAGGGTATTGTTTTGTTTGGCTATGGTAATCTTCTTGCCATTAGCTTCTACTATGCACATATTATTTGATTGGAAACCCAACATATTGATATGGTCGGCTATTTTATACCACTTTATTTCTTTCGCCATAATAAAGGAGTTTAATAATAAACTTCTTTGTAAGGATACCGGATACCATATATCTCCCGGACTTTGTTTACAATTACTTCCCTTAGTAAGTCTACATTGTTGCGCTCAGTGACAGAAATAAACACGCAGTTGCCATTTGTATCACGCTCCCACCGTTCCTTAAGTTCCCTAAGTAAGTCCTGCTTTACTGCATAACTAAGCCATTCGTCAAAGTATTTTTCCTCGTACAAATCCATCTTATTGAAAATGGTAATGATGGGCTTATCAAAGGCTTTTAGTTCTTGCAAGGTTTTGTTTACTACACCTATCTGTTCTTCGTATTGTATGTGTGATGCATCTACAACATGTAGCAACACATCGGCTTCCCTAACCTCATCTAACGTACTCTTGAAACTCTCTACAAGATGGTGAGGCAACTTCCTAATAAAACCAACAGTATCACTTAATAAGAATGGGGTGTTTTCAAATACTACCTTCCTTGTGGTAGTATCGAGGGTAGCAAACAATTTGTTCTCGGCAAATACATCGCTTTTGCTTAGTAAAGTCATCAACGTACTCTTACCTACATTGGTATAACCAACCAATGCCACACGGATAAATTCGCCTCTTTCTTTACGTTGTGTAAAGGCTTGCTTGTCTATCTCAATCAATCGCTTTCTGAGGAGAGCGATTTTATCTTTCACAATACGTCTATCGGTTTCTATTTCTGTTTCACCCGGCCCTCTGGATCCAATACCACCACCTTGCCTTTCTAAGTGTTTCCACATACCTTTCAATCGTGGCAAGATATATTGATATTGCGCCAGCTCCACTTGCACTTTTGCCTGTGCTGTTCTGGCACGACTAGCAAAGATGTCTAGTATCAAATCGCTCCTATCCACAGTCCTAGTTTTAAGTTCACTTTCTATATTAATGATTTGTGAACCTGTTAATTCATCATCAAAAATAACTATGCCAATGTTCTTACTTAGCACATAGTTCTTTATTTCCTCTAGTTTACCCTTGCCTACAAAGGTTTTACTATCTGGTCTTTCCATCTTTTGAGTGAACCTCTTTACAGTAATAGCACCTGCGGTTAGAGCAAGAAAAGCAAGCTCATCCAGATATTCTTCCACTTGTTCAGGCGTTTGATCTTTTTGTACTAAGCCAACTAGTACTGCCCTTTCTTCTTCTTTTATTTTTTGTTTCTCTATCAAAGTATATTATTTGATTTGTTGAATTAAGTGCAAGGTATTCTTATTTCTTGCATTAAATAAAAAACCCCGAAAGCAAGTGCTATCAGGGCTTCGTTATTTATATGTTTAATATCATTATAAACCACCAATAGAAATCCCTACGGAATAAGCATTGACGGTAGGTCCTGCACCAGATTTTATTTCACCAAGCACATTATAATCCACGTGCAAAGAGAAAAAACCATACCCTAACCTACCAGTAAAGGCAACCTTAGTGCCATTAAGAAAACGCTTGTCAACTACTTTGTTCACATAAGTTGAACCAAAAACACTGTTACCTGATCCATCTTCCCAGTTCTTTCCTTTAGTATATCCTTTTAATAACAAACCGGCTTTTATACCTATTGCTCCTTTCCAACCAGTTGTTTTGTTTTCTGGGTCTTCATAAAAACGTATTTCGGCGGGTATTTCAGCATAAATGGTAGTCAATTTAAACTTTGCATAGTGTGCAGCATTACTAACATCGGTAAAAGCTAGTGTGCTTCCTGTTCCACCTACTTGAACTATTTCATTATCAAAAAATATATTGCTTGTTCCAAAACCAAGTCCGTAGGCAACACTATAATGAGGATCCGATTTCATGGGCTTGTCAATCATTCCATAAAAATTAAAATGCCTTCCAAATCCTTTTGTCCTGATACTATCGGGCGTACCTGCCCATCCATCATAACCATATTGAATTACAAAATGATCGGCGGGTCTTTTGCTCAAGTCCACTTTGCTCCAATCCTTTTTAGGTTTTGGGACACTCGAATTATAAGATGAGTATGCTGGTGCTTTTGTTTTGGAAGAATCTTTTGAAGACTTTACTAGTTGCGCTTGAATGGTTGCTATCGAAGCTGTGAGAACAATAATCAGTAATAATAATTTTTTCATTCGTTGTTGTTAGAAGTAAAGCTTGTTTTTTACAAGTGCGACAAAAATAAAAGAATTAGGTTCATATAAAGGGTTAAAATTAATTGAAAAGAAAAAGGCAGCCAATTAGGCTGCCTTCCATCAAATTTCACGCACAAATAAAATTTTATTCCCTCTCTTAGTTGATTTTAACTAACACATCTTCCACAAACTGAGTTTTAATCAATATTTCTTTTGTTTGTACCACATTGTCATTGTCGGATACAATGCTAAAACTAAGTTTTTTCAAATCGTCGATTTTACTAAGCTCTACTTTTTTATGGAATTGTTTGTTACTATATGCCTTTTCAAAAAGCACTTCCCCATCTTCGTCCTTAACTACAAAGTCAAAAGAATTACCTTTCAAATTGTTGTAATGCACATCAAATTCAAGGTTGTCATTTTTGCTGCCCAAGTACTTTACTTCCAATTTATTTGATTTAGCAGAGTCGATACTTTTATCGCCGCCTTCATTAAACCTTACTGTACTTGCTGCCGAAGCTTGCATTGAAAAGAATATTGCAGCCGCCAATATGTTACCTAAAAAAAATCTTTTCGCTATTCTGTTTAAATCTATCTTCTTCATAACTGTTTTTTTAAAAATTAAATAATTTTTAATCACACGACAAGTGTACAGTTGTTAGAGATGTTACCCTTTTTTCATTGGGCAAAGCAGGCGTATTTCAATGTCAGGCAAGGCAGCCGTTGAAGTGAGAGAAATTGGTTTTTTTAACCCTGCAGCGTTACCATTAATACTCAAAGGGGATAAAAGGTAACCCAAAATAATAGAATTCAGGGTCTAGCCAGCGCGTTTTATCGTGCCAAAACACCTACCACTAAAGGGTTACGCTAACATGTATTTTTATATTTTGGATACTTGTTTCGGGGCTGTTTTACTAGCAAAAGAAGGGATTTAAAAGCTTGTTATTGATGAAAAAAGGCGTATTAATAATCATCCTTTTAACCCATAAAGTGTATAGTATTAGATAAATAGTGTTTCATAAGCCATAAATAGTCTTTCACGTGCCATAAATAGTGTTTAATACACCGTAAATAGTCTTTCATAAGCCATAAATAGTCTTTCATGAGCCATAAATAGTGTTTAATACGCCATAAATAGTCTTTCATAAGCCATAAATAGTGTTTCACGTGCCATTATCCAGTAGAAAACGGCACACTTTGCACTTTTTTAGCCCTGTAAAGCACTATTATTAGCTTATTAAACATTTTTTTAGCCCTATAAAATACTTTTTATGACAAAACGTCATTAATTTAAAGAAATGAAAGACTATTAAAACTGTATAAAACACCAATAATGGTTAATGTAGAATAGGCCGGGTAGTAATAGTATAGAAATCTTTGTGCTTCCAATGCTTAATTCAGTGCCTCAGTGGCAAAACCCTATTTTGTAAAATCCCATCCACCGCTTCTATTGCTTTTTGCAAACGTTCTTCATAATTTCCACTAATATCTACCCAAGGCACAGATTGATTTTCCATTATGTTTTTATAAATAGCATACAGTTCCTTGCGAGGAGCTTCGTCGGGGTATTCCCTAAGCTCATCTTGCACCCAAGGTAGGTCTATATTGCACAAAAGGTATAGGTCGTACTTGCGCTGCGCAATCTGTTCATATATATAGTCATGGCACTTGCCAAAAACATACTCGCACCACACTTTCATCACATACATGTCGGTGTCTATGAAGAGAAGTTGAGAAAAATCGGAAGTCGGAAGTCGGAAGTCGCTAGTATCCGCCACAACTTGCGATTCTCGACTTCCGATTAACGATTGCTTTCCTGCCGCTTCCTCCAAAGCCACCTGCCCCTTTGCTATGGTCAGTAAATCATCGAAAGTATAGTCTGTGCCATTGGTCAATAAATATTCCCTAGCGTATTCTTTGCACCATTCTGTATTGTAATGCGCTGCCAATAGCTCGCTAAGGGTACTTTTGCCAGTAGATTCGGGGCCAATGATGACTATCTTTTTAATTGATTGTTGCATAATGAATGTTAATCCCTTGTGATAATATTATGTGCCAAATAAGATGGATTATCATCCATTTTTTCAAGTTTCTTTTTCCATTCTATCCATCCCATCACCGACAATACTAGGAAAACTACGTATTGTAAGCTGGTAAACACTGCCCCTTTATAAAAATATAGTGGTATAGAAATGGTGTTAGTAAGCATCCACCATATCCAATTCTCCATTTTCTTACGAGCCATCTGCCACATGCCCGTATATGCCGTTGCCGATGCAAAAGAATCGGCAAAAGGCACGGTGCTATTGGTGTATCGCTTCAAAACAAAGTATAAAACTACCCACGATACGATGAAAAAGATGGTACATATTATCCAATCCTTCTTATTGTTATAACTAATTGGCAATGTGTTGCCGTCCTTGTGTTTACTCCAAGCGTACCAGCCATAAATGCTCATTATGGTGTAATAAAAGTTGAGGCTACCCTCGGCATATAGGTTCCACCAAACAAAACAAAACCAAGTATAAAGTATGGTACTGATGATACCGGTGGGATAAACCAAAATATTCTCCTTACGGGAATAAAGGACGCTTGTTATGCCAAAGAATACGGCCGTGAACTCTGGCCAAGTGGTTGTTTGGATGCCTTTTATTAGCTCGTGTGTTAATGTTTCTAAATTCACAAACGTTTTTTGATGATTTGTCAAAGATAGCGGCTGAAAGAACACTTACTTTGCAATCAATTAATTAATTAAAAAACATTAAACATGATACGTAACGCAACAGCCGTTTGGAACGGTACAGGAAAAGAAGGTAGTGGTCACCTTACTACCCAAAGTACCACATTGAATCAGACACAGTATTCATTTAACTCGCGCTTTGCAGAAGGTGTGGGTACAAACCCAGAAGAATTGGTGGCAGCAGCCCATGCAGGTTGTTTTACCATGAAATTAAGCTTCGTATTAGGTGCGGCAGGGTTTCCGCCAACGTCAATTGAAACCAAATGTGAAATTACTTTGGACAATGGAGCCATCACTTTATCTCATTTGACAGTAAAAGCAGTTGTAGCAGGTATTGATGCAGCCACTTTTGATGCTAGTATCAAGGATGCAGAAGCAAATTGCCCAATAAGCAAATTGTATAACACAACAATAACTACAGAAGCTACTTTGTTGTAATACTAAGAAGATAATAAATAGCAGAAAAGGCAGGCACTCGGTTGAGTGCCTGCCTTTTTGTTTTAAAACTAAATCAAATATTAAGGTTAAACGCAAAACAAACCATGACCTTAGTTAGCTTTTTATATGCCAATAATCATTTAAAAAAGTGATTAGAGTTTCTTTCCGCCGATTACATCAAATCTACCTTGCACCCAGTTTAACGATGCAGCCAAACCAAGCAGACTACATCGCTCACACTTAAAATAAAGTATATGAAAAAGATTAAAAATTTCAAGGAAGCAATTGGTGTTGTTCTTCTTCTCCTCACACTGATGTTGATAGTAACATTTGCGAGTGCCCAAGTAAAGTATTCAGCAAAAGACGATTTAAATCTTTTGGTAAGCGGAACATCGACGCTCCACGATTGGGACATGAAAGAAGCCAAGGGGCAATGTGATGCAACATTTACATTCAATGCTGCCGGACAAATTAATGGACTGACTTCACTGTCTGTTACTATTCCTGCCGAGGGATTGAAAAGTGAGCACACCGGAATGGATAAAAACGCTTATAAAGCATTAAAGACAGACAAGAATCCGAATTTGTATTTCAAATTAACCTCTGCAACAGTTGCCCCAGATGGTACTATTAAGTGTGTAGGAAAATTAACTATTGCAGGAACTACCCTAGAAACAGACCTTGTAACAACTTCTAAAATAAATGCAGATAAAAGCATTACCGTAAGTGGTAAGAAAAATATAAGCATGAAAGATTTTAAAATGGAACCACCAACTTTTATGATGGGTACTATCAAAACCGGAAACGACATAGTACTCAAGTTAGATGTAACACTAAGAAAGTGATTCCAATTATTTAACCACAAAAAATAAAGTATATGAAAAGAAGAATTAACAACGCAAGTATGATTAGTAAATTAATCGTACTCGGCATTTTGCCAGTAACTCTAATGGCTCAACAGCCAAAAGTAAACAATGTTAGAGCCTACGATCAAACCGGTATCAACAAATTTGAAGAACCTAAAGATGATACGGTAAAGTATGATGGGCTTAAAATTAGATTTGGTTCTGCCATTACGCAACAGTTCCAAAACTTGAAGGATGAAAACCCAGGAGCTGAAATGAATAATGTTGGGCAGTATAAAGCTCCACCTGCTACAACAATTGTAGGAAATAAATTGATTCCTATTTCTGCTGGGTTTCAAACTGCCGAAGCGAATTTGTACATGGATGTTCAATTGGCAGATGGTATCAGATTGAATGTTACCTCTTATTTGTCATCCAAGCACCACAATGAAACGTGGGTTAAAGGTGGCTACTTCCTTTTCGACAAACTTCCTTTTAAAGGAAAGATTTGGGACGACATCATGAAAGTAACAACCATTAAAGTTGGTGAATTTGAAGTGAACTATGGTGATGAACATTTCCGTAGGTCTGACGGTGGTGAAGCCATTTACAATCCTTTTATGGAAGGAAACATCATGGATGAATTTGCAACAGAAATTGGTACTGAAATCTATGTAAAGAAGAATGGTTTATTTGGAATGTTTGGTATTACAAGTGGTATGCTAAAGGGTAATGTTGATTCATTAGTTGCAACCCCTGTAGATGCAAATGTTCATAAATCTCCTTCTATTTTATTGAAAGCTGGGTTTGACAGAAAGATTGCAGAAAATGTTCGCTTACGTTTAACTGCTTCTTATTATGGCAATCAAAGTTGCGGCAGCAATACATTGTTTGGTGGTGACCGTACAGGCTCAAACTATCAATTTGTAATGGAAGAGAACTCAGCCAACCAAAGTAGTACAACAGGCGCAGGCACTGGCTTGGCTTTCTCTGGCAGATTGAATCCTGGGTTTACAAAAAAGATAAATGCAGGTATGCTCAATGCTTTCTTGAAGGTAGGTGGGTTTGAATTCTTGGGTATGGCAGAAGCTTCTGCTGGTAGAACAGCTGCCGAAACATCTACTAGAAACGCAAATCAATATGCATTGGAAGGTGTTTACAGGTTTGGCAAGACAGAAAACCTTTTCATAGGCGCACGCTACAATTCAGTATCTGCACAATTGGCTAATAGTGCAACTGGAACTGGTGCTGGACAAATACTTTACAATGGCAATTATGTCACAGTAAATCGTACAGCATTTGCTGCTGGCTGGTTTCTAACCAAAAACGTTTTGGTTAAAGGCGAATATGTGAACCAAGTATATAATGATTTTCCTGCTGCTGATTATAGATGCACCGGTAAATTTTATGGATACGTTTTAGAAGCTGTTGTTAGTTTTTAGTATAGTTGTTTTTTCATGTTTAACAGTCAGGATGGGTGATTTCCTCCTGACTGTTTTTTTTATGTAAAATTTGGTGTATTTTCATTGCACTTTATGCTATTAAGGGAAAAGAGATATTTATTATTTATTCTGTTTGCTGTTGGTGTTTTTTCCATCAACTGGAACAATAAAAATCCTGATTTAAAAGCTAGATGGATTGTATTGAAAGGAGGAACACTTAGGGTTAATGGTAGTACCAATATCAATACTTTCAGTTGTATTGTTGCAAATGATGAACATCCAGACACTATAACCCTTTCATTTAATAGAGATGCTTCGGTTACTATAGCAGGTAAAATAGATCTTGATATTTTTGGTTTTGACTGTCATAATCCGATGATGACAGCTGATTTGAGAAAGACTTTGAAGGCAAAAGAATATCCTACAATGAGAATTAATTTTATTTCACTTAATAAATACCCTGACCTAAAATCTTCGCAAGAATCAATAAAAGGATTGGTAAATATCGAATTGGCAGGTGTTATCAAAAGATATGAGGTGAGCTATAAATTTTATATGGATGACCGCATGATTATTCATCTTATTGGCGACAGAAGTGTAAACTTTTCTGATTTTAAACTCACGCCTCCTAGGAAATTGGGAGGTATCATAAGGGCGAATGACAATCTAGACGTTGAATTTGGTCTTAATTTAAAATCAATTAATTGATCTCTAAGGATTCATCTTGGCAAAAACTATTCCCGCAACTGTTGCCTGAAAAAATCCATAAAGTAACCAACTGCCTACCATCGAAACAGTTACATCCATTGCACTATAAGTAATCCACATGATTGGTAACAATCCTACTAAGGCATATATGGTACTAAATTCCATTACTCGTAAGATAAAATAGCCTTTCAATAAACTTTTAAATCTATCCCAGAACCAAGACAATGCAAAACTGATTACAAAGGCATGTGAGAAGAACAGAATGTCTTTTATTCCATCCGAATTGATGAGCGGATTGTTGGCATAAGCATCTATGAACAGTTGCGGGAAGAACCTAACTGCCAAAAATAATCCACCATAACTAACTACAAAAAGTATGGCACCGGCAACCAATCCTGATATAATAATCTTTTTCATAACCTAAGTTTGACATAATTAACAAATCAAAGTTAGTTTTAATTGATTATACTTAATACACTTCTAAATAATAGTTTTACATCTAGCATCTATTAAAAAAGGGAGTACAAAAAATTTTCATTTAGATTGGTATCAAACATTCTAAACCACTACTAAAATCCACGTTTTCAACTAGAAAAAGGCTCCTCCAACCCTCACCCCTAATTCAAGGGATTTCTGACGAATCAATCCTGATGCAATTTTACACCGTAATTAAAAGGAACAATCACAATTAAAAATATAAATTATGTTAGCAAATCTTAAACTCAACATTGCAGCAATCGCAATCACAGGGATGATTTTCACTGCTTCAATCACTGCCCCTTTCACAAGTATGTTTGGAAAACACTATGACAACAGGAAAGATTTTTCTTGCTGCAAGAAAGACCAATTGGTTTTGCACCACTACTACACCATGAATGTATTTTGGGTAGCAGTTGCAGATGGTTACACAGAAGAAAATACTGGAAAGCCAAGTGTTGGCGGTTGCGATATCAGGTGTACAGAATAATACTTTTTCATATAGCAAGTAGTAATAATCAAATGCCTCCTTTCTAGGGGGCATTTTTTATTTGCGTAAAGAATGGTTCTATCATTTATGCCTCATCAATTCTTGGTGCTTTTGTTATGTCCTGATATTGTGATTTGAAATGGAAAGTAAATGTAATAATCAATCCTAAAACACAACCAGCAAGTACAGCAATCACCCTTTCTATGGCTGTATCCCATACATGTTTGCCCTCTTCGTGAAGCATCAGGATTATTGTGGCAGCAAGAGCGGAACGAATACCAGAATCAAGTTTGAATAGATAACAAAAGGAAAGAGTAACCACCAATGCAGTTGCCATCATCCACATATTTGTTTGCCCAATAAATAAACATAACATACCCGAACAGGCACCCACAATGTTTGCTTTGATACGTGTTACTGCAAGCGGTACAGATTCGCGTCCATCGGGAGAAAGGACAAGCATCACAGAAATGAGACACCAGGCTATATCCTTATAATGCAAAATCAATGAACCTGCATAAACTATAATGGTTCCTGTTGCAACTTTTGCAGCATAAATAAGAAGGCTCTTAATTCTATCGTTCATACATTAATGATAAAGCATCAATACGGCAAAGCAAGAGTCACTAGTTGATAATGCCCGCCCCAAAATAAGAATGCAACACATGGGGAAGTTCTATGCCTTCGGCTGTCTGATTGTTTTCCAAAAGGCAAGCAACGATACGGGGAAGTGCCAAAGAGCTACCATTCAGGCTGTGCGCCAACTGCGTTTTGCTACTGCCGTCTTTAAAACGGCACTTCATACGGTTGGTTTGAAAGTTCTCAAAGTTGCTTACGCTACTTACTTCCAACCAACGTTTCTGTGCAGCACTATAAACTTCAAAGTCGTAAGTGATAGCACTTGCAAAGCCCATATCCCCACCACACAACCGCAATATCCTATAAGGAAGATTCAATGAATTAAGCAATCTTTCTACGTGTGCCACCATTTCATCCAACACTTCATAGCTTTTATCGGGATGAACAATTTGTATGATTTCTACCTTCTCAAATTGATGCACACGGTTTAGTCCACGAACATCTTTACCATAACTACCTGCTTCTCTCCTAAAACAAGGACTATATGCAGTCATCTTAACAGGCAGTTCATCCTCTTTTAAAATTGTGTCTCGATAAACATTGGTAACAGGTACTTCGGCAGTAGGAATCAAGTATAATTTATCTTCAGCCACGTGGTACATCTGCCCTTCTTTGTCTGGCAATTGACCAGTTGCAAATGCACTTTGCTCATTCACCATAAATGGCGGCAAGTATTCAAGATACCCTGCCTCTACATTGAAATCAAGGAAATACTGCACCAAGCTACGTTGCAATCTTGCCCCCATGCCCGTATAAACCGGAAAGCCGCTGCCTGTTATTTTATTGCCCAACTCAAAGTTTACCAGTTTATATTTATCTAACAGATGCCAATGCTCCACTGCTTTATCATACAAAGTAGGGATTGAACCCCCTTCTCTTACCACCACATTTTCTTCGGGAGTTTTACCAATCGGTACTTCTTTAGCCGGTAGATTGGGCAATTGCACCAATGCTTCGTACAATTGTTTTTCTACCACAGTCAGTTTCTCAGAAAAAGCCGCTACCTGTTCTTTAAGTTGAGCAACTTCTTTTTTGTACGCATCAGCTTGATCAATCATTCCCTGACTCATCGATTTTCCAATCTCCTTAGACAAAGAATTGATGCCTGCTTGTGCATTATCATACCCCACTTGGATAGATTTCCTTTCATCATCAAGAGAAATGATGGTATCTACCAACTCAACTTGCTTAAAGTTCTTAACCCTCAAACGCTCCTTTACCCAATCCGGATTACCCTTCAACACGCTTACCTGTAACATAATTGTTTGTTATTTGCGGCAAATATAACCTCCTATGGGTAATTAAGGGTTGCCGTTTCGTTTGTATTTGCCTTATATGACTATTGAAATGAAAGCCAGAAAAGTATTGTGATGGTTTATGGTTAAGGGAACGTTTTTGAAAAGGTAATTTAGGAGTTATATTATTTTAGTGAGGCATTTGCATTATTCTAGAGATAGCACTTACAATAACGAATATAGAACCCAATATTAAAAGTCCAATAAACTCTTTAGTAGCATTTAAAGGTTTTACATTGCTTCCAAATAGTTTACTTTTATCTCTATCAAAAGCAATTCTTGATAAAATCAGGCAATAGAATATAGTGCTTATCACAAACAATATAAAACCGAATGTCACATTGAAATACGCTATCCCTATTGATGTAAAAAATAGAGCTAGTAAAATTCTCTTTTCAACAACATAATTTTTTGCAATCATAATTTTTCTTTTAATAAGAGATGCTTTACAAATACAAACTTAGAGTTTTTTCTTCTATTTCCCCACCTACAAATCTACTTTCTTTCGGCATATCCTGTGGTTTAAAATCCGGAGGTCTTTGAAGTTTACAAACCTTTATAGGGTTTTGAACCCTATAAAGGTTGTCAAGAGCTATTTTTAACAGGCGCAGATACTCCGCCAAATCACGAAATAGCCTCTCCATCGCATGGAAGTACCTCTCCGTCGGATGGAAGTGCCTCATAATTTCTGAAGAAGTACCTCCATCGTACGGAAGTACTTCTCCATCGCACGGAAGTACCTCTCCGTTGGATGGAGAACCTTCATAATTTTTGAAGAAGCACCTCCGTCGCATGAAAGTACTTCTCCGTCCGATGGAGAGGCTATTTCATGATTTGGGGATACCTTTTAGTTTGTAAAAAGATTAAAGTCAAGAGGCGTTCAAGCAGAAACGAAGGAAATTTATTCCCTTGATATGGGTGCATAAAAGTTTTTCGCTTAATGAGAAAACGAATCAAGGCAAAGGTGAATAAAGAGTAGTTGACTGAGTGAAACTTGTTTTTATGACATAGTTGAGACAGCGATGCTTATAAAACTTGTTTTTATGACATAATTGAGACAGCGATGCTTATAAAACTTGTTTTTATGACATAATTGAGACAGCGATGACTATAAAACTTGTTTTTATGACATAATTGAGACAACGATGCCTATAAAACTTGTTTTTATGACATAATTGAGACAGCGATGACTATAAAACTTGTTTTTATGACATAATTGAGACAGCGATGACTATAAAACTTGTTTTTATGACATAGTTGAGACAGCGATGACTATAAAACTTGTTTTTATGACATAATTGAGACAGCGATGGTGTTCCCTCTAGCCTTTAAAAGCGAAAAACTTTTATGCACCCCTTGATATTAGTCAACCTATTTATTGCACGCCATTTGTTTCTTTGCAGCCGCTATGGAAGTAGATTATATAATAGTTGGGCAGGGCATATCAGGCAGCTTTTTGAGTTGGTACTTGATAAAAGCAGGCAAAAAAGTATTGGTGATAGACGATGCCCAGCCTTACACGGCCTCCAAAGTGGCAAGCGGCGTGATAAACCCCGTAACTGGCAGAAGGATAGTAAGCACCTGGATGATAGACGATTTACTACCCTTTGCAGTAGAAGCATACACCAATTTTGGAAAAGATTTGGGGGTAGAATTGATTGCCCAGAAAAACATAATAGACTTTCATCCCACGCCACAAATGAAACTTGCTTTTGACGAGAGGCAGTCCGCAGAAATTAAGTATATAAAGTCCCCAGAAAATGAAGATGTTTATAAACAACATTTCAATTACAATTTCGGTGCAGGAGAAATTAGCCCAAGTTATTTGATAGATGTAAACCTTTTGTTGGATGGATGGCGGAAGAAACTAAAAGAACAAAATAGTTTGTGGGAAGAATTTTTTGATGTGAATGAACTTATCACTCACAACTCACAACTCATAACTTACAAAGATGTTGCTGCCCAAAAAATCATCTTCTGCGATGGCACAAAGGGTTTTGATAACCCATATTTTAAATTATTGCCTTATGCAAAGAATAAAGGCGAAGCCATAATTGTAGAAATAAAGGGACTTCCTCGTAATAATATTTTTAAGCAGGGACTAAGCCTTGTGCCTTGGAAAGAAGATTTGTGGTGGGTTGGCTCTACTTATGACTGG
>Ga0364887_10687_pt1 | contig 14047 bp, 14 predicted proteins | sample ExccelJu500001D4_4_FD_206924 | JGI IMG/M metagenome (GOLD analysis project Ga0364887, IMG submission 206924) | Enriched cells from Trout Bog Lake Hypolimnion, Wisconsin, USA - BchlTB.July23.5000.01.D4 | ecosystem: Environmental > Aquatic > Freshwater > Lake > Hypolimnion/Profundal zone | place...
GTCAAAAAAAGTAGGTGCGCCTCTTGGTAATAAAAACAATACCAAGAATAAGCTGTTCTTTGATCAAATTAAAAGGCACTTGACTCAGAATCCACAAAAGCTAGAAAAGATTGTTGAAACTCTTGTTGACTCTGCTCAAGAGGGTGAAGCATGGGCTGTCAAAGAGATTATGGACAGAGTTGACGGCAAAGCTCATCAATCTACAAGCATAGAAGATGCAGAAGGTAATAACTTGATACAAGCTATTGAAGTCAGGTTTATAAAGCCAAGTGAGTGAAATCACACCAGAAATTAGGAAAGCAGTTAGTGCGGTTGATTTTCCAATCAAGCTACAGTTTCTATTCGAGCCATCACGCTTTAAAGTGGCCTATGGTGGGCGAGGGTCTGGAAAATCTTGGGGATATGCCAGGGCTTTGCTTGTAATAGGTGTTAAAAAAACAATTAGAGTTCTTTGTGCTCGTGAGTTTCAAAATTCTATTGCTCAATCTGTTCATAGATTATTGGCAGACCAAATCATAGCTATGAAACTAGAGTCATTTTATGAAGTTACTCAAAACCAAATTAGAGGCAAAAATGGCACAGAATTTAACTTTGTAGGCTTAAAAAACAATCCAGCAAATATAAAATCTTATGAGGGAAGCACTCACGTTTGGATAGAAGAAGCGCAAACCGTAAGTGATCGAAGTCTTGAAATTCTTATTCCTACAATAAGAACGCCTGATTCAGAAATATGGATTACATTCAATCCTGAGCTAGAAACTGACCCTGTATATCAGCGATATGTATTAAATCCACCTGATAACTGCAAAACAGTCAAAGTTAACTGGCAAGACAATCCTTGGTTTCCTGATGTTTTAAGACTTGAAAAAGATGCCCTATTTAGTAGGGATAGAGAAGCCTACAACACCGTTTGGGAAGGTTTATGCCGTCAGACGGTAGATGGTGCTGTATTTGCCAAAGAAGTCACTCTGGCTGAACTAGATGGAAGGATTTGCAATGTACCTTACGATCCAATTAAGCCTGTTCACGCTGTATTTGATTTGGGCTGGGCAGATGCTACTGCTATTTGGTTTGTTCAGTTTATTGCTCAAGAAGTAAGGCTTATACGCTATTACGAGGATAATCAACAGACAATTGCTCATTATCTTGCTAAAATACAGTCCTATGGATACATTATCGACACTATTTGGTTGCCACATGATGCTGGTAACAAAACTTTGGCCTCACATGGCAAAAGTATCGAAGAAATCGTCAGAGCTAGTAACTACAACACAAGAGTTATTGAACGCACACCTATCGTTGATTCGATCAATGCTGCACGAATGATGTTTAACAAGTGCTGGTTTGACCGCACGAATACGCACGAAGGCTTGCAATGCCTTAGACACTATAGATATGACGTTGACCCAGACACCAAGCAATTTAGCCAAAAACCATTACACGACAACTACAGCCACGGAGCAGATGCTTTCCGTTACATCGGCCTTATGGTTAACGAGCCTAGAAAAGCAGCAAAACCCAAAACTTATCAACTACCGTCAAGTTGGATGGGGTAAAATGTGTAGTAAAAATACTACAGTTGGCTTAAAATCAGCCAAATACTAAGGAATCCCTATGGCATACGATAGCGTTGCAGACTCTCAATCAGACGGCAGAATTGAAGAAGCTAAACAGTTTCTACGTCTTTGTAACGATTCAGATAGCAACAATCGTGCCGAAGCTCTTGACGATGTAAGGTTTGCGGCTGGTGATCAATGGCCTGTAGATGTACAAAACAGTCGTGTATTAGAAGCTCGCCCATGCTTGACAATTAATAAGCTAGATGCTTATGTACGTCAAATCTGTAATCAGCAACGTCAACAACGCCCACGCATTAAAGTGCATGGCATGAACAATGAGTCAGATGCCAAAGTAGCTGAGATCATTACAGGCATCACTAGGCATATTGAAAACCAATCTGATGCTGACCAGGCGTATGACCATGCGTTTGAATATTGCGTAAAGATGGGTTGGGGCTACTGGCGTGTCACTACAGACTATATTAAGGATGATAGCTTTGACCAAGAAATCTACATTAAGCGCATTGAAAATCCTTTTAGCGTTTATTTTGACCCTAATTCTGTTCAACCAGACGGCAGCGATGCTGAAAAGTGCCTTGTTACAACAGTTGTCAGTAAAGCCGTGTTCCGCAAGATGTATCCCGATGCCGATGACGTACAGGGATTTTCCAGTAGAGGAACAGGCGATACGGAGTCGGAATGGGTTACAAAGGAAGATATACGCATAGCTGAGTATTTCTATACTGAGCGTGAGAAAGCAATGATTATTCAGCTTTCAGACGGCACTACAGGCTATAGCGATGAAATGCCATCTAAAGAAATGTTGGCTGCCGCAGGAATTACAGTCATTGATAAGCGTGATACTTGGCGTAAAAAGATCAAATGGTGCAAGCTAACAGCTATGCAAATCCTTGAAGAAGGCGAATGGGCTGGTAAATACATCCCAATCGTGCCTGTATATGGTCAAGAAGTCAGAGTTGATGACAAGCATAAGAAGTTCGGTCTAGTGCGTATGGCTAAAGACCCACAACGTATGTATAACTACTGGGCTACTGCTCTGACTGAAACTGTAGCATTAGCTCCTAAAGCTAAATGGTTGCTTGCTGAAGGTCAAGACGAAGGCCACGAAAACGAATGGGCAATGGCTAATATTAAAGCTATGCCTGTATTGCGTTACAAGCAAACTGACACAGAAGGCAGAACAGCACCAACGCCTGTAAGATTGCAGCCTGAACCACCACCAGCAGGTGTTATGTCAGCATTACAAGGCATGAACCAAGATTTAATGGCTGTAGTAGGTATCTTTGATCCTGGACAATTGCCACAAGGACAACAATCAGGCAAAGCATTACAAGGTCAGCAGTCACAAGCTGATATGACTAACTTTCACTACTATGACAACCTGACTCGCTCAATACGTCATACAGGTCGAATTATTCTTGATCTAATCCCTAAAATCTATGACCGTCAACGTGTAATGCGTATTATTGGCGATGATGGTAAGCCTGATATGGTTACCATTAACGAGCAAGGTCAAGACGAACAAGGCGTGTCTAAGGTCTTAAACGATGTAACTGTAGGCGAATATGACGTAGTAATGGAAACAGGCCCTGGCTACAATTCTAAACGTCAAGAAGCCGTAGATTCTATGATGGGCTTATTAGGTGCTGATCCTACATTGATGCAAACTGCTGGCGATCTAATCTTCCGCAACATGGACTTTCCAGGCGCAGAAGTCATTGCAGACAGACTTGCAGCATCTAATCCTATGGCGCAAATTGACGATAAGTCACCAATTCCACCGCAAGTACAGATGCAGTTGGCTCAGAGCAAACAACAGATTCAACAGCTTCAACAGCAAATTCAAGCTGAAGAAATGGATAAGAAATATCGTGCTACTGTGCAACAGCAAGTACAAGAAGCTGAAACTCAGCGTGAGAAGATGCGTTTAGATGTTAAGCGTGAAGATACTCAAATGCGTACTGATACACAAGCGCATGACACAGTTATTAAGACTCAGACTCAATTAGAAGTAGAGCAGTTAAAAGCGCAAGTAGCTATCTTGCTTGCAAATATGGATCATAAACAAGCTGAATTAGCTAACGCAGAAACTACCGAAAGAGCAATATGAAAAAAGAAGATCACGCAGCTTATATATCTAAAGAATTAGCAAAAAAATATAACAAAGAATTGCATGAAAAAGCCAAAACTCATCCAAAATATGAGAGTTTGCGTAAAGAAGTAGGTAAAAAACAAGCTATGGATGTAGTGCTTAACGATATTAATATAGGCAATTCTGAAAGAAGCGTACCAAAATAATGTTGTAAATACGCAACACTTATGATATAAATGAATTTGTAGCACCTACCTGTGGGATCACAGGGTTAATTCTTGGAGTTTTCCATGTCAGAAGCAAATGTAAGAACGGCAGATAATGTCGTAACAAGCGATAATTTAGCGGAATGGACTGCTAATAAACTTGGTTTAGCTAGTGAAGAAGCCCCTGTTGCGGCTGAAGCAGTCGAGGAAACTCCTGATTCAGAGCCAACAATCAAGGCTGAAGCTGAGAGTGAACCAGAGGCAGAAGATGAAGCGCAAGTAACAGACAAGCCTAAACAAAATCCCAAACTTGAAAAACGATTTTCTGAGCTTACAAAACGAGCCAAACAAGCTGAGGCCGACAAAGCAAACTTAGAAGCACGTTTACAAGAACTTGAGAGCAGACAAGCCCCTGTACCCCAACAAGTTGATCCTGTCATCGAAAAACCACAAGCATCGCAGTTTAATGATGCTTTTGAATACGCTGAAGCATTAGCTGAATGGAGCGCAGAAAAGGCATTAGAACAGCGTGATATACAAGAACAGCAACGCAAAGTAGATGAGCAGAGAAACGAAGTAATCAAGTCGTGGTCTGCAAAACTCGAAGCTGCTAAAGCTGATCTTCCTGACTTTGACGATATGGTAGCTTCTAGCAATGTACAAGTACGAGATGAAGTACGAGATGCAATCCTAGAATCAGATGTAGGCCCACAAATCCTATATCACCTAGCATCAGATGACGATTACGCTAATAAATTGGCAGCAATGCCGACTAATAAAGCACTCAAGGAATTAGGGAAATTGGAAGTTCAATTCGAGCGTAAAGAAGCTCCTATTGAGAAAAGCGAACCTGTTGCTAGAAGTAAAGCACCAGCACCGATTAAGCCAATCACAGCAGGAAAAGGAACGTCTGACGTTCTCATTGACGGAAATGGCGCATTTCATGGCACATACGCTCAATGGAAAGCTGCAAGACAGGCTAAACGGATACGCTGATAAACCCAATATTTAATAAAGGAAATAAATCATGGCAAATAATTTGCTAACCATTTCCAAGATCACTAACGAAGCATTGATGGTCTTGGAAAACGAATTAACATTTACATCAGAAGTAGATCGTAACTATGACGATCAATTCGCTGTGGTATAAAGCCTGCCTCAGTTTTTACTGTGGGTCTTATATTTGAGGTGGTAAGATCGGTAACACAGTAAACGTCCGTAAAAAGAGTTAGGTGTGCGGACGAAAAAGTTTCTCTGATTGACTTGGAGTCCCAGAAGTGGGTAACAAGGGGCAAGCGAAAGCAGCCTGAACGACTAAGTGAGAAGCCCCGAAAGGGATGCGATAGTCTGAACTAGGATATAACTAAAGAAGTCCTAGAGTGCGATTCGAAGAAGTTGCACCGCCATTGAAAAATGGTCAGTAAGTCGAAAGACTGAAAGTAACAGAATGAAACCTGGACGCTTTATTGGAACTACAGGCCCAGCTTTGAACGTAGAAGATTTCAATGAAACTTCTGTACCTGTAACTTTGTCAACACAGTTCCATGTGGATAAACGTATGTCCACATATATCCACTAAGGATATTGGCAAAATTTCTTCTGATTGACTTGGAAGCCCAGCAGTGGGCGACAGGGCGCAAGCAAGGCAACTGTGCAGCGTGAACGACTAAGTGAAGAAACCCTGAAATGGGATGCGATAGTCTGAACATTGGTATAACTTAACAAGAAACCGATGAGAGCGACCTGAAGCGGAAGCTCCACTACAGAACACCGTAGGGGTAACAGAATGACACAATTCACAACACAAGACCTGGCCTTGTCTTTGGACATGTTCAGCGATCGTGTATTGAAGCCTGCTGTAGCTGCTATTGCCAACAAGATTGACCGTGATGGTACTTTGCAAGCTGCTAACAACACAGCTAACATCGTTGGTACTGCTGGTACGCCCCCAACAGGTTTAATTACCTATTTGACGGCTGCTGCTTACCTTGACTCTGAAGGCGCACCTCGTGATGGTCGTAGATCATGTATCGTTGAGCCGTTCACTTCCGCTACTATTGTTGACAGCTTGAAAGGCCTATTTGTGCCACAAGAAGCTATTGGCGAACAGTATCGTAAAGGACTTATGGGTCGGGATTCCGCCGGGATGAACTGGAAAATGGATCAAAACGTGGTAGCTCACCAATTTGGTAGCTTTGCTGGTTCTGCAACTATTACTGGTTCAAGCGGTTTCTTGACAAGTGGTTGGGCTTCTAGCTCTAACATCACTTTGACATTAACTTCTGGCGTTAGCTTAAATCAAGGCGATACATTTACAATCGCTGGCGTTTATGCAGTTAACCCACAAAACCGTCAAGCCTATGGTTCAAACAAGTTGCGTAACTTTGTAGTTAATACAGCAGTTAGCGGTTCAGGTGGTACTATTTCTGTAAACGTAAGCCCTGCGGTTATTACTGCTGGTCAGTTCCAGAACGTATCTATTCCTACTGCTCTGTCAACAGCTACAGTTAACTTCTTTAATCAATCTGGTACTGTTTCCCCACAAAACATCATCATGCACCGCAATGCGTTTACTCTAGCAGTAGCCGATCTTGAGTTGCCAGAGGGTGTTCACTTTGCAGGTCGTGCAAGCGACAAGGAAATCGGTCTGTCAATGCGTGTAGTTCGTCAATACACCATTAACAATGACTCAATTCCTACACGTCTTGACGTTCTGTATGGTTGGGCTAATTTGTATCCTGAACTCGCTTGCCGTGTTGCAGCTTAATTCACGAATAACGAAAGGAAACTATAATGTCTAATCCAGGCCCAGCAGTAACCACTTCGATTCACCCACAAGTTTTAGGCTCTAACCAAGCATTGCGTTTGATCGCAACTGCTCAAGGTGTTAGCCTCGCAACTTTAGGTGATACCGCAGTTAACGTAATTGATGTAACCAACTATGTACCAGTATCCGTTATTACGGCTAACTGTAACAATGCTGGTGCAGCAGTATCCACAGCAAGCACCTATTTAGGTGTTTACACAGGCTTAGCAGGTACAGGTACAGCCGTATATACCAAAGCTGCTTTAGCAACTAACACAACTACTGCTAACGCATCGGTTGTAGCTGCAACTTTAGTAGCAAGTGCAACATCTGCTCAAACTTTGTATGTAAACGTATCTTCTGCTGCTGTAACAGGCACAATTGACGTATATGTATATGGTTACGACTTGTCAGCACAGTAATTTGTTGTAAAATAGAAGCCCAACCCCTAAAAAGGTTGGGTTTTTAACATTCTGAGGGGGCTTATGAAAAATGTAATGATTGCCATGCCTTGCTATTCAGCAAAGGTACACTTTCCTACTATGCGGTCTATTTTGCTTGATGCTATCAATATTATTGGTCGTGGCGATAAATTCTGTATTGCTGAAGATATTGGAAATAGCGATATAGCAGGATCAAGAGGAGCATTATTTGGTGCTTTTGTACGTTCTAATTGCGATACGCTAGTTTTTGTTGATGATGACGTATTTTGGGAGCCAGGAGCATTAATTAAGTTAATTGACTACCCTGTAGATGTAGTAGGTGGTATTTACCCTAAGAAGCAAGAGCCTATGGAATGGCCTTTTAAAATTGCCGAAAAAGAAGAATATCGTAATGATCCTGAAACAGGATTAATGGAAGTTTTAGGGCTTCCTGGTGGTTTTTTAAAGATTAGTAAAGATTGTGCTTTAAAGATGATTGAGGCATATCCTAGACAAACATTGCGTAGCGTAAGTGAAAACAGTCAATTTTGGCCTGTATTTGACCCTTATGAAACTCCTGACGGCAATCGTTTAAGTGAAGATTTCAGCTTTTGCCAAAGATGGATAGATATAGGTGGCAAAGTATGGGCAAATCTTGAATTTGAATTAGGTCATATCGGTTACAAAACTTTTAAAGGAAGTTGTGGAAAACACTTGAGGGAAGCACAAAACAATGTAAAATAGTTGCAGTATTACAACACTCACCTTTGCAAAGGGACAAATTATGTCAAGCACTACCGTTACTCGTGGTAATTCCCACGAAACTTTTTACATCACCCCATCCATTACTCCTGCTGCTGTAGCCGCAAATACTTCTGCTGCTCAGACTTTTAGCGTTGGTGGCTTACAAACTACCGATTTTGTGTTGGTTCAAGGCTATCAAGGCGCACAAACTACAGGTATTGTTATTGCTGAATCTGATTGCTTCACTGCTGGCGTATTATCAATACAGTTCGCAAACGTAACAACTGGTAGCGCAACACCTGCTTCTGGCTTGTATGCGGTTCAAATTACTCGTTTAGAAGGCCCAGCACCCTCTACTGCTGTTTAAGGATAAATCATGGCAAACGTATCAGCTTATAGATTTGTTGGCCCTACAACGGCTATTGCAGTAACTACAGCTAGTTCGACTTCTGTAACAATTACCCCTTTAGGTAATGATCAAGCGAACTTTTGTGGCTTTTTAAACGTAGGTACAACACCTATTGCTATTACTATTGCTCCAGCCGTTGCAGGAACTACGACAACTGCTGCGGCAGCCGTTCTTCCTACAGGTGGAAATAGCTCTAACAGTTTTGTTCTAGGTATCTCAATGTCACAACCTACCGTGATTGCCGTACCGCCTAGCTTTGCTATTACTGCTATTGGAACAGCTAATACGCTGTATGTATTGCCTATGGTTGATCAAAACTAAGGATAATTATGTCAAATTTTAACGGTGTAGCATCAGTTTCAACGACTAATATTGTCCCAGTTCAAGCGCAATTTGATTCTTCTGGTAATTGTTTAGGTCTTATTGGGCCAGGTGGAGTATTTTTTTCACCGCCATTAACTTCAGATACTATTACTGGTGCAACCATTGATAACAGCACAATTGGAGCAACTACACCTTCTACTGTAAATGCAACCAATGTATCAATAAACGGCAAATTGCACGTTTCTGCTACTGCACCTACGATTGCATCAGGTTTTGGTACAAGCCCTACGATTACAGCATTTAATTCATCAGCATTTAAAATTGTAGTTGGTACAGGTGGCGCAGCAAATGGTGTTATCACATTTCCTGCCGCACCTAATGGTTGGGTAGTATATGCACAAGACGTTACTAGCGGAACATCATTATTTTTACAGCAAACTGCAAGCACTACAACTTCTGCTACTTTAACAAGTTTTAGCATTACTTTAGGTACTGCTGCAAACATGACTGCTGGCGATACGATTATAGTAATGGCATTTCCTTATTAAGGATTAATATGGCTACTGGCCCAGCGTTAACGCAAGATCAAAATATCCTGCCTGTACAGGCTTATTTTAATTTAGACGGTACATTTAATACATTTATTGGTCAGGGCGTACCATTTACTGTCCCTGTAAGCGGTGCAGTAACTAATGCAACCATTACAAATAGTACGATTAATAGTACAACTATTGGTGCTACAACCCCTAGTACAGGGGTTTTTACTAATATAGCTACAACTACAGGCACGATTTCTACTACCCCAGTAGGATCAACCGATATTGCCAATAAACTGTATGTTGATACAGTAGCATTGGGCGTTAGCTGGAAAGAGCCTGCACAAGCAGCAACAACTGCCAATATTACGCTTTCAGGGCTTCAAACGATTGATGGCGTAACTTTAGTAGCTGGCAACATCGTCTTAGTTAAAAATCAGACAAACGCTGCTCAAAACGGCATTTACGTGGCTTCTAGCGGTGCTTGGTCTTATGCCCCTGGTTCTACTACTTGGGCGCAATATGTTGGCGCAATCATTTTCGTAGATGGTGGTGCTCAAGCAGGAAGCCTTTGGTATAACTTAGCTCAACCTGGTGGTACTTTAGGCACTACTGCAATGACATGGAGCAATTTCTCTTTGTCAGGTGTATATACAGCAGGTACAGGGTTAACCTTATCTGGCTCAACATTTAGCATTACCAATACTGCAGTAACCGCAGGTTCTTATGGCTCTGCTTCAAGCGTTCCTACTTATACAGTTAACTCTCAAGGTCAATTAACTGCTGCAAGTAATACAGCAATCGCTATCAATGGCAATCAAATCACTAGCGGTACAGTAGGCTCTAGCTATATTAGCGGTTCATATACAGGTATCACAGGCGTTGGTACGCTAACTGCTGGTACATGGAATGGCTCTACTATTACTGTTCCGTATGGCGGAACTGGCGTTACTAGCTTAAGTGGTATTGCTTACGGAAATGGTACTTCAGCATTTACAGCAGCGACAGGCTCACAAATTGCTTCAGCAATCGGCACAACAGCCGTAACTAATGCTACCAACGCTACAAATATAGCTGGTGGAGCAGCAGGACAAGTACCTTATCAAACTGGCGCAAGCACTACAGCATTTACTGCCACAGGTACATCAGGTCAAGTATTGACTAGCGCAGGCGCAGGAACTCCTACTTGGACAACTCCCACAACTGGTACAGTTACATCAGTAAGCGGCACAGGATCAGTAAACGGCATCACGCTGACAGGCACAGTTACTTCTAGCGGAAGTCTTACACTAGGCGGCACTTTAGGAAGCATTGCAAACAGCCAGCTTACTAATAGTTCTATTACTTTTGGCTCTACTGCTGCTGCTTTAGGAACTACGGTTAGCGCATTTAATGGCGTGTCTATTGGCGCAACCACTCGTTCTACTGGTGACTTTACTAGCATTAGTGGAAATACTATTACTAGCACAACCCCAGTATTAAGTTTTAATGCAACTAATACTATTGCATCTTTTGGAACAACGACAGCTAGTTCATACAACCAGCTAATTATTCAAAATAAATCAGGAACTGCTGGTGCGTCTACAAACTATGTAATTTCTAATGATATAGGCACAGACTCAACTTATTATGGTGAGTTTGGCATGAATTCATCAGTATTTAGTGCATCTACGCCTAGCGACTTTTTTAGTATTAATAATGGTGTTTACTTCTCAGGTCACGATGGCGATATTTCATTGGGTTCTGGAAATGGTTATAAAACTTATTTAGCTTGGGGTACAACAGGACAATCAGCTCACGTTATTAATGCTTCAGGTGCTATTGGTTTATCTACAAACTTGGGAACAACCCCAGCACTTAGCGGTACAACTGGATTTGGAACAAGCGGTCAAGTATTGACTTCAGGCGGTAGCTCTGCAGCTCCTACATGGACTACAGTTACATCAGGCATCACAATTACTGACGATACATCTACTAATGCCACTCGTTATTTAACATTTACAAGCGCAACTAGCGGTTCAATTACAGGTGAAAATACTTCATCCACAAAACTGCAATATAACCCTTCTACGGGAATTTTAACTGCTGCATTTAGTGGGGCTCATAACGGTACTGTAGGCGCAATTACTCCTGCTGCTGGTACATTTACCGTAGCAAAAGCAACTGAATATACAGAAACTAAAGCTGCTCTTTCTAGCGGTGCTATTGATTTATCTACAGGTAATTACTTTACTTACACAGTATCAGGATCAACAACATTTACAGTCAGCAATGGCGCATCTAGCGGTACAGTAAACTCATTTATTCTTGACCTTACTAATGGTGGTTCAGCCACAATTACTTGGATTTCAGGAACTAAATGGGCTGGCGGTACTGCTCCTACACTTACATCTTCAGGTCGTGATGTATTAGGTTTCTTTACAGAAGATGGTGGCACTACTTGGAATGGTTTTGTTCTAGGAAAGGCAATGGCCTAATGCCAGTTCGTGATCTATTGATGTCTGCTGGCGGCGCTTCCGCACCAGCTACCTACATTGAAGATGTATTTTCAACTTATTTATATACTGGCACAGGAGCTACTCAATCTATTAATAATGGTATAGACCTTGCTGGTAAAGGTGGAATGACATGGATAAAAAACAGAAATGGTACTTTTTATAATACTTTATTTGATACTGCAAGAGGAGCTTCAAATGAAATTTATTCAAATGTTACATCAGCACAAGACACCAATACTGCAACTTTAAATTCTTTTAATTCAAATGGTTTTTCTTTGGGGTCTAATGCAGGCGTTAATAATTCTGGTTCAACATACGCTTCTTGGACATTCCGTAAACAACCTAAGTTTTTTGATGTAGTTCAGTATACTGGTAATGGAGTAGCAGGAACAACAATTAATCATAGTCTTGGCTCTGTGCCAGGAATGATTATTATCAAAAGATTATCAACTGGTGGCGATGATTGGCCTGTTTATCATTCTGCGCTTGGAAATAGCAATATTGTATTTTTAAATAAAACAAACGCATCAGGAGGAAGTATATCTTTTAATAATACAACTCCTACATCAACAGTATTTACTATAGGTGGAAATGCCGCTGTAAATGCTTCAGGAGATACTTACATAGCCTACCTATTCGCTTCTAACGCTGGTGGTTTTGGCACAGCAGGAACAGATAATGTCATTAGTTGCGGAACATATTCCAGAAATGGCTCTGCTTCTACAAATGTAAATTTAGGATTTGAACCACAATGGATAATTACAAAAAGAGTAGACTCTACTGGTAATTGGGAAGTAGAAGACAATATGAGAGGTTTTCCAGCGTGGCCTACAGGATATGGAAATACTCTTTTTCCTAACACTTCTGGTTCTGAAGCGGCTGAAAATTCTACTGTTGCTCCAAATGCTACAGGGTTTAATACTCCAACTGGAGGGTCTGCTGCAACCTACATCTACATGGCAATCCGTAGACTAATGAAACCACCTACTACTGGCACTAGCGTGTTTAGCCCTGTAGTAGCAACTCCTAGCGGAACACCCAATACAGTTACAACTAATTTTCCTGTTGATTTAAACATTAACAAAGAAAACAGTTATAACGCTAGTGGCGGTGTTTATGTGTGGGATAGGCTTAGAGGAACAAATCAATCGGGCGGTTTAAGCATTAAAACAAATAATCCTAATGCAGAAAATACAGAAGCCGCTGGTTTTGGTTTTGATAATAATACAGCTATTGTAGATGCTTACAATAATTCTCAGCTTGGAATTAGCGATGCAGTTTCTTATTGGAATTTCCGCAGAGCACCCACATTTTTTGATGAAGTTTGTTATACAGGAACAGGAAGTGCAACAACACAAACACATAATTTAACTGTTGCTCCTGAATTAATAATTGTTAAAGACCGTTCTAGTTCAAATGATTGGTGGGTTTATCATTCAACAACAGGAAATACTAAATATTCTGTATTAAACACAACCGCAATACCTGTAACAAGTTCAACAGCTTGGAATAACACAACTCCAACATCTAGTGTATTTAGCATTGGAACTGGAGCTTCAGTAAATACTTCTGGTGACAATTATGTAGCTTATTTATTTGCTACTTGCTCTGGAGTATCTAAAGTAGGTTCATTTACTGGTACAGGTGCTACACAGACTATTAACTGTGGATTTGGTTCTGGTGGCGCAAGGTTTATATTAATTAAACGCACAGATTCTACAGGTGATTGGTATTGTTACGATTCTGCTAATGGACTTACAAGCAGTTCTAGTCCTTATTTATTATGGGATTCTACCGCAGCTCAAGTAACAGGTAATAATGGAGTTTATGCTTCTTCAGGTGGATTTACATTAGGCGCAACAGCATCAACAACTACTAATATTTCTACCGCAACTTACATTTTCTTAGCTATTGCATAGGACAAATCATGGCAATCTTTATCAATACTCAAACATTGGCTTATCCTGTTTATCAAAATCAAATTCAAGCAGAATATCCTAACACTAGCTTTCCTACACCTTTTGTAGCTCCTGAGCCTTATGCTCCTGTATTTGATAGCCCACAGCCTAGCTATGACCCTATCACTCAATCTGTAGTACAAGGCACACCAACACAAACTGATGGTCAATGGTATCAAACATGGACTGTAGTAGCTTTAGATGCAGAACAGATTGCTTACAATCAAGCGCAAAAAGCCCAACAAAACAAACAACAGGCTTCTACAATCCTATCTAATACAGATTGGACTTCTATTGCTGATGTTGCCGACCCTGCTAAATCTAATCCTTATTTAACTAATCAAGCTGAGTTCACAGCCTATAGAAGTACAATTAGAAACATTGCGGTAAATCCTACATGGGATGCAGTATTTCCAACAGCACCTACAGAGCAATGGAGTAGCTAATGAATTGGAAAATTACCGATATTACT
>Ga0364887_10689_pt1 | contig 14039 bp, 14 predicted proteins | sample ExccelJu500001D4_4_FD_206924 | JGI IMG/M metagenome (GOLD analysis project Ga0364887, IMG submission 206924) | Enriched cells from Trout Bog Lake Hypolimnion, Wisconsin, USA - BchlTB.July23.5000.01.D4 | ecosystem: Environmental > Aquatic > Freshwater > Lake > Hypolimnion/Profundal zone | place...
AAACAAAACCGGTTACCTTTTATGCTTATGAAGAAGTGAAAAGGCGAGTTGTAACAAAATCATCAACTGCAACAACGAGTAACGCTAAACCTAAAAAAGAGGATACCAGATTAAAATATACAACTTCACTCGAAAATAATTACCAGGATATATTATCGCCTGAATTGTCGCTGATATTCAACAGAAAAATAAAGACCTCTGATTCTTTTAAAATAGTTCTGACAGATACAGGATATAAAGCTCTAGACAACTATAAAATCACTTTGGACACTTCTTTAACCAAAATTTCCGTTTGGTACAATTGGAAAGAAAATACCCAACTCAAGTTATTGATACCCAAAAATGCTGTATCCGATTCAGTTGGTACGACACTTGTTAAATCAGATACCTTAAAGTTTGTTACCAAAAAAGAATCAGATTATGGTTCTATAAAGATCAGGGTTTCAAATGTGGATTATTCCAAACATCCGGTTCTTCAATTCATAAAGTCCGATAAAGTAGTGGATAGCATTCCATTTGTTCAGAGAGATATTTACCGTAAACTATTTCATCCAGGTGAATATGACCTAAGGATACTTTATGATTTAAATAAAAACGGCACCTGGGATCCCGGTAATTATAAGAAAAGACTGCAACCTGAAATAGTACATGCCATTTCGAAAAAACTTATTGTAAAACCCGATTATGACAATGAATTGGAAATAAGTCTGTAATTTATCTATCCATATGGTTTTCCGGCAGTTAGAATTCGTATTATTATCTTTACAGCATGCAGCTTCCTTCCATTCTTCTTGAAAATGCAGTAGCACAATTTGCAAAACTCCCGGGTATTGGTAAAAAAACAGCATTACGTCTGGTGTTACACTTATTGAAACAGGATGTGCATGATGTAGACAGCTTCAGCCAAACCATCTCCCGGATGAGAAGGGATATTAAATTTTGCCAGCGATGCCAGAATATCAGTGATGGAGATATTTGTACTATCTGCAGTAACAGCATGCGCAATCAACATCTCATCTGTGTGGTGGAAACCATTCGCGATGTTATTGCCATAGAAAGCACCCAGCAATTTAATGGAACCTATCATGTATTGGGAGGCATCATTTCACCACTGGATGGTATTGGACCGGATCAACTAAATATAGAAACCCTGGTCAGTCGGATAGAAAAAGAACAAACCGAAGAATTAATTTTCGCCTTAAGCCCTACGATTCAAGGTGATACCACGATCTATTATATTCAAAAAAAGATTACAGCTTTTTCCTGCAGGGTCACCACCATTGCAAGGGGTATCGCTTTTGGGGGCGAACTGGAATATGCAGATGAAATGACACTGGCCAGAAGTTTGGCTAACCGCCTCCCAGTTCAGCAGTATGTAAGATAAAATTCCGTTTCTGATAAATTTATCGGTCTCCATAACTAAAGCCCCTTGACAAAAGGGATTAATTTTGAAAAAAAATTACACGTATGTTATTAAACCTCATTAAAGAATTACCCTGGATGTTCGTTATAGCGCTGGTAATTTGGTTATTTATAGCCTTTTTGTTCTGGGTAAGATTTTTCGGGGGTAATTCGATAAGAATACTTCAAAAAACGATCAACCAGGTTATCATAGTGATTATCGCACTGGTACTCACCATTGGCGACATCTGGCTTTTTGTTCAGTATTTGCCCAGCCATTACCGAAGGGATATAAGTCAGGAGCAAGGCGTTTCCCTAACTGCCAATGAACTGATCCATCAGTTTCAATCCAATGAAAACCTTGCTAATACGCTTTACAATAATAAAGTGGTCGAAATTACCGGTGAAGTAGAAAAGTCTGAAACCGATAGTAGCAATACTACCCTGGTATTGAAAGCCGGTATTGAGGGCGCATCTATTTCCTGCAGGCTGCAACACAAGCAGGATGTTGTTTCTGGTGCTACTGTAACTGTAAAAGGGTTACTAACTGGCTATATTATGGAACAGGTTCAACTCAGTGAAGCTATCATAACAGGAACAATAAAGCCTCCTGTAAAGAACCTGGATACTAGCCATGCAACAACAACGGTACGGGATACCCTAACAACAGTAACAGCAGCAAAACCCGAAATCAAAGCCGAGGCAAAAGTTTATTCCACGCAGAAAGCAAAAGTTCGTTTCTTTTCCAAAACACCGGAAGAAGATATTGAAGCTACCAACAGTCAGGTCATATCCAAACTCAATGAAAAGACAGGCCAGTTGAGTTTTGCAGCACTCATCAAAGGTTTTCATTTTGAGAATGAGTTAATGCAGGATCATTTTAACTCAAAGGAGTATATGAACAGCGATAGCCTCCCCAAAAGCGAATTCAAGGGTTCAGTGACCAATATAAGTTCGGTTGACTTTTCAAAAGACGGCGTATATCCCCTCACAGTTACCGGTAATTTGTCTATTCATGGGTTTACACATAAAATAGCTATAACTGGATCTTTAACGATCACCAATGGCAAAGTTGCTTTGAAAAGTATCTTTAACATTAAACGATTGGATTATGGAATCACTACAAATGAAATAGCTGATGTTCTTGAAATAACCGTTACCTGCGCTTTTGATTAAATAATCATCTTTGGAAATTCAAGCCCCTCCTGCTAATTTTGCCCTAGCAGGAGGATTTGTTTATTGTTCGGCCTGTACAAAAATTGAACTAATAAACGTTACGAAGTTTACAGAACAACAGTTCACTCCAAGACGTTTAAGTCCATTTTTTACAGTTTCATTCCTGTTTCGGGACCATTTTAATTTTCATATAAGAAATCTTTTATCCGGATAATCTCCGATAAAAATTTTGAACAAAAAATTGAGGTTACATGAGTATACATAATGAATTAGCAACAAGGATCCTGGTAATAGATGGGGCAATGGGTACGATGATCCAGCGTCACAAATTAACTGAAGCCGATTACAGGGGTGACCGATTTAAAGACTGGCACAAAGATGTAAAAGGCAATAATGACCTCCTGAGTATTACCCAACCTCAGATCATAACCGGCATTCATGAACTCTACCTGGAAGCAGGTGCCGATATCATCGAAACAAATACTTTCAGCAGTACTTTTATTGCACAGGCAGATTATGATATGCAATCACTGGCCTACGAATTAAATGTAGCCGCGGCATCCTGTGCTAAAGCAGCAGTGACAAAGTACACAAAAATAGATCCCGGCAAGCCCCGTTTTATAGCAGGTGCTATTGGACCGCTCAATAAAACATTAAGCCTTTCTCCGGATGTAAACAATCCCGGATTCCGTGCCGTAACATTTGATGAAGTAGTGGAGGCGTATTACGAACAGGTTAAAGGTTTGACTGATGGTGGAGTAGACATCCTGCTTATAGAAACCATTTTTGATACCCTCAATGCCAAGGCAGCCATTTTTGCGATCAGAAAATTTTTCAGGGATACCGGAAAAAAGGAATTGCCCATCATGATCAGCGGAACAATTACCGATGCCAGCGGTAGAACATTAAGCGGACAAACACTTGAAGCGTTTTATACCTCGGTCATGCACGCCAATCCATTAAGTATTGGACTCAACTGTGCATTGGGAGCCGCAGAAATGAGAGCACATATTGAGGAACTGGCACAGATATCCGCTTGTTATACTTCCGCATACCCCAATGCAGGATTGCCCAATGCAATGGGCGAGTATGATGAACAACCTCACCAAACCGCTCACTTTATTGAAGAATGGGCAAAAGAGGGATTTGTGAACATTGTTGGCGGATGTTGCGGAACAACACCAGACCATATCAAACATATTGCTGAACATGTAAAAGGTATCCGTCCAAGGTCTTTACCTATCATGGAAGATTCCTTAATGTAAGCTTTAAAATATTCAATTACAGTTTTAGTCAAGTTCAGTTTCATACAGAAAATTACACAATGAATATCAAGCCTTACCTGCGATTATCCGGATTAGAGCCACTGACCATAAGACCAGAAACCAATTTTGTAAATGTGGGTGAAAGAACCAATGTTACAGGTTCTAAAAAATTTGCCAGACTGATCAGGGAAAATAAATACGAAGAAGCCTTATCAGTAGCCCGTCAGCAGGTAGAAAGCGGCGCCCAGATTCTGGACGTGAACATGGATGATGCTTTATTGGATGGAGTTCACGCCATGACAACCTTTCTTAATCTGCTGCAGGCAGAACCAGACATTGCGAAAATTCCTGTCATGATCGACAGCAGTAAATTCTCGATCATTGAAGCCGGATTGAAATGTGTGCAGGGCAGATGTGTTGTAAATTCGATTTCTTTAAAAGAAGGTGAAGAAAAGTTTATTGAACAGGCCACCATTTGTAAAGCTTATGGAGCCGCGGTGATTGTTATGGCTTTTGATGAACAAGGACAGGCTGATACCAAAGAAAGGAAAATTTCGATCTGCCACAGAGCCTATAAGATTTTAACTGAACAGGTTGGCTATCAGCCACAGGATATCATTTTTGATCCCAACATATTTGCAGTTGCAACCGGTATTGAAGAACATAATAATTATGCCGTTGATTTTATCGAAGCTACCAGGGAAATCAAACGCCTCATGCCTTTGACCAAAGTGAGCGGAGGTGTTTCCAATGTGTCTTTCTCCTTCAGGGGCAATGACCATGTGCGTGAAGCCATTCATTCTGTATTCCTTTACTATGCCATTAAAGCCGGAATGGATATGGGTATTGTCAATGCAGGGCAGCTGGTTATCTACGACGAGATAGAACCCCGGTTAAGGGAACTATGTGAGGATGTATTGCTGAACCGAAATAATGACAATAATGAGGCAACTGAAAAATTGATCCTATTTGCTGAATCCGTTAAAGGAAAAGGAAAAGAGGAAGTCAGGGAACTTACCTGGAGAAACAATTCTGTTGAAGAACGTTTAAAACATTCGCTTGTCAATGGCATCACTGATTTTATAGATGAAGACACGGAGGAAGCAAGATTAAAGTATCCCAAGCCCCTTGATGTAATTGAAGGGCCACTCATGGATGGCATGAATACTGTTGGTGACCTTTTTGGAGCAGGAAAGATGTTTCTTCCGCAAGTTGTAAAAAGTGCCAGGGTGATGAAAAAATCAGTTGCGATCTTAACGCCCTATATTGAGGCTGAAAAAGAATTACGCAAACAGGCCCATTTAAAAGCAGGTACAGTCAATGAAGAATCTGCAGGAGCAGCCAAAATCCTGCTTGCTACTGTTAAAGGTGATGTTCATGATATCGGTAAAAACATCGTAGGCGTAGTTTTAGGCTGTAATGGATATGATATTATTGACCTCGGTGTAATGGTTCATGCAGATAAAATCCTGGATACTGCGATCCGGGAAAAAGCAGATATCATAGGTCTTAGTGGCTTAATTACACCCTCACTGGATGAAATGGTGCATATTGCCAGAGAAATGACCCGTAGAGGAATGACCCAACCTTTACTCATTGGTGGGGCCACTACTTCACGCATACATACAGCCGTTAAAATCGCCCCTGAATACAAAAATGGTATCGTCCATGTACTGGATGCTTCAAGAAGTGTAACTGTAGCAGGGTCCTTACTGAATAAAGACCTGAAATCGCCTTTCCTGGAAGAAATCAATTTGGAATACCTTCAATTGAAAGAGCATTTTGACAACCGCAAATCAATCAAAAACTATCTTGCTTATTCCGAGGCAAAAAAGAACAAGGTCAATATAGACTGGACCAATTACCGTCCTGTAACCCCTTCTTTTTTGGGTACTCAGGTAATTGAAATCACTGATTTAAATGTATTGAGAAGTTATATTGACTGGAAACCCTTTTTCATTACCTGGGAGATGCATGGTAATTTTCCGGCGATCCTTACAGATGCGATTATTGGTACAGAAGCAACCCGGCTTTTTGAGGATGCGAACCGGCTTTTAGATCAGATCATCCTTGAAAAATGGCTTACAGCAAAAGGGATGGTAGGATTCTGGCAGGCCTGCAGCATTGAGGATGACGTTATTTTGACTACTGAAACCGGTGAGGTAAAACTTAGCTTCCTAAGACAGCAAATTCAGAAAGCAAAAGACCAGCCCAATATCAGTCTTGCCGATTTTATCAGGCCGCAATTAACAGATGAAAACAGTACAACTACTGATCATTTAGGAGCTTTTGCTGTAAGTATACAAGGAATTGAACCACATATACAGTCATTTGAGGCAGTACATGATGACTATAATAAAATCATGTTGCAGGCATTGGCAGACAGGCTCGCGGAAGCCTTTGCAGAATACCTGCACTTCAGAACAAGAACTGAGTTTTGGGGATATGTGAAGAACGAAAATTTGACGAATGAAGAACTTATTCATGAAAAATACCAGGGTATTCGTCCAGCCCCCGGCTATCCCGCCTGCCCGGATCATACCGAAAAATACAAGTTATTTGATTTGCTTAAAGTGACCGACCGAATTGGGATCAGCCTTACAGAATCATTAGCCATGTATCCTGCTTCATCCGTATGTGGCTGGTATTTTAGTCACCCGCAAAGTCAGTATTTTGGCGTGGGTAAAATTTCAAAAGACCAGTTGGAAGATTATGCATCGAGGAAAAACATGCCAATTGAAGATGCGGAGAGATGGTTAAGGCAGCAAATTGAATAATAGCTGATGCCGATTCAACAAACAAGTGAAAGGTCAGTTTCTTTCAAGTAACCACCATAATTTCTTTCTTGTCTTTATTTTATAGTTTTGGCTGATATACACTTGTATATGTTTCATAGCATTGTCATAATCGTCCGTTAGTAGAATCAAATCCAGGTCCTCATGTTTAATGGTGCCTTTATTCGCCATCAAGCGCATATAATCTAATAAGGGTTGGTAGTATTTTACTCCGAAAATAACGATAGGAAAACGTTCAACACATTTCGTCTGTACAAGTGTAAGTGTTTCAAAGAATTCATCCATTGTTCCAAAGCCACCGGGAAGGATAATAAAGGCAAAAGAATATTTGACCAGGATTACTTTCCTAATAAAAAAATGATTGAAAGTAAGGGTCTTATGAACATACAAATTAGGCTTCTGCTCGAAAGGCAATTTTATATTACAGCCTATGGACTGACCGCCATTTTCAAAAGCTCCTTTATTAGCAGCCTCCATAACACCTGGCCCTCCCCCTGTTAGGGTAGTAAAACCCAATGCAGCAATTCGCTTACCAAATTCAACACCGGCAAGATAATAGGGATGAGATTCATCAAATCGGGCACTGCCGAAAACAGTGATACAGGGACCAACAAAATGCAAGGTCCGGAATGCCCTTATAAATTCCCGGAATACTCTCCAGGCAAAGCCCAATTCAAAAATGCGGTGTTTGGGTCCTTCAAGATAAATATGTTCAACCGCAGGGATGATTCTTTCATTTTTATTGGCTGGCTTCATCTGTTGCTTCATTTTTCCGGTAAACAGATTAAAAATACACAAATTTATAGTCCATTGCCTCACTTAAATTTGAACTTATTATACGTCAGGATGCATGGAATGGTATTGTTTCAGCAGTTTACTCAAATTCAATTCATTGTAGCGATTATTTCCTTCAAAATATAATACAGGAATGAGTTACAGCCGATTGGTCCTTTCAATACCGCAACAATGATGAAGATTTATAATTTTTGAACTGCCTGTTCTGTAATACTTTTGCAGCTCAAAAATTAACAATTTTATGCATATTCGTAAAATTCCATTCATTTTTACCACGCTCCTGATACTTTTAAGTTTTTCTATTTGCGCACAGACAACAACAACCAAAGAAAAAACGAAGAAAAAACACAAAAAATCTGAATTCTATTTTTCATGGGGATATAACAAAGAATGGTACACCCATAGTAATATCCATATTAGTCAGCCAGGTGTCGGCAACGATTATACGTTTACAGCAGTTAAAGCACATGACCATATAGGCTGGGATATGGGGATCTTTAAAATTCCATTATCCATTCCCCAATATAATTACAGGATTGGTTTTACACTCAATGCTGAGAAGAACCTTTTCTTTGAAATCAACTTTGACCATACAAAATATATTTTTGCTGACCAGAATGCACATATCAAAGGAACTCTGAATAACCGACAGGTGGATACTACTGTGGCTTTTAATGCAGCCAATGGCTTTTACTATTACCTCAATAACGGAGCAAACTTTTTGCTCTTTAATCTGGTAAAACGCTGGCCTTTATACCATTCTGCCAATAATCATTTCAAGGTAGATGGATTAGGAAAAGCAGGTATTGGTCCTGTGATCCCACATGTACAGGATGAATTATTTGGTGAGCCCAATGCCCCACACTTTCAGTTGGGTGGCTGGAATATAGGAACAGAAGCTGCTGTAAGAGCTACCTTTTATAAGACAGTTTATCTTGAATTTGCCAATAAAATTGATTACGCGCGTTATAGTGGATTGAAAATTTATGATGGAACTGCCAAACAGGCTTTTGGAACATATGAACTGATTTTAAATCTGGGATTCACTTTTTAATATTTTTCAATAAAAATCATTATTTTAAGGTTCGGCAGGTTGCTTTTGGTTGCCTGCCGTTTTTTTTACTCATGAAATAACCATCACCATACATGCGTGTCATCTCCTATAATACGAACGGCATCAGGGCCGCTATAAAAAAAGGTTTTATTGAATGGTTAGCTACCGATCCTGCTGATATTATTTGTATCCAGGAAACAAAAGCCACTAAAGGTGATGTGGATGTTACAGCTATAGAGGCCCTTGGCTATGAAACATATTGGTTTTCAGCACAAAAAAAGGGGTATAGTGGTGTGGCAGTATTTACCAGGATCAAACCGGATCATGTGGAATATGGATCTCAGATAGCGCAAAGTGATAGTGAGGGCAGGGTAATCAGGGTTGATTTTGCTGATATTACTTTGGTCAATGCCTATTTCCCATCTGGCACCAGTGGAGATGAAAGACAAACCTATAAATACAAATGGCTGGATGAATTTCACGGATACCTGAATGAATTACGTAAATCAAGGCCAAAGCTTATCATAACCGGCGATTATAATATTGCACATATGGCAATTGATATTCATGATCCAAAAGGCAATAAGAATTCATCCGGATTCCTGCCCGAAGAAAGAGAATGGATGTCCACTTTTCTCAACGATGGTTATGTAGACAGCTTCAGGACGCTTCATCCGGATACCACCGGAGCGTACAGCTGGTGGAGCCAGCGTTTTCCTAGTGTAAGGCTGGAGAATAAAGGCTGGAGAATCGACTATATCTGTATCACTGCCAACCTTAAAGAAGCACTAACAAATGCCAGGATCTTTCCTGATGTTAAACATAGTGACCATTGCCCTATTTATGCAGAATTAAAATTGTAAGGATGATCATCTATAATGTAACTAATAAAGTGGACCACAGTATACATGAAGACTGGCTCCTATGGATGAAAGAGATCCATATTCCGGAAGTAATGAACACCGGTTGCTTTTCCAGATTCCAGTTTGTACGGTTACTGGATACGGATGAATCGGATGGATTTACCTATGCTACCCAATATTTTGCAGTAAGCATGGAAGATTATACAAGATACCTTGGACAATTTGCTAATCAGCTGAGAGAAAAGGCTACAATTCAATGGGGTAATCATTTCATAGCATTCCGCTCCCTGATGGAGCTTGTGTATTAAGTGTGGAAATATATTATAACCTGTTTTGATAATCGCAAATGTTCGCTATATTCCCTCAAAGCCATACAGGCAGTACATTTCATTGAAAAGGTCACGAAACCCTTTACTGTAAAGGGTTTCAGCATAACAAGACAAAGAAAAAGGATTATTCTTATTTACTGAATCTCTTAAAACCCTTTCCTAATAAGGGTTTTAGCAATATCAAAAGCTTTTGTTTAAAAGTAAAAAAATTTTGTTGCTTGATAAAAGCGGATAAATTTGTTCCTGTTAAATAACCAATCAAATACACATTTATGAACAAAGCTGAATTGATAGCTAAACTTGCTGAGGATGCGGGTGTTACCAAAACCCAGGCAAACGCTGCATTAGACTCTTTCGTTGAAGCAGTGACCAAGACATTAAAAGGTGGAGGAAAAGTAACATTAGTAGGTTTTGGTACCTTCTCAGTATCAAAACGTGCTGCAAGAACTGGTCGTAATCCTCAAACAGGTGCCACAATAAAGATCAAAGCAAAGAAAGTTGCCCGTTTTAAAGCAGGTAAGGAATTAAGCAGTAAACTATGATTCTTACTAAAAAAAATTAAAGTCCTGCAATCTGGCAGGACTTTTTTATTTTTGGGGTTCACTTAAGTAAAATAAAATAAAATACCATGGGCAGAGGTGACAAAAAAACAGCAAAAGGCAAACGTTTTAAAGGTTCTTTTGGTAAAAGCAGACCACATACCAATACTGCAGCTCCCAAAAAACCAGCTGAAAAAGCTTCTTAATTTATACAAGAAGTCAAAGAGATTAAAGCAATTCCTGTTTCAGGAGTTGCTTTTTTTGTTTCCCCACCTTCAAAGCAAACACATAATATCTTAACTGTCAGATACTTAGATAATTCTACACGTTAAGTAGATGCTGATCCATTTTTAGTAACAATTTCTTCATCCTGTCATCATGTTTACTTAACATGATAACTTGAATTTTGGAAAACTAATTGTTAGATGGAACGCAGAAAGGTCGACGTAGCAATTATAAGTGATTTACACTTAGGCACTTATGGTTGTCAAGCCAAAGAAATAGTAAATTATCTTAAAAGTATCTCTCCTCAGATCCTCATTCTAAATGGTGATGTCATTGATGTTTGGCAATTTAGAAAACGGTATTTCCCTATAGAACATATTCAGGTTATCAAAGAAATCATGAGTCTGGCTGCCAAAGGCACCAGGGTTATTTATGTAACCGGTAATCATGATGAAGCCATGAGACGGTATAGCGATATTGAATTTGGCAATTTTCAGTTGGTGGATAAAGTCGTGATGGAGATCGATGGTAAAGTATGCTGGATATTTCATGGTGATGTATTTGATACAACTACAAAAGGATTTGCTAAAATGCTGGCAAAGCTGGGTAGTCATGGCTATGATCTGTTGATCCGCTTTAACCGCTTTATGAACTGGATCCTGGAAATGGTAGGTCGTGAAAAGATGAGCCTTTCGAAAAATGTAATGGACAGGGTGAATAAAGCTGTTATCCGAATCAACAATTTTGAACAGACCGCAGCTGAAATCGCAATTGAAAAACAATACGATTATGTGATCTGTGGTCATATTCATGAACCTCAGATGCGTACCGTAGAAACCAAAAATGGTAAAGTCATTTACCTGAACAGCGGAGATTGGGTAGAACACCTCACTGGCCTTGAATTTTACGACAATGAATGGCATATCTACCAGCATGATGAGAAAAAATTTGCTTCCGTTTCAACTGTAAAAATGGACAAGAAGCTTCCACAATTGAATGTGCTGACAGATGAAGTTGGCATGTTTATCAGTTCACTGGGAAAGCCAACAGAATCTTTTAATAGCAAAGCCGCTTTTTCTGCAGCATTTCCTTTTAACTAAACTATCCTAACCAATTCGTTATGAAAATATTTTACGCTATACAAGCTACTGGAAACGGACATATCAGCAGGGCAATGGAGTTAATGCCTTTCCTACAGCAATATGGAGAAGTGGATGTTTTTTTAAGCGGCAGCAACTCCAATCTGAATGCAGCATTGCCCGTGAAATTCAGGAGCAATGGCATGAGTCTCTTTTATGGCAACAGAGGCGGACTTGATTACCGTAAAATGCTCATGGCTTTTTCACCCATTCGCATCTGGAATGAGGCTAAATCCCTTCCAGTAGAGAAGTATGATGTTGTGATCAATGATTTTGAAAGCATCACTTCACTCGCCTGCAGATTAAAAAAAGTAAAGAGCATCAATTTTGGTCACCAGGCAAGCTTCATGTCTCCGCATACACCCCGACCTTCCAGGAAGGATCCTGCAGGCGAGATTGTCTTGAAAAACTACGCACCTGCAACAACCTATACTGGTCTGCATTTCGAAAAATATGATGATTTTATACTGCCTCCAGTTATTAAAAACCAAATCCTCCAGGCAGATCCAAAGGACCTTGGGCATATAACAGTTTATTTATCTCATTATAGCGATGAAGTGGTTACCGCCGCTTTACAAAAACTGGACGGTCTTCAATTTGAAGTATTCAGTAAAAAAATCAAAACCAAAACTACCATCGGGAACATCACTTATATCCCGGTAAGCAGTGATGCCTTTAATCAAAGTATGATCCATGCACAAGGTATCATCACCGGGGCTGGTTTTGAAACACCAGCAGAAGCTTTGTATTTGGGTAAGAAGTTAATGTGTCTCCCTATCAGGGGCCAGTATGAGCAGCTTTGCAATGCCGAAGCTTTAAAAAGATTTGATGTACCCATACTATATTCTTTAGATGATCAGTTTTCAACTCAGGTACAAAGTTGGCTGACAGGGCCGGGGCATAAACCCCTGACTTTATCTCATTCAACTTATGAGATCGTACAACAGGTAATGGAAAAAGCAAGAAACGTACATCCTGATACCCTTATGAATGATCGTATCAATAGTCCATTTGTTTTAGGTTAAATTCAGAGATACCTTGTAGGATACAGTTTTAAGTTATACCTGTTTCCAAAGACAATAATACCTGCCAGGCATCTCCTGTTTTACCCTGATCTAATAACTCTTTTGCAAGCAGATGCAATTCTATTTCCATCTCTGCAGGCTGTATGGAAAAATACAATACAATATGAGTGAGCTTTTGATTTGAAAATAAGGGATCGATCTCCGGCAGTTGATTGAATACCATGAGTTTTTGAAGATCCGTTTCAGTTAAAATCTCTGAATCCCTGATACTCTGTGGTAAATCTTCGTAATGCAATTGTCTTATTTTATTAATTTAAATCAGGCTGGTAAAATAGAAAACGCTGATTCTTCTGCTACAATGGTGCTGCTTATTTTTCCAATTCCCTCTATTTCAATTTCAACAATATCATCAGGTTTAAGCCATTGCGCTGTATAATTGGCATCTTCCGAAATCCTTGCCTTATTCAAGTCTGCTAATGAACCATTTAATGCCGTTCCACTGGAAATAATATCGCCCGGCTGTAAAGTGGCACCATAGGAAGCCCTTTCAATGATTTCGGCGAAAGTCCAATTCATATCTTTCGTATTGGCCTCTGTTGTATTGACCCCATTCATACTTGCTTTGATGGTAAAACCCCAGTTCTTGCCTGTATGATCTGGTTTCCCTTCAACTAGTAACCCTTCCAGTTCATCCGTTGTAACAAGACATGGACCCAGCACAATTGAAAAATCTTTTCCTTTTGCAAAGCCGCCTTGTAGCTGTTCGTTTTCTTCTTCAAAAGCCCTTGCACAAAATTGATTCATGACCAGAAACCCACCGATATGATCATCCGCTTCAGCAGCTTTAATATTTCTTCCATATTTGCAGATCACAGCAGCCACTTTCATTTCATAATCAAGCTTTAACAAATGGTCGGGCATACACAGAATATTTCCGGGACCCTGTATGGCATGGTGATTAAGGAATTGAAGGCCGGGCACTGCATCCGTAGCATTGAATCCATTGCTTTCCCTACAACTGGTAGGAAATGTAACCGGACATAATACATGTGCTTCACTGAATGCAAAACCCTTGTCCCTGCTTACCTTTCCTGATTTTATTGATTCATTTACACGTTGTGCAACAGGGTACATATCATCCCAGTAATTCAAAAACATATTCATACTGTTGGGCAATTCCGGATGCACAAGGTCACAATCGTACAACAGATCATCCACTAAAAAAGCGAGCTGGTCATGTCCTTCCAGTAAATAAGATACAAGCTTCATTCTCTTGACTTTAAGATCCGAAATTAAATTAAATAAACGAACCAGCACCATGATTGAACCTGAAGTTCATTGGCATCACATCAACATGTAATACCATTCAGTTACCATTTTTCATCCTCTGGAATATTGTCTTCCTGCTTGAACATATTTTTAAATGCCAGCTT
>Ga0364887_10693_pt1 | contig 13984 bp, 10 predicted proteins | sample ExccelJu500001D4_4_FD_206924 | JGI IMG/M metagenome (GOLD analysis project Ga0364887, IMG submission 206924) | Enriched cells from Trout Bog Lake Hypolimnion, Wisconsin, USA - BchlTB.July23.5000.01.D4 | ecosystem: Environmental > Aquatic > Freshwater > Lake > Hypolimnion/Profundal zone | place...
CTAACACCATCTTATGTCTATTTTACCAAAAAAAGCCTGCGTAAAGTGCTCCGCAATACCATGAAATATGTCCGTTATATGGGATCCCGGCAGGCTGAAGTTGAATTACTGATACATTTTTGCAGCAATATGATCTGTTTTTCCATCCCTTACAAGAAAAATGTTGTGCTGGGTAACATGTTTCAGCAGCAACTTAAAAAAATAGATAAAGCCATTGAAACCCTGCATGAAGATTTACAGCATGATTATGCGGGTATCCTTGAAAAATTACAGGCTTAAACATATTCATTTCGCTCTATGTTTCTTATATCCTAAAAAGGTATTCCCAGGTTAATATAGGGCGCAAGCGTTTTAGTCTGATCACTGTACATGGCACTTATCTCCAATGGTCCAAGTATAAAATTGTAAGCAAAAGAGATGGCATAGCCCGATAAGAATTTAGCATTCTGAGCAGCAAAATTCTTGTCTATAAAATTATAGCAGGCCAGATTAGATTTGGCGATAATATACAGGTTATTGTATAACTGACAACGCAGTCCCATTTGAAAAGCAACCACACTATTAGTAAGTACACTTCCTTCATTTAATCCGGCAAAAGTAATTTGATTCCGGTAAACCGAACTAAGCCCTCCGATACCAAAAGCATTGACGATATTACTGGCTCTTTTGTTAAAATCAATACCCGCTTGAAACTGCGTGAACAGGTTAAATTTCCTGTTGATGGGCGTAAAGTTCTCCGTATTAATTTTCAAATAGTTGTAATTATTGAAATCAATACCCAGGCTATCTGTATTCATTAAGGCAGTTCCATTGATACTGAAACGAAGATCCTGTGTCTGGTTGGTGATCAATCCATATTCGATTTCAGTCTTACTACCATTTCTGGGATAAATAGCATTGCTTAGCGTGTTTTCATTCAGGAAAAGATAGCTACTATAAAATCCCAGATCACCATGTACAGATAAACTTGGAGCCAGTTGAGGACTGTAATGCAGATTCTCAAAACGGCCACCTATTCCCATAGACAGGCTTCTGGTTGGTGAAAAACGAAAATTAAGATCACCCAGAAAATAAGCCTGATTAAACACTCCGGTTTCTTTAAAATTACTGTAAGAATTGATGGATAGGGATTCTGCCTGCACGGTGCCGGTCAATGACAATGATTTGCTTTTTCCAAAAAACTGGACTTGCTCACCCTTTAGTCTGAGATTTTGGCCCAGATTAATTGTAAGCTGTGTTCTACTGTAACTGGATAGGAAATCCCTGGAAGTGTAATTGGTTAGCAAGCTGATGCCGGTAAACTGGTTATAATTGATGCCCAATTTAATATAAGTAAAAGGGTTTTCCTCCACTTCGAATTTGATCTTAAAAGTGCTATCTGCAAGGGGGAGTAGGGAATATACGATCTTATTGTAATAATTGGTTCCAAAGGCATCCCTGATCTTTTCAGACAGGTCAACCTGATTATAGTATTTATTCAGTTTAAAGGCAAGCCGGTACAGGAAAAAATCTTTTCTGGTCTTGACCAGTCCTTTTACTTCCACATCAGATATTTTTACTGAAACCTGAGGTGGCAAAAGGCGCGTAACAGGATATTCAGGGCCGTATATAGCATCTAAGGAATCTTTCATTCTTTTAAGCCTGGGATATAACCGACGGCCTTCCACAATGCCCGAATCGATGATATCATTTCCCAATGCAAAACTGCCCATATTAAATTCGTCCAGGTGATGCTTGACCAGGATATCACATTGTTTTTCTTCCATCCTGGCATCTTCATCTTCCCTGAAAAAAGCGATCTGTAACAGCACCTGAATCAGGTTATTGATTTTTTCTTTCGTCAGCAGCGCACTTGAAACTGTACTTCCAATTACCAGATCGGCACCTAATTCCTTAGCATTGATCACCGGAAAATTGCGTACAATACCCCCATCCACCAGTTTCCTGTTTTTATAGTCTACGGCTGTAAATATTGTTGGAATGGCCATACTGGCCCTGGCAGCCTGAATCAGTTCTCCGCTATCCATGACAACTGTTTCACCACTGCTAACATCCGTGGCAATACATTTAAAACTGCGTGGAAATTTTGAAAAATCCTTGATGCCATGAACCGGATAAAAAAATTCACTGAGTTTTAACCATAATTCTTCTGATTCCAGCACTCCACTGGGGATACGAAGGGTATGATTGACCCAGGGAAGTTCCACAGCATACCGGCCATAGTCGGTCTTTTCCTGCATACCAAAAGATCGTAATGAAGAAGCATTGGAAAGCAATACATCCCAGTCCATATTTCTTCCCATTTTTTCTATGCTGTCAGCAGAATAGCCACAAGCATACAAAGCACCAATAATGCTGCCCATACTGGTTCCTGTAACATAATCCACATGAATACCTGCGCTGTCAATGGCTTTTAAAATACCTATATGTGCCAATCCTTTAGCACCCCCTCCGCTTAAAGTGAGACCAATTTTTGGTCTGCCGGTTTTGAGTTGTGCCAGTATTGTAAAGGACAGTAAAATATAAACTGTAAAAAAGATGCCTTTTTTCATGGATTGATATTGTGAATGTATAGAAATAAATGACTGGCAGGGACAACCAAAATGTTATTTATTATCAAAATGTAGGATCAACTAAATAAGGCTTACTGAATTTTATTTAATAGCACAACTGACGGATATCATTGAACGCTCCGTATCGGGTTTTTAATTTGCAGAAAATTACAGGTGTGAATAAAGTTGAATTATTAAGTCCGGCAGGAAGTTTTGAAGCATTGCATGCAGCCATACAGGGTGGGGCAGATGCTGTGTATTTTGGGGTAGAGCAATTAAATATGCGTGCACGTGCAACGATGAACTTTGATATTACAGATCTGATGACCATTGCAGCAATCTGCCATGAACATAATGTTCGTTCTTACCTGACACTGAACACCATTTTATACGACCATGATCTGGCACTGATGAAGAATATCATCAATGCAGCCAAACTTGCAGGTATTGATGCAGTTATCGCATCTGATCAGGCCGTGATACAATACGCTGCCAGTCATAAGATGGCTGTCCATATATCCACCCAGCTTAATATCACCAATATCGAAACCGTTCAGTTTTATGCACATTTTTCGGATGTGATGGTTTTATCCAGGGAGTTAAGCCTTCGCCAGATCAAACAGATCTGCCATACGATAGAAAAAGAAAACATTTGCGGACCATCAGGTAACAAGGTACAGATTGAAGTGTTTGCACATGGGGCTTTATGTATGGCCGTCTCGGGAAAATGTTATTTAAGCCTTCATACCCAGAATGCTTCAGCTAACAGAGGCGCCTGTCTGCAAAACTGTAGGAGAAAATATAAGGTCATCGACATGGAAGAAGGACATGAGTTGGAACTGGACAACGAATTTATCATGTCGCCCAAGGATCTTTGTACCATTGGTTTTTTAAATGAACTGATCGATACCGGAGTTCAGGTATTGAAGATTGAGGGTCGCGGAAAATCGGCTGATTATGTACAGACTGTAACGAGCTGTTACCGGAAAGCGATTGATGCTTATTATGATGGTTCCTTTTCTTTAGCAAAAGCAGAAAGCTGGATAGAAAAAATGCGGCAGGTGTATAATCGTGATTTCTGGGGTGGTTATTATCTTGGAAAAGAATTGGGTGAATGGACCAACAGTGCAGGTTCAAAAGCACTAACCCGTAAGATCTATATAGGAAAGGGGAATCATTATTATCCCAAAACCGGCATTGCAGAATTTCTGGTAGAAGCTTATTCATTAAAACTTGGGGATAAAGTAATGGTGATCAGTGCTCACAATGGGGTTACTGAAACAATCATTACTTCCCTTCATGTCAATGCAAGGGGGGCTCAGGATACTGCAATCAAAGGAGACCTCTGTGCTTTCCCTTTGCAGGTGCCTGTTAAACCTTCTGATAAACTATATAAAATTGTTGATGCAATACAGGAGGAACCCAACTGATGCCCATTATCATTTTTCAACGCAATAAATGCATCGGTTGTAATTACTGTACTGAAATTGCACCTGAATTCTGGTGTATGAGTAAAAAGGATGGCAAAACTGTACTGATCGGGTCTGTGCACAAAAAAGAATTCTGGACCCTTTCAATTCCCGAAGTCTCTAAAACCATCAATGAACAAGCCGCTTCATCTTGTCCGGTTAAAGTGATCCAGGTAAGATAGCGATAGGTATGTTTTCAATTAGCAATTTTCTATAAGAAACGATTTATTGCCCATTAGTTTTTCTGACAATCCATAATTTACTTAAGTTGTGGTTCAATTAATCTTCAGGCATTATGGCATTGAGCAGATTCTGGCTAACCATCATTGTAGGTTCTGTGGCCTATATCTTATTTTTACTGGTATCGGGTAATTCATATAGTATTGATACGATTGTAAATGGGAAAAAAGATGATCCAATTTTAGTGAAAGAAGTTTACCTGGAACAATTGCCGGCTTTTTTAAGGGATACACTGGTAAAGGCTTCAGATCATAAATACTCTACAACCCATAAAGACACTGCTTATCAGCTGGACAATAAGATCGTTCGGATATCAAGTGGGAAGCTGGCCACGGATGGGATCTTACCAACCTGTAAGAATACGATCCTGGACCTGATCATTCCCCTAATTGCTTATCTATCTTTCTTTTGTGGTATCCTGCAACTTCTGATTGATTCTGGTGCCTCCGAAAAACTGGCTAAATTACTAAGTCCGGTTTTTATCAAAGTATTTCCGGGTATCCCTGCCAATCATCCCAGTATTTCCTATATGACCCTCAATTTTGCTGCTAATTTTCTCGGACTGGATTCTGCGGCTACACCCTTTGGACTTAAAGCCATGCAGAGCCTTCAGGAGATCAATACAGACAAGGAAAGGGCCAGTGATCCACAGATCATGTTCATGTGCCTGCATGCAGCAGGACTTACCCTGATCCCTACTTCTATTATCGGTTACAGGGCGGCACAAAATGCCCAGAACCCCGCAGATGTCATGTTACCCTGTATCATCACCAGTTTTATAGGTACCGTCGCAGCTTTACTTATTGTGGGTATCCGCCAGCGTATCAATTTCAAATCTGCCAGTCTTTTATTGTCTATTGCAAGTATCGCTGGAGTCATTACTGGTTTACTCATCTATATCAACAAGCTTGACCTGATCCATAAAAACCATTTTACCAATAATATCAGCAATGTGATTTTACTGGTTATTATTGGACTTATACTGGTCTATTCGTTTATGAAGGAACAAGTCTTCCTAACTGCAGGTAAAAATATTTTTTCCAGTTTTGTGGAAGGCGCAATGAACGGTCTGGAAACAGGCAAAACAGTGTTTCCCTATATCCTGGGTATGCTGGTTGCGATATCACTGTTTCGCAACAGTGGCGTATTTGAAATGATTGCAGGACTGATCTCCCGTATATTCATGTTATTCGGGATCCGAAAAGAAATCGTAGATGCATTTCCAATTGCCATACTGCGCCCCTTTAATGCAGCTGGTTCCAGAGGGTTTATGATCGATGCCATGAAAACTTATGGGGTGGATAGTTTTACTTCCCGTCTTTCCTGCGTATTTCAATGTGCAGCTGAAACAACATTTTATGTGATAGCCGTTTATTTTGGAAGTATCAGGATTAAAAATACCCGTTATGCATTGTCGACCATGTTGCTGGTGGATTTGGTTTGTGTAATTGCTGCCATAGGTATTTGTCTTTTATTCTTTTAAACTTAGTATTTTCATTTTTTAATTACTCAGTTTCAACAAGTTGCTATGTCAGATAAAAAAGTATTTGTGAGTGGTTGTTTTGATATGCTGCATAGCGGGCATATTACGTTTTTAAAAGAAGCTGCAGAATATGGAGCTGTATATGTATGCATTGGTTCAGACAAAACCGTTTTTGATTTAAAAGGCCGGTATCCTGTTATCACAGAAGCGGAAAGAAAATACATGCTGGAATCTCTGAAATGTGTTCATGAATCCAGGATCAGCAGGGGAAGTGGTTTACTTGATTTTATTGAGGAACTGGATGAGATTAGACCCGATATCTTTTTTGTCAATGAAGATGGAGATTCAGTTGCAAAAAGAACGTTGTGCGAATCTAAATCTATTCAATATATCGTATCCAAAAGGGTGCCTTTTGATCAGTTGCCAGTTCGATCTACTACGACTCTCAGAACAAACTGTATCATTCCTTTCCGAATAGACCTGGCTGGTGGTTGGCTTGATCAGCCTTTTGTTTCTATCCACTCTCCTGGTCCTGTACTTACTATATCCATAGAGCCGGTCATCGAATTCAATAACCGGAGTGGTATGTCTAGTAGCACAAGAAATAAAGCGAAAGAATTATGGAAGACCCATATACCAGAGGGTAATCCTGAACAGCTTGCCAAACTATTGTTCTGTTTCGAAAATCCTCCTGGCACATTGCAGGTGGCTGGTTCACAAGATGCCCTTGGTATTGTATTGCCGTGTCTCAATAAGCTTCAATATGATGGTGAATACTGGCCATCTGAGATCCAGTCTGTCCATGACGAATCTATACTGGAATGGCTGGAGCAGCATTTATTCCTCATTCCCTTACAACCCAGAGACGATAGCTATAATGTTCTGAACAACACCAATATACATGAGGCTGGGGCAAAGGCGCTTGCTGTTGCTGCAGAAACATGCTGGAATGCCATTCTTCAGAAAGACGCTTCAGCATTTGGTACTGCATTTACTGCCAGTTTTAATGCCCAGGTAAGTATGTTCCCGCATATGACAAATCCTACTATCAATGCGTTGATCGAACATTATAAAGATCACTGTTATGGGTATAAGATTTCAGGTGCAGGGGGAGGAGGATACCTGATACTGTTTACAGAACATGCCCCAGAAAATGCGCAAACCATTAAGATAAGACGTAAAAACAGCTTTTGATTTTAATCAACACAATCTTTTCAAATGAAGTTATTTTATCAGCTGACCGGATATACCAAAAATGACAAAGCTTATATCCTTCCTTTTATACTGGTTACCCTGCTTTTTTTCTTATGGGCTTTTTTGCATAATACCAATCCGGTATTGATACCACATCTTAAAAAAGCCTGTCAGCTCACGGATACACAAAGCGCATTGATCGATTCTTCAGTCTATATCGCTTATTTTGTAATTGCCCTCCCGGCAGGTATTTTTCTTCGAAAATTCGGATACAAGAATGGCATACTTTTCGGCTTGTTTTTGTATGCTGCCGGTGTTTTTCTTTTTATCCCTGCAGCCTCATCCAGGTCTTACCTGCTTTTCCTAACAGCCTTATTCATTATTGCCAGTGGGGCTACCTTTCTGGAAACTGTTGCGAATCCTTATATGACCATGCTTGGTGATCATACTACCGGTGCCAGAAGATTAAATTTTGCACAATCCTTTAACGGAGTGGGGGCTTTTCTTGCTCCGATACTTGGTGGCAAATTTATTTTATCGGGTATTGAACATACCAAAGAAGAACTGGCTGCAATGTCACCCGATCAAATGAACCAGTACTTGCAACATGAGTCGGATACTGTTAAAATTCCTTATCTCATCATTGCCATTGCAGTATGTGTAGTGTCTGGATTGATCTTTTTCAACCATCTTCCTGAATTAAAAAATGAACACAGTGATGAAACGAAAGAGCCTCTTTTTTCAACCCATGTTTTCAAGTACAGACAATTGAAATGGGCAGTGGTCGCACAGTTTTTTTATATTGGTGCACAGGTAGGTGTGGGTAGCTTTTTTATCCGGTTCTCGAAGTTCGTTATAGGTATGCCCGAAAAGCAAGCTGCTTATCTATGGGGTTCAGTAGCCATGGTAGGATTTATGGTGGGTCGTTTTACAGGTACTTTCCTGATGCGGTATATCAGAAGTAACAAATTGCTCTGGATCTATGCATCTATCAATGTTCTGCTACTGGTGGCCAGTATATTCATTCATCAGTCCGTTGCCGTTTATACATTGATGGGGGTACCATTTTTTATGAGTATTATGTTCCCTACCATTTTTGCACTGGGTATGGATGAAATGGGAGAAGATGCCAAATTGGGAGCTTCCTTTATCATCATGTCTATAGTTGGTGGTGCTGTATTCCCCTTACTAATGGGCTTTATTTCAGATAAAACCGGTAGTATCCAGCTGGCTTATTGTATTCCACTCCTTTGCTTTGCAGTCATTGCCTGGTTTGGCTGGAAAGGCTATAAACCATCTGTTTTATGAGTAAACAATTTTGTCTGGCACTGGACTTGAAAGACGATGCTGCGCTAATTGAAGCCTACGAAAGCTGGCATAGGAAAGTATGGCCTGAAATAATAGATAGCATCCGTGAGTCGGGTATAACTGGCATGCAGATATACAGAATTCATAATCGGCTTTTCATGATCATGCATACAACTGATGATTTTTCATTTGAGCGCAAAGCTGTAGCAGATGCTTCCAATCTAAAAGTACAGGAATGGGAAACCCTCATGTGGCAATACCAGCAAAAATTGCCTTTTGCTAATCCCGGAGAAAAATGGGTCATCATGGAAAAAATATTTGATCTTGAAAAATAACAGGGTACTATTGCCAGTCTTCAATATTTAGTTTATTAAAAAAATCAGTTTCTGATATTTCTTTTATTTCACCGGGAGGAAGTTCATCCAAACAGAGGTCTTCTATGGAGACCCTGATTAACCTACTGCAGCGATGTCCAATGGCTTTGACCATTTTTCTCACCTGATGAAATTTTCCTTCTGTTATAGTAAACCTAAGCCAGGTATGTGGTAAATGGGGTTTGATCTCGGTTTGATTAAACTGCAGTTGAGCAGGTCTTGTTATGATCTCTACTTCACAATAGTTGGTGGTATAATCTGCTCCCTGTTTCACTTTAATGGTAACGCCTTCTCGCAGGGCATTCAGGGAAGAATCCTGTACTTCATTTTTTACCTGGACCAGATAAGTACGTTTATGTGGTTGTTTGCTTTGGAATAATAAGCGGGTAACATTTTTATTGGTCGTTAGGATAAGCAATCCTTCAGAATGATTATCCAGTCTTCCAATGGCATGGGTTCCTTCTGGAAAATGATGACCCAGATCTGAAAGTAAGACAACTTTGTCGGGGCTTACAAACTGTGAAACCATATTATATGGTTTATGAAGGATAAAGTAACGATGCTTTACTGGATACATAAGGAAAGTGCAAAATACAGATTAATACAGCATTCTCCCGGTTTTATAGCATCCGGCTTCTATACATAATCAATAAGGGTCAAAAAATTAAAATGCCTGTAAAATCAATCATTTAGTTCTATGTTATAGCTAATAAATTGATTACATTTATATCTAATTGCTGCTTTATGAGTATAACCATTAACCGGAAGCCTGTTCGTTTTTTGAGTGATTCCAAAAGAGTGATAGCCAGATTGTTCTATCCTGGTCCTGAATCAAGAGTTTTGTCTATCATTGGCAAAGTCAGGGATATGCCTGATGAGGCTGCTATGCTTACACTGAATCAGTCACTTCGTGATTTTTCTTCCCGACACAGAAATATTAGCAAGATCTTCAAAAAGCATTTTAAAACAATCACTGAAATGCTCAATGGAAGAGGGGGGGATCTGCACCAGCTTCCCGAATACAAGCGATTACTTATCGGCGCTTATTTCAGTTCAGAATACAGTATTGAATCAGCGGCATTTTTCAATCCTTCTATGGTGGAAGATCCTGATCAGAGTGGTTTACAGTCTGGTCAGAAACGGGTAATCATTAGTTTCAGGGCTACGGGTGAAGGCCATATCAGTTCTATAGTTTTCAGGGGCGGGATACTCGATGCAGATAATAACCTGGAGATCATGCCCACGGGCAGACTAATAGAAGAGGCTGAAGTGATCAAGAACAATATCTATATCAAGGAAATTTTTTGTCAGAAGCTTTCTGAAATGCATGCAGATGAGCCCATTGTTGAAAGTGTAATGCAGAAATTGAAGCACGAATTTGATTACAATGAACTGAATTCGGCCATTGAACAGACAAAAAGAGATGTTAATCCGGATGAATTGCAGAAAAAAATCCTGCAGACCATCAGTTGGTTGGGTGCTTCTCATTATGAGATCACTTTTTCACTGGATACCGGAATTTCAGACAGGGTTATTTTCCCTATTGCTGCTGCTGAAAGCAATGGTATCGAAGATGCGCGTTTTGTAAAGTTTACAGATGATGATGGCAGGGAACGTTATTATGCAACATATACAGCATATAATGGATTCACCATCATGCCCAAATTGATTGAAACAAAGGATTTTTATCAGTTTAAAGTGATGCCGATATTGGGGGAAAATGCACAAAATAAGGGGATGGCCTTATTTCCACGTAAGATCAATGGGAAATATGCCATGCTGTCCAGGATAGATGGTGTCAATAACTTCATCATGTTTTCTGATGATATCAATCTATGGGGTGATGCTGTTCGATTACAGGAACCCAAGTTTCCATGGGAATTTATTCAGGTAGGTAACTGTGGTTCGCCTATAGAAACCCAGTATGGCTGGCTAGTCATTACCCATGGTGTTGGAACCATGCGCAAGTATTGTATTGGTGCTATGCTGCTAGACCTGTTTGATCCGTCTAAAGTGATTGGTGCACTGAGTGAGCCATTGATTGTACCCAATGATGATGAACGTGAAGGATATGTACCCAACGTGGTTTATTCCTGTGGTTCCATTTTAAATAACAACGAACTGGTATTGCCTTATGCGATGTCTGATACTTCATCCACGTATGCGACTGTAAAACTGGATGAATTGCTGCAACAACTGATACCATCGGATTACAATACCGGAAGTGCAGGAAGTAAATCCCGTGCACATATACTGGTGGTGGAAGACGAAGTGATGAACCAGTTGATTGTATCCCAGATACTTAAGTCAGAAAATTATGAAGTGGAAGTGGCACCTGATGGGGTAGTGGCCTTAATGGAAATAGGCAGAAAACATTTTGATATCATCGTTTCTGATATCGCAATGCCTAACCTGGATGGTTACCAACTGCTTGATTTTATCAAGAAACACAAGATAACCATCCCTGTTATTTTCCTTTCTGGATATACCAGTGAAAGCGAAAAAGCGAAAGGGTTAAGTATGGGTGCTGTGGACTATATCAGTAAACCCGTTGATTCAAAACAACTCTTAGCTACTGTAAGCCAGATCCTCAACAGATAAGGCCATTTTTGCTGCTGGCACTTCATTTCCCAGGAATGGAGCAGCAATTAGCCAGGCTATATGATAAGCGATTGTACTTTCAGCACCTTGATTCCTGTTGATGCTGTATTCTTCAATACCATCATTGCAGCCACAGGTATCTGAATCATACAATGGAAGATCCAGGTCATTGTATCCCAGAAACCATTTAAAGCTGGTCACAAGCTTATCTGCAGCAGCTTTGGTCTTTTTAAGCTGGTAAATACTATCATAAAGCACTACCATGGCCATTGCATCAATGGGTTGCTGTGCAAATAGTTCATAGTCCTCATCCATCCTCAGCCATTTCCTGTTCCCGATCAATGACAGATACTGATTGGAAAAACACTTAGATTCAAGAAATGCTGTTGTTTTATCAGCAACATGCAGGAATCTTTCATCGCTTGTTATTTCATATGCTTTATACATTGCAGCAGGCAATAAGCCATTGTCATAAGTAATGATCGTTTCATACCAATGCCAGCTTTCCTTGTTGCATTGGTCATAGCCATCACAGAGTATATTTGCCAGATCGCTGATCATCTTTTTATATCTTTCCTGATCAGGAAAACGAAGCACATAATGATACAGTCCCAGGATACAGTTTGCATATCCACGCATATGTGTAAGTTTAGGTAAATGGTTCAAGGATTTATGGAAAATTTCTAACCCTAGTTGGAACAAATCATCATTAGGTGCATACCTCACCATGTAACCCAATGCCCAAACTGTTCTGCCATAAGCATCTTCCGAAAAATCATTTTCAAACAGTGAATGCGAAAAGGTCATAAAATTATCAAAGCTGCCATCCTTATGCTGCATAAAGTTGATATAGGCCAGGTATCGTACACATAGATTAATGTATTTGGGGTCTTTCATTTGTCTGAAAGCCATCATACTCAGCAACAGAGCACGGGCATTATCATCCAGGCAATAACCGGTTTTGTAATTAGGCGTACAACCCTGTGCATGCTGTAAAATGCCCGTATCATCGGTTAGCCTTAAAATATGCAGTGGATTAAAGGGAAAATCAATGATATGATAAGGTGAATGAATTGAGAGTTGATGTTCGTTATAATGGTCAATCGTTGTATCAAAAACAGTTAGGTATTTTTTGCCAGCCAGGGGCCAGGAGATACTACGGCCATAGTCGTATGCTTTTTGTTGCATCTGATGCAATTTTTCAGGGTGATCAAGCAGATCATTTATCTGAAATGCTAGCGATTCATGATCACCAAATCCAAACAGGCCGCCACGACCCTCTGTTAGTATTTCTTCAGCATGCCAGTAAGGAGTAGACAAAACCGCACAACCTCCAGCCAATGCATAACACAAAGTTCCGCTGGTTATCTGAGCTTTGTTCAGGTAAGGAGTCACATATAGATCTGCTGCAAGTAAACAAGATACCAATTGCGCTTCTTCCATGTATTCATCCATAAAGAGGACATGACCTGTCAAATTTAATTTTACAATCATTTGCTGCAGCCAGTTTCTGTATTCTTCACCAGATTCCCTGATCACATGCGGATGTGTTTTTCCGATGATCACATATAAAAAATCAGGGTGTTTTTCAGTTACAGATGGTAGTGCCCTAATTACAGCTTCAATTCCTTTGCTTCTGCCAATAAGCCCAAACGTAAGCATCACTTTTCTGTTTTTCCAGCTTACTGGAGCAGATGGGAGACTGGGTTTCAAAATTTCAAAATCAGGAACCCCATGTTCGATACAATAAATCTTATTTGCTGGAACTTCATAGATTTCTTTCAGAAAATCTATAGCCAGCCGACTCATAACAATCACAGCTGAAGAATACAAAGTGAGCTTCTTCAGTACTTCTTTCTGATGAAAATTTGGATTCTGTAATACAGAATGTAGGGTGGTTACAATAGGTATGTTTAGGTCTCTGGTTAATGACAATATCAATAGACCACTATTGCCACCAAATATGCCATATTCATGTTCTATGACACATACATCTGCACCAGACTGGTTAATATAAGCTGCTGCAGCTGCATAATCAGATTTGTTGTTTTCTTTTATCGTTCTGGTTACAATAGCAGGATAGTCATAGGTCTGATTGTTTTCATTCATGGCAATCACTTCGATCTCCACATCTCTGTTTTGCAATTTTCCTGCATGATACAAGGCATTGACCAGATTGAAGGTAAAAGTGGCGATCCCGCACTGGCGGGGCGCAAAAGTGCCAATACAGATAATTTTCATAAAGCTGTTTTAAGGGTATACTGTAATATTCAATTCCGGCAAAAAATGATTGCAAAGAAGAATCCTGTAAAGCCTTACTAATGCTTCATACAAACCAGCGTAGAAATTAAACCAGGCAAACAATAATGAACAGTTGTTTGTAAAACAAGTGGTAACTGCGAAGAATCAGATTCGGAAATTATCTTTTGTCTTTCAGACTGACTGTTCACTTCAAAGTAATAAAATATTATTTATTAAAATCGTAGTGCCAATTATATTAATTCTGTAGTCTGAACATTTACGTCTAGTTCTTAGAAGAGTTGTAAGATAGGCTAAAAAGGATAATCAGGACTAGTTAAGTTAGATTCTATCCATTCACTGTAATGATGTCAATCCGATACGCCATTCAGAAATTGTGGGGTATACCACTAAAACGGTTAAACGGAAAGGTAAAAAAGTGACCAAAAAAGTACCTGAATACCATTACTGGACCACCCCAAATCCTGCCCATGGAACAGAGACCTATATCTGGGGAGTTGGTAA
>Ga0364887_10696_pt1 | contig 13952 bp, 24 predicted proteins | sample ExccelJu500001D4_4_FD_206924 | JGI IMG/M metagenome (GOLD analysis project Ga0364887, IMG submission 206924) | Enriched cells from Trout Bog Lake Hypolimnion, Wisconsin, USA - BchlTB.July23.5000.01.D4 | ecosystem: Environmental > Aquatic > Freshwater > Lake > Hypolimnion/Profundal zone | place...
AGTTGGCGCACCGGTTAAAACTGGCGAAGAAATTAATACAATCGGGTTACCTATTGATCCGTCCCCGGATATATTGCCAGCTGTGTAAACGGTTGATGTTACCGGCGTGCCGGTACTATTTCCGAAAACTATTGACATATTATAAATAGGTTTTTTTGATAACGATTAGCGAATTTGTACCGGTTCCCGTAAAACTATAAACATACTGCGTTTTATCCAGTTCGTTGATATTTCCGTTTAAGCTAACAAAATCGTTAGGCAGTAAATTAATAACGTTGTTAATTATGACATTACTCGTTCCTGTATTCCAAAATGCAATCTCGTTGCAATCTGAATTTATCCAGGGGCTGGTAACTGTTGAAAAAGCCTGAAAAGTATAATAATAGGTTGCGCCGCCCTCTATTAAAATTTGTCCGTTTTTTACTGCCTGGGGGTTGATCATTGTGGTAAAGCGTTTATTTTATTGATTAAATTACTTAGATCGGATTGCGCTAAACCTCTTTTAAATAAAGAACCTGTTAACGATGTGATAAGATCCGCGCCATAAATGTAATATAAATATGCCGCTATTCCTGCGCATTGCGTTTGCGTGCTTACAGAATCAAAGCATCCTAAAATAGTGTTAGTGTTAGATGTTAATGAAAGCAATGAACTGAAAAAACCGGGGTTAACTTGCGACCAAAGATTTTCCGCTACTACGGCCGTTTGTATGCCCGTAAAATCTGTTCCGTTTTGGTTTTGGTTTAATGCTTGATACCATTGCTGCAAATTACTTACCTGGCCGTAAACCTGGGAATTTGGAGTAGTTAAAAAGTTTGCGCCCGCTTGTTGAAACGGCGTAAAATTATAGCTAAACGGGTTAACGTTTGGATTTGTTACTATTGCATTTTGAACGGTTGCAGCTGCTTCCGGATTTGCGCCAACGTCAATTAAAAGCGGTTTAATAACAAAAAAATATGCTGCAACTCCAATGCCAATTTTAACCAATAAGTCCTCGATATGATTTTGGTTTTCTTCACTCATCTTATACCTCTATTAAGTTAGCGTGCGGATAATCTCCGTTTAAAAATTCCTGAAATTTTTCATCACTTGGCAATATTAAAGTAGGCGTTTGTACTGCGGTTTGTTGGGTGCTTATTAACGCGCCTGGCAATGTAATAATATTATTAGGTGCCGGTGTTACCGGCGCGGCAATAGTCGGCGCGGTTATAACGGTTGCCGGTTGCAAGTTTTGTAAAGTATATCCAGCCGGTGGCGTTGTTGTTACCGGTATAACTGCTGCGGGTTGTACCTGGGCCGCTGCTGGTTGTGCTGCCGGCAAAGCTGCCGGTGCTGTTGCTAATGGTGCTGCTGCCGGTTTGTTTTTGTTATACAAATAATAGGCAAGCGCGCCGCCACCTATAAGCCATAATATCGTATTATCCCTCATTTCCGTAAGAGTCCTCACTATCATAAACGCCGCTTGTTTCGTCAGTTGCTTCTGTATATATAAACGGGCTATTTGTTATTGTTGCTGGTTGAATTAATGAGTTGTTAACAGTAAGCGCCGCCGGAGCTGGTGTGCTGGTTGTTGTTGCTGCCGGATTAGGTTCTATACCGTAATACGGTGATGATGGAGGATTTCCGAAAATATCATTTCCAGCCGTTCCGGTTGTGCTTACAGTCGTAAGCGGTGCGGTTTGCGGTGCTTGCGTTGCGTTTTGACCTTTAAAAACATTTAATAAACCTGTACCGGCTGAAATTAAAGCTGATAACGGGTTAGTTTGAGTAGGTAAAACAGTTGCGCCGCCCTGATTTGTTGCTGTTACTTGGGGCGCTGATGCCGGCCCTTGTTCATTATTTTTAAAAATAAAATAAAGGGCAGCCGCGCCGATACCTATATAAAGTAGTGTGTTGTCTTTCATTTTCTTAGCATTGATAAAAGCCACTTAAATTGAGTTGGGTTACTATCGGCCATATCTGCTAATAGTGTTAAATCTTTGGCAAGGTCGCAATGATTTTGCAATCTTACCAAAGCATCATTAATAATTTGCAAATTATCGGCGTCGTTTTCTTGTGCTGGTGCTGCTGCATCATTTACGCCGTTAATAGCTACGCGTGGGGCCTGGGTTTGTGTGTTCATACTGGGAATAAATTTACCGATGATTGAGGAAATAACGCCACCAATTACCGGACCAATGTTAGGGTTTTCTAAAATTCCGTTAATTTTTGCCCACATTTTTTCTTGTGGATCTATTTCCGGTTCTGCTTGTTCAAAGCGTTCTTCAATTTGGCGGCGGTGTTCGGCCATATCTTCCCGGATTCCTGCAATCGCTTGCATCATGCCGTAATCTGTGCCGTTAATTTGCGCGCCCTGGGGTGCGTTAAACCTAAAAGGGATGCTTTCAACTATTGGTGAGTTCCATTTATAGGCCTTTTCGGGTTCTGATTGAATACGCAAATAATAAAGCGAAGTATCGCCCGGAACGTCGTTTACACTTAGCCACTTTGATATTTTGTTCCGGGCTTCTTCTATGTCAGTACCGTTGTATTGGGTTGCTTTTTCGCGAGAAGTCCACCATATTGAAAAATAAGGTATGCCGTCGTTTGTATCATCCCAATAATTAAGGAGTCCATCAACTCCGATTTTCGCCGGTCTTTCTGCCATTGTTTAAAAATTTAATCACTATATGCGACGTCAAACAATACCGAAAGGTTTGATGTATTGCCTAAAGCCGATGTAAAAGTAACAAATGATTTCTCCCATGTTACAATTTGGCCAGCTAAATCCGGCAAATTGAAAACATATGGGTCGGTATGATTGTCGATACAGTGAAACGTCCAAAGGCTGCGATATTGTACATACTGCCCTGAAGGCTGCGTCCCGTTGTTGTTACTGTTAAAATCAGGATCAGCAAAATACAGCGTCAAATAAGCTGTTTTCATTTCTGCCGATGTAATTAACGCGTTACCACTTATAGGGCTTGCCGCTACATCGTTAATACTGTATACCTGAAGCTGCCACATTCTTTTGTTTTGTAAATAGGTTTGTGGCGTAAATTGAAATTGTGTTTGCGTGCTGCCGCCGGTTTGCCCTTGTATAACAAGTTCAACAAGCTGGGTTTTTCTTAGTTGCATAATTTTGAAAATTAAGCGCGGCCCGATCAGGTGGCCGCGCTAATATAAAACACCTCAATTAAATTAGTTAGATGCGCCCAGGCAAACGTTTTGCGCTCTGATACCCTCTACATATAGTGCAGCATAAGTATTTGCGTCAATCGTTCCGATTGATTGCGGTAAACTTACAGATACAGTAGTTTGATAAGTACCGCCAAAAACTACGTTAGGTTCCCACGGCAATAATAGTGTACCGTCAAATTGTGTAACGGGGCTATTAGTTGCCGCGGTTAGCTGGGTTTGTGGGATCTGTAAAAATTTAGTCATTGCGTAGTTAGGCACAATAACGCTATTATTTACGTTGATCGACAAATTACCATTATAAAACGAGTATAAGCCAGCTGCACCAGTCGGAAAAGTTTGCGCGTTCGGATAAGTTTGAGGCGCGTAAGCATAGCCCGATGAGCTAAAAATGTACACCCATATTTTACTAACAAAAACGGCGTCCTGTTGGTTTAAACGTACTTCGTCCGGGCGTATAGTCGTGCCGGTGTTATTTTGGTTTGATAAAATTTGCCAGGTAAAGCTGGTTGCTGTTGCGTTCAAAGGAATAATTGAACGTAAAAAAGATTGGGTTAATACTGCATTTTCAAGTGCAGTAGCTGAAACGCCTGGCGTTTTTGACAAAAGGTCATAAGCCTGTTTATATTGCGCTCTTTCACCTGGGCCTGATAAAAATATTGATGCCATGTTCTTAAAATAATTTAATGGTTATTTGATAAAAATTGATTGATTGAAAATTAGCCTACAACAGATTTCTTTTTTATACCGGCAACAAAGGCCAGGTTTGACTGTCCGGTTTCGCCGATACGATTAGTAGCGCCTGCTATATATTTAATATTGCCAACAGGGCGAACGCCGTTTAATTTATAGGTCATTGTTCCAGGTACGCCGGAAATGATACCGGTCGCTACTACTGCGGTGGTTCCGCCGTTTGCAATCATACCGTAACCGATGCCTTTAATTAAGCTACTTTTACCTTTGTTTGCAATTATTACACCGGCCGCAAGTTCTGCCGCGCCTACCCATAGCGGATTGGCTTGTGCTGACGGTATAGCTTGCCCGATTAAATTAGCGACTTCGCGTCCTGCGATTGCGCCTAAAGTAATGCCGCCAGCGAGTTCTAAGACTTGTGACAAACCGCCGGAAATTGCGCCCATTCTACGGCGGCGGCGGTGGTGGTGGTGTTTAGTTACTCCGCTTACCTTGCGGCGTTTCCTGTGCATTTTGTACTTTGCCATTTTGTTGTTTTTATTTATAAGTTTTTAAATGTGGATATGTTGTTAATAAGTTCGTCGTTTTCCGTAAAAAACTCAATGTCGCCTTTTTTGCGTGTTATATGCAAATCGTTAATATCTGTTAAATATCGCTGGGCATAACCTTTATAAGTTTTGCCCGATTGATCCGTAATTAAAAGCAGTCCGGTAAATTCTACAACGGAATTTTTACCTATAAAAATCGGGGCTTTGCCTTTCATTTTATGCATGTTTTTTTAAATGGTTAATTACATCATAAACGCGATTATATTGCCGTTTATAATGGTTTTTAGTAGCCGTAGTTTTTGAACTTTCTACGCGCGCCTTAAACGTTTTTAAAAGATTTTGCGCCATTTGTAGTTGGCTGGTGCTGCGCGGCTTTTTAATTCCCGATACTACGCAATGCTTAATTTTTTTGACCTCTTTAAGTTTGCCGAGGGTTAAGCGTTTTTTTGCTGCTGGTTTAGTTGCAATTTTACGCGCTGATGGTTTTTTTGCTATTTTCTTTTTAACGCCCGATAAATTACCCGCGCGATAATCGGCGCCTGCTTTTTTTAGTGCTGCCTGGTAAGAGATATTTTTAACTGCTTGCAGTTCTTTTGCTTTTTTGCGAATTGTTTCTAAAGGTGTGGCCATTTTTTTTAATTGTATTGTGATACTAATTTATCAATCGCGGTATTTATTACGGTTGCGTGCTGCGGGTTTGCCTGTGCCAACATTGGCAAAATATCTTTTGCAACTGCGGCGCCAGTTATTAGAATTTCAATTTCCTTATCATTTAAAATTTTATCATTTGCGCCATTTATTGCACTTTCAAGTTTTGTGGCTGCGCCTGCTGCAACTAATGAAGCGCCGCCAGTTGCCGGCGCGAGTAACGTACCTGCTGCGCCTGTTGCAACCTCTAATAAAGTTTTTAAAAAGCCGCCGCCGGATGATTTTGGGTTAGGTGGCGGTGGTATATAGTTTGCCCCAGATGGAGGCACAAGTGGCAAAAATATACGTTGTTCAGCTACGCCGTAAATATTCCAATGCGTTTGGATTGCATCATTGATATTATTCATTATTACACCGTTGTGTTTTTGTCCTATCCAGGTAGGTAAACCTTGTTGAAGGTCCAGATAGTTACTTAGATATTGTGCTTTTTCGGCGTTTGTCATTTGATAGTTGACATTACCCAGATTAGAATCTTGTGCCAGTAAAGTAGTATAATTTGCAACGGTGTAAAAACTACCGTTACCACCTTTTAACCCGCTATTGATCCCGTAAAGCTGCGGCATTGTATTTACTGCTAAATTGCTGCCATTTGGTGCCGGCGTTGTTGCTGCCGCCGCTTTTTTGCTATTATATATAAAATATAAAGCTGCCGCGCCGGCGCCGATTAATAATATATTATTTTTTTTAGCCATTACTGCAATAAATTTATAAGAGTTTCAAACGGGAAGTTATTAGCCGCAAAATATTGTTTTATTTCAGTGTTTACTATATCGGGGTTATTTTGAAGAAATGTTTTAATATTAAACAAATTTAAATTTACCCAAACTAAAAAATTTGATATTGCCGCTTGTTTATTTACGACTTGTGTATTATTTGCCGGGGTTGTTGGGCTGTCATTTGGGCCGCTTAATTTATATAATGCCATGGGTTTACGATCTTGCCAATAATTAGGTTTTTTATCTTCGTTAAATTCATTTAATACGGGATCAATCCATATTTCGCCCTGGTTGGTATTTACTACTACAAACACGTGCGCCGGTGCTTTGTCGTTGTTGTATGATGCAAACCTATACGACCAGTTCCAGGTTGTAGGTTTTTTTCGTTGTATGGCCGCTAAAATTCCCGCAATCATTAGTGAAAAGTGTTTGCAGTCTACCGGGTTATTTTGGTCTAAAATTCGGGCCGGTGAGCGTACGGTTTGATCGTGTACGCTTTCGGCATCGTATTTTAAATTGTGTTTTAAAAAGTTCCAGATTCTTTCACACGTTGTATAAATGTCGCCGGTGTCAAAGTATTCCGTTATATTATCGTAATCGCTTGAAAATTCGTTATGTACTTTTAAAATATGTTTTATTATATCTTGCTCGTCCTGGTTATTGACTAACAAAATTTCCCGGTTACGTTCCGGCAATTTATTTTTAACTGCTGAAATAGAAACCATTTAGCTACCACTTACAAAATTTTGAGTAATATTAAACGGTATCGGGGCCGGTATGCTTTGAACGTTTATATTTCCTTGAATATTGAATGTTAAATTTCCGGTTGCGTTCGTAATTGTATTTATTACGGCGGTCGGTAAACCAAAAACCGAAGCCGTAAAGTTTAAATTTATTACAGTTTGCGACGTTGCTGCAATAGTTACCGGATTAAATAAAGATAACGTTCCGACCTGGGAATTTTGCGCGGTTAAATTGGCAACTAAGGCGTTTATTGTTATTGGGGTATTGGTAACATTTTGAGCCAAGATACTAACGTTTGCGTTAGGAAAATTACTAATATCAATAGAATTAAAAGAGATATTTAAGTCATTTGACGCAACAGCTAAACCGGCATATTTATATAAAATAAGTCCGCCGACTCCTGCTAATATTAAAACGGTGCTTGTTTTCATTTTTTAACTATTCCAGGTGTTTACCTCATCATTTCGGCGGTTTATTAAACTTTGTAAAATCGTTGCGCCTTTATTTATTGTGATATAATGATTAGGCAGCCATGCCGCTACAGCGTCCGGGCCATTGTTTACAAATTGAAAGATTAAGCCATTCAGTGCGCCAGGGCCTGCGTTATATCCTAAATCAATCGCTGCATCAAATTGGCCTTGTGTAAAACTTAATCCGGCGTTGTTAATTTGCGCAATTAATGGCGCCAGGTCATTATTTAAAAATTTAAGCGCCTGCGCCTGGTCTATTGTGGCAGTCATTAAATAATTTTCTCCAGCTTGTATCTGGTGGCCGTACCCGATTGAATACGTAGTATTTTGGTTTGGTGGGTCTGCGTATGCTGTGGGACTAAAACCCTCTGCGTTTATTATGTAGTTTATTTGATCCTGCGATAAGGTATTTGCTGTATTAGTTGCGGATGCGCTCGAAGAAAGCAACATAAGGCCAAAAACTGCAAGGCCACCAATTATAAAAACCGTTTTTGTACTTTGATCCATAGCAATTTAAACGCATTTACGCGCGCCTTTGCCTGGTTTTCAAATATCAAAATATTTTTTTTGATTTTGGCAAGAAAAACGAATCTTTTTTTTTTGATAACTTCGCGCTATTGCGCGAACGGAAAAATACAGTAATTAACAATATTATAAACAAAACTTTTGTTTTTAAGACTTATTAAACAAAGTTTGATCTATATAAAAATTAATTTTTGGCTTTGGTGGTTGTGGTGGGCCAGGATCTGAAACAATGGCGGGCGTCTGTCGTTGATAATTATAGATCTGGTTAGTATTATTAAAAAATTCTTGTTTTAATCTTTCGGTTAAAACCTGGTAGGCGGGTCCAGATTTAAATTTATAAATATTACAATGGTCGGTTTCTACTTTTATAATATTTTCTACTTCTATTTGCCGTTCAATTTCATCTATAACGGCTTGGTCTTGCATGGTTTCAAAATATGATCCCGCTTTTAAATTTAGTGAACAGTCCCAAACTTTGCCGCCTACATTTTCCTGATTTTGTACGGTTTTAGTTACTTCGTTTACTATATTCCAATCGTGATCAGTATAATTTGAAATATCTTTTTTGCCTATTGTTTTTTGTATTGCTGCTTTATATTTTTTTTCGATTGCGTCCGAAGCATTTAAAACTGCTTTTGTAATATACTTAACAGGGTCGCCAATTTTGTAAAGTGCGTGAACGTCTGTGCTATTTGGGTTATAATGGCCATATTTTTCAAAATATGTGTCCAGGTACCCGCAATTTTTTTGCAGTTCGTTCCACTTGTCGCGCATTTCTTGCCATGGTATATAGGTATCGGTAGTTAGATGGTAATGTAATTGTTTGCAGTCTTTTCTATTGGCTTGTAGTTCTGCTTTCCAAACGTAGGATTTTAACCCGTGTTTGCGTTTCATCCATAATAGCATCGGTTCAAGTAAATTTTTAGCCGCTTCATTTGCCGGTACTTTTTTACCGAAGCTATAAATTGTAAGGGTTATAAAATTAACGTTAAATTTTATTTTATGGTGGTTTCGCTTAATCACGGTTTTTTCCTTTGCGCCTGTTATTAATAACTCAAGGGCTTTAGTTAATCGTTTTTTTGCGCCTGGGCAAAGTACGCCGGTGTAAGTTTTTTGCAGTTTTAAATTTTCTGCGGCTTGTTTTTGTTTGTGGGATCTGGTGAACGGATCGTCTGAAATATACCTGTTATAGTGTATAATTTGTTTAGATCGGACTTGTAAATGTTCAACTATCATAATGTTGCGGCCTGGACTGTAAAACTATCGTTTTGTTTTATTACTTGCAAGGGTTTTATCTCTTGGCACTTTGTCGAGCAATGGTACGTTTATGATAAACCAATATAAAAACCTGTTTACGGGCTTGTAAATGCTTTTCAATTGTGCATAAAAAAACCCGGTTTAATTGTGCCAGGTTTAAATTTAAAAGATCTTATTTTATTCGTATATCTCTAAAATAGTAAGATAAAGGTAAGGTTCCTTAAAGTTTTGTAAAAATGTTTCTGCGGTTTCGCGATCTGTACAATAAATCAAAAATTTATAGACGGTATAAAAAGATCTATTAGTTATAGCTAAACACGGCTTTATTTCAGCAACTACAAAAATTTTTTGTTTGGCTTTCATTTTGTTTAAAATTTAGGGTTTTTAAATATTGCTTTCATATTGTTTTATCGCTTTAAAAATTTGATAAACTACTTGCGGGACTATTGCGTTACCCCCGGCTTTTATGCTTTCGTTTCGCCATTTTGGAAAGGTAATTCTGTCCAATTTGGAGGGAAGCCCATCATTTCCAATACAAACCGGGGATTGAGTTGGGAAGTTTGACCAGTCGCCAGGTTTTTTAAAATCATAGGTGGAATTGTATTCCGATTCGTTTGGGAGATCGGCAATGTGCTGTTTTTCCCGTCTTGTGCAGTCGGTGTTGGCATTATCCCCATTGCTATTATTGTTCGTAAATCCTGCCCTCCGTTTCCGTGTATCCCTAAATGATTCATGTCTGATGTTCGTGGTGTCGGAAGTAACCCCGATATCGCTAAATCTTGCAGCTGACTGCTGTAATTCTGCCCCGATGCCCTTGTTTTCCTTAATCCGTCCACCTTTTGCGGGCCCCCTGTCACTGCGGTCGGTGTTGGCAACATCACAAACCGGCTCAATGTCATTGAGTGCATACTCCCCTCTTTTAATTGGCTCGATTTCATGTTCGCTGTCGCTCCAGTGCTGTCTATTGCTGTGACCGTAGGCCACAAACCAAATCCTATCCCTTCTGTGCGGAGCGTTGACGGCGCAAGCTGGAAATACATACGGCCACACTTCGTACCCCGCAGCTTCCAGGTCAGCTTGCACTTCGTCGAATACCATCCCTCCATTCCAATTAATAAGGCCGAAAACGTTTTCGCCCACAATCCAACGCGGTTGAATTTCTCTAATTGCTCTAAGCATTTCCGGCCAGAGGTGGCGGTCATCGTTTTTGCCTTTCCGTTTTCCTGCCATTGAGTAGGGTTGACATGGGAATTCCCCTGTAAGAATGTCGATTGATCCTCTGTGAATAGTGAAATCTGTTTTTGTGATGTCATGGTATGATATAGCGTTAGGCCAATAATAATTTAATACTCTCTTTCCGAACTTGTTCCATTCGCAATGAAACACATTTTCCCAGCTCATCCATTCGGCTGCCAAATCAAACCCACCAATACCAGAAAATAAACTTCCGTGCGTCATGGTTAAAATTTAGGGTTTTTAAATAAACGCTGTAAATGTTTTAATTCCGGGGTGCCGTCCGGTCCGGTCATTGTGTAGGTGTCGCGATTGCTAAAAAATTTAGGGGTGTCCTCGTCTGCCGGTACGCCTATAAAAATCATCCCGTAAACGTTAATAATAACGTAGCTGTTATGATCTGCCGTTAATCTGATTTGAGAATAATTTGTTAATTGTTTGGCTTTTTTAATTGCCAAATTGAGATTTTCTACGGTACGCTGTGCCGTGGTTACTGCGGTAAGTTCCATAATGTTGCGGATTAAATGTTAATTTATTGGCGTAAAGTAAATTAAAAGTTTTCGTTTTATAAAGTTTTATTTACGGTTTTTTTACAATGGTTGCCGATCTGACGAATTTTAAAAAAATAGGGACAAAAAAAAACCGACCTTTTTAAAGATCGGTTTAATGTCGTGCTGACCGGCGCCCAGGTTATTGTTTGGGGTTGTTCCGCAACATTGCCTCTATTCGTTCGCCTGGGCGTTCAAATATAGGATTTTTTTATTATGCAAAGAAAATTAAATAAATACTGACAAATAACATAAAAACAATCACAAACAAAGTAATTTTTTCGTGAATTGTCATTTTTTGGTTTTCATCCATTACCCTAAAATTTTAAATGCTGATAGCGTGTTGTTAACAACGTAAAAGGGGTTTTTTCCCTCTATTTTGCTTTCAATGCAAAAACTTTCGGTAAAAATGTCAATTTGGATTTTTTTATTGATATGATCCTGGTTTATATTAAAATCATTTATGCGCTTTTCGCCCAGGATCTGGATAAGCCATTGTTGATCTTTTCCTTGTTTTTCTCCGTAGCTATTAACATAACCAGGAACTTCTACGACTAAATACTGTATAGGTGTTTCTTTTGCATCGTTTAGTTTTTGCACTGGCATTACAACCCGTAAAAAACCTTTTAAATCTTTAATTTTTGCCATGGTAACTTAATTTTTAAATTATTGATAGATTGGGTTTATTCTGATCGTCTACCAGTGGGATAGTGTGTTTTTCAATGTCAATATTTGACACGTTGCCGGGAAGTGCTGCTTCCTCTACAATGTTTCTAATTTGTGGGAACTGCTGCCCTCGGATATAATTAACTACCTGGCAGGCTGGGTTGCTGCATTGATGATGATAAGAGGGTTCTTTTGCTTCCAGGTGTGATCCGGTGTATGTCATGTATCCGGCTTTACATTTTTCGCACAATCTTTGCACAAAAATGGTTTCTACGCTAAATTTTAAATCTGTCATTTTACTTAATTATTTTATAGTCTGTTTCTTTTAAGTCTATTGTTGTCGTTTTTTTGGTTTGGCCGGTTACAATCCGATCAGCTGCTTGTTCAATAGTATTATTAAGTTTTACCGTTAAGATTTTAACGGCTGCTTTTAACAGTTTTTTTTCCCATGATTTCATATTAATAAAATTAGATATAATGCCCACAAAGCCAACAATAGTAAACCCATGGCCGCAATAATTGAACAAAAAAACAGGAATTTAAAAACTTTATAGATCATGCTGCGGCTAATTAGTTTTCAAATATATAAAAGTTTTGATAAAAAAAAACCGGGGCCAATGGCCACCGGCAAAATCCCAGGCTTCGGCGATTTTATTTTTATACGGGGTAAGGCAGTTGTTCAAGACAATACCATACTTCAGCCGTAACAGTTCCCGTAATTGTTAGCGTTAAAGTCATCGTTGATCCCGATGATATGGCAATAGTGAACGGATTACTATAAATTGAACCTGTCGAAATTAATGATCCGCGTGCTATGTTATAGGCATTGCTGGCCGCGTCAATTCCGGTTGCCGCTAATGCTGCCGTCCCGGTTCCTGAATTGTAAGAAAAGTTAGTATTTAACCTATATAAATTTATTCCAGGCCCGGGGTTTGTGTATGTAAAAACCACCGTTGTCGATGTGATGGCCGGGAATAAATTTGCTTTGACAATTTTAGGCGTATTTGATACGGCCGGTATATTCCCATATTGTGCAAACCCTTTAGGATTTGAAACGTTATAGAGCTGCTGCCCTATTATTCCGTTATTTAAAATATTGTCGTTTATAATTATTCCGTTTGTTGAATCAATAGATATACCAATTAGTCCGGTTCCATTTGTTACCACATATTCCCAAACATTAGAAATAATATTTTGATAATATCCCAATCCGTTAACGCCTTGAATTAAAATTTGATTTGATCCGCTAATATTTATAACAGGGGACGCGGTAACTGTTCCGCCTAATTGTACGGGGTTTGCCGGTGATCCGTTACCGGTTATTCCGTTGCTGGTTGTAACTGTGGCCGTTAAATTAGCGGCGCCGTTTGAATTTCCTAATAATATGGGCATAAAATTTAATATAAACGGGCTATGTTAATAGAAGTATTTGAATGTACATATAGTTCAAACTGACCGACCGTACCAGCGGCAACAGTCAAAAGCGTGCCACCTGTCAAAACACTACCGGCTGTTATTCCTGTTGGTAATACAATAGTTACCAATGAAGCGCCGCCGACATTATCGACGTTAAATTTAAATCTGGTACCCTGAGAGGCTGCGAGAGTTGAGTAAATATTTGCAACGCTGTCCAGGGTTATATTAGTAATTGCTGGGCTGGTGCTTGTTATTGTTCCAGTAGCGATTTGTGCAGCTGTTGCCGTACCTGTCGAATTTATAGGAGATAGTGTCGTATTAGTTTGACCTGAATATACATAGGTCATTGCGGTAACACCACTATTTACGACCGGGATCTGATACGCTGCAGGTGCTGTTGCTGAAAATTTAAAAATTCCGCCAAAATAGGATGTTCCACCAGCAACATATAAGGAATATTGATTTGTTCCGGCGCCTGATGCTGTGGCTACGTAAAGAGTAGCCGTATTTGTTACAGTCGCGCCGCCTAATGTAACTGTACCCAGCGTATTTACTACCATATTAGCTACAAACCCATGTGTCCCCGTTGCTGCTGTTGTTACTGTTGCCGATCCTATTATAACTGTCGCGTAGTTATAATTTGCATTTAACGTTTGAGTAGTTGTTGCATTTGAAAAAATACGGTAATTTACTCCAGTCGATCCTGCAAAATTTATAGATGGGGTACTAGAAGATCCTATAAGAAAACTACCAGCACTATAAAAATTTATACCCGACGTTGATATTGCGGTCGAAATACCGCCGTTAAAAATTGATATTCCACTATAAACAATTAAAGAGGCTATTTGACTAATAGAAACATTCGTTCCGGCGATCGGGGCGCCTATTATTGCAACGGTTGCAGCATTACTGTATGTAACTGAATTAGATGCGGCTAATGTCGGGGCGTTAAATTGATTTACGAAATTATAAGTCAATGTACCTGAACCTGTTGTATCTGTATAAGTAGCGGACGAAATATTGATATTTATACCTGTCGTTGTGAGATAGTTATTTGAGGCCCATGTTGCAGCGCTAAAACTACCCGATGTATAAAAGCCTTTATTTACCGTAACTGATCCCGTTATAGTTCCACCGGTTAACGGTAAATACGCGCCGTTTGCTGTTTGGACAAAAGCCGTTGTTGCAATTTGCGTAGTATTGGTTCCAGGTGCAGCTGTTGGCGCTGTTGGCGTTCCGGTAAATGCTGGA
>Ga0364887_10699_pt1 | contig 13923 bp, 16 predicted proteins | sample ExccelJu500001D4_4_FD_206924 | JGI IMG/M metagenome (GOLD analysis project Ga0364887, IMG submission 206924) | Enriched cells from Trout Bog Lake Hypolimnion, Wisconsin, USA - BchlTB.July23.5000.01.D4 | ecosystem: Environmental > Aquatic > Freshwater > Lake > Hypolimnion/Profundal zone | place...
CATAGTTTTTTACAGAAGCTGGATTGGCAGATTCACTACGCTGAATAATGTTGCGACCTAACGCAGTCATGTTTTCACGAGTGATATTCTTGCTGTATGGAGTAGCTTGGGCAGAAAGTTCGCTAATCTGCTGATCCATCAACTGTAAAAAGCCAGCCACATTAAACTGATCTTGTTTTAACAAATCATTAAAGCGTTTTTGGAATTGAACAGTAAATCCTCTAGCGCCACCAGCCAAAGCTCTTTCGTAGTTAACAAGGTATGCAGCATACTTTTTAGCAAATACTAATGCTGGTTGACCTTTATCGTCTGGTTCAATTCCTTGTTTCCAAGAATCAATATAACGCTCAATTTGTTGATTAATTTGACCAGATCGACCAATAAGATCTGCATTTTGTCTAGCAAACTGTGCAAGATCATCGGCTTGACCAATAGATTTAGCAAGATTAGCCACTTCAGGTACAGCCTTTTTATCAAGAGAAGCACCTGTAAATTCTCTAATAAGTTGAGCTTGATCCGAAGCACCGCCTTTTCCAGCAAGACCCAATCTAGTTCTAGCTTCAGCCATCTTCATTAGCATTTCAGAATTGCTATGTGCGATATCCGCAGCTACTTTAGTGTCACCAGCATTGATCTTGGCAGCAATAACGCCAGGATATTTAGCTGTAATCTCTCCAGCTTTAATTAATGCAGCTTCTTTGTCAGTGACTCTTAACTTGTTGTATTGCTCTAAATCTTTAATCAACTCATCATTATGAGCTTTCATGGAAGCCAATTCTTTGTCAAAAGTGGCTTGTTCTTTAGTAAACAAGTCTTTACGACCTTGCTGATAACCTTTGAGCATACCGCCCATAGCGTTCATAGCATTTAATCCAGATAGCTTTCCTGATCCGCCTAAAGCAACACCCATAGTAGCGATCATGCTAAATAACCCGCCAATATCAGCAGCATTGTCTTTAGTGGGCTTAAACTGAGGCTCTGGCATCATTTGCTTTTTAACATCTTCATAATGCGCTTTATCTTCAGCGCTGATGTTTTCTAACGCTTTTCTTTTTTCTTCAAGACCAACAGACTCCTCTAAAGCCTTTGCTTGAATATCGGCAGTGGAAGCAGCTTTCTTTGCAGTTGCCTCTTGCTTTAAAAATCCTGGCAGTTTATTAATATCAAAGCCTAATGAATCGCCCAAAGTAGAGCTATCTTGTGCTAGTGGTTGTGTATCAGCCATTATGGAGTCCTAGTTGCAGGTTGAGCAGAGCCAAAAGTAGCGGGAGAACCACCGACCATCTGAGCCAATTGACCATAGAAATTAGTGGTTGCTTGATTGAGCTGTTGATCGAGTTGTAAACCAGTTTTAATAGCGCCAAGAGCAATATTGTCACCAATCTGCATAACTTGCAATCCGTATGTGTATTGATTGTTGAGCAATGTTTGATAAATTTGAGCTTCTTGATTTGCAGCTTGCTGAACTCCAACACCGCCACGATTAGCAATGCCTTGATTAATCTGAGCTTTGGCAGCTTGGAACGCCTGTTGACTTGCAGGACTTAATTGACCAGCTTGAGCCTGATTAACTAATGTTTGACCTTGTGTCTGATAAGGCTGTGCTAGCGCTTGCTCTTGACCTTGTGCAGCATTAACTTGACCAGCAGTCTTACGAGCTTGTGAAGCACCAAATAAACCTAATCCACCTGCTAAACCTAATTTAGCCAATGTATTCGGATTGGTTAATTGATTGACCACATTGCCGAAGAATCCAGATTGAGGAATTGTGGCTTGTTGGCTTGCAGAAGTTCCGCCTAAACCAGTAGCTCCAGCAGGACCTGTTGTATCAGCAATTTGTTGACCAATTGGAGTCGTTGCTGCTGGTTGCAATTGACCGTAAGTGCTTGGAGTAAAACTGCCGTAAGCCTGATTTAGATAATCAGCAGTCTGACCAGCACCAGGAGCGCCAGTAAGGTCAGGAGTTGCGCTTTGTGCAGGTGCGCCAGTAGAAATGCCAAAGTTACCACCGCCTGTATCAGAGGTTGTGGGTGCAGGAGCAGCTTCAGCGGGAGCTGGTGCAGGTGCTTGTTCAACAGGGGCTGGCGCTTGCTCTACAGGAGTAAAGTCAAAGCCATCATCAAACTCAGGCAATCCTGTAGCAGGGTTGATACTGCCTCTACCGCCTCTACGCTTTAAAAGAGCAGCTTCTTGAGGAGTAATGTGAGCAAGAACGGAGTCTTTGCCACGACCTTTTGAACGCAATAATTTAGCTAAAGCAGCTAAATCCGTTCCTAGAGCTTTATTTAAGTTTGCCATTTATATTCCTAATGCTCCTCTTAATGATTCCTCATTCCAAACATTTTTTCTCTGACCATATCCTAATTGGTCTTGAGATCCAGTGGCTTCGGCTGGGTTTACGGCTTGTGAGCTGCCTAATAAAGCAGATGACAATGCGCTTGATCCAGTACCGCCTCCTGTAGCACTACCACCTAAAATATTGGCAATAGTGGTCATAAATGGCGCTTTTGTGTAATCGGTTTGATTATCACCTTCACCTGTACCGTCTCCAGTACCACCGCCACCAGTTCCGCCAGTACCGCTAGCGCCTGATCCAGTGCCACCACCGCCACCAGCTTTACCAGCGGAAACAGATTTAGCGCCTGTGCCGTCACCTGATTTAACTCCTGTGCCACCTGATAAGGTTGCAGTAGGAGCAGATGTTCCATTGCCTAAATTTGTTCCCAAGGCACTGCTTAAAGCATCTGTGGATGTGGGTGTAGATGTTGGCGTTCCTGAAGATGAGCTTCCAGAAGTTGATTGAGTTGTAGTGTTCGGTACAGTCGCAATCTGAGGTGCATTTGTAATGTCAGATGGCGTTGAAGTATTTGACGCAGTAGTTGACGGAGTCTGATATGTCGCATCCGCTGGCAATTGTGCGTTTGTATTGACTAAAGTATTGCTGGAGTCATATTGATAATATGAACCTTGACCATTATCAACATAGTAATTACCAGCTCCATCGGTCAATCTTGGCGATACTTGCTGAACAGTAACAGATCCAGTTGGCACAAGAGGCTCTGGAACATCGCTTGTGACAGTTGATGCAGTTGGTGCGTATGATGTTGTTGCAGCAGGAGTGCTTTGTAACGAACCTCCTACAGCATTGCCCAAACCTGAAGCTAATGCAGATTCAGCCACATTTTGACCACCTGTAGCAGCCTTAGCAGCACCGCCTAAAGCACCAGCAACAGAAGTGGGAGCGCCAGCTTCAGCAGCGCCAGTGCCTACAGCACCACCAACAGCGCCAGCAACAGGATTACCACCAGTAATGGCAGCCTGAGTAGCGCCAACAGCAGAGTTAGCAACAACGCTAGCAACATCACCTCCAACGGCAGGAGCAATCGCTTGAGCAACAGTAGATGCAGATGCGCCTACAGCACCAGATGCAGCACCTTCAGCAGCAGCCGTAGCAATCTGATCTGCACTTCCGCCATTAGCAGCAACAACCACCGCATTAGTAGAAGCGCCTACAGCAGCAGCACCTACCGCAGCAGTAGCAGCAGCAGAAGCGTCAGTAACGCCAGCCGTTTCCATAATTGCAGCGCCAACTTCAGGTCCAGCAACAACAGATGCAGCAACGGCTACAACTGGGGTGGCAACAGCGACAATAGTTTGAATAGGTGACTTTCCACCGCCTCCGCCTTTGCCACCACCGCCTCCTCCACCGCCGTAGAGCATATATTGGTCAACAAAGAACCATTTAAGAGTGCTAAATAAACTCATAAAACAATCTCCATCATTGTCGTTTTTCTCAGAACGCCAACTCTTTCATATAGTCTTGCAACGGAATCCGTTACATATCCTTGAACCCTATCAGCGCCATATTCTTTTAGTAGCTGCATAAACTTTGCATAATTACTAGGTTTTATTAACCCTTTTCCACCAATACAAGTGACAAAAGCCACATGAGATCGTGGATACACTACAAAAGACACTACAGCACCACCAATTACTACTTCATTCTCAACAAAAGCAAATAACTTCCAATTACCTTTTGTTACATACAACTTCAAGTCGTTCAGTTCAAACTCAGCATCATGCCTATCCAAAGCCCTTTGAAAGTAAGGCTCTACTTGTGACCATACATAGTCAACAGCTTCAGCAGGAACGCAGTAAGCCTCCATTAGATACCTTCTTCAACAAGTTGCTCCGTTAACTTTCCGACAGTAATTGCATATCCTAAAATCTTGTAATTAATTCCCTGACCGACTTCCTGAGGGGTTGCTAATTTGTACTTTACAGCCATCTCCATTGCCATTTTGTAGGCAACAGGATCACGCAAACCTCGTTGGGCAAGTTTTCCAGCCTGAATTAAGGTGTTCGGATCTAATTTGTATTGAACGATGTATTGGCGAATCTGCTCTTTTGCTTTTTCAACAACAGCGGGTTGTTTAGGTTTTCCCTTGTTTTTCAACAAATCCATTACTTCTGGGTTCATTTGTTGCGTTGCAACATTTGAATTTTGTTGGGGAGGGGAAGAAATAATATTTGACATTAACTTAGTCCTAAAGCGGTAGCAATTTCCTGATGGATAGTGTAATGCGTTCCCACCCAATCGTAAAACTGTTCTTCGTTATTAAAGTCCACATCGAGCATATTAAAAGGGTTTTCAAGACCTAAAATCTCGGCTAAAGCCTGATGCTCTACTTGGTGAGCAAGAAGCCAATCATCCAAATTAGCTGGATCAGCGTCTGTAATTGGCAATTTGCTGTATGTAATGTTGTTTTGGGCTAATTTGTTCCAAAATGTTTGATGTTCCAGTCCATTTTCAAAAAGAAAGTCATTTAATGATTCAATATCACCAAATTTGACAATGGATAATGTATCGAAATTCATTACTTATCCGCTTTACCATCTAGCCTATCAAAGATGCGGGCTAACATACCTTTAATATCGGCAATATCAATGCGGTAATCATCTTTCATTACATAGCCTCGTTCAATTTCTTTAACATCTTCTTTCAAGTCACGAATAGCATCCCAAAGGACTTTAAAAAGCCATCCAGCAATAGTTCCGACAATTGAAAGTGCAATATTGAAAAGTAATTGAAAGTCCATATTTATACCGAGTAGTAAGGCACTTTAACTACAGTGCCGTTAAGGTCAATTTCAAGAAATCCAGCAGGGACAAGCAAAAGGCTAGATGTGGCGTAAGTAGCGTTACCAGTAGTGGTCGCTGTTAAGTTTGTGGTTTGTACATTAATCGTACCGCCAGTAATTGCTACATTATTGGCATTTTGAAACGCCATAGTGCCAAGACCGCTGACACCAATAGTGACATTAGCTTGACCAGTACCAGGACTGTCAGCCGTTGAAATCGTGATGTTTGCGCCAGGAATAAAGTTAATTGCTGGTTCAGATCCAACTAAAACGCCATTGTTTTGAACGGTTACTTTTTGGTTTACAGAGTTGGCAGTAACCGCTAAAGTGACATTACCTGTCAATGCGCCACCGCCTGTTAAACCAGATCCTGCAATCACATTTACAGTATTAGGCACTGCGCCTGATACAGCAGCTACACCAATAGCAATAGCCACATTTGCTGCGCTTGTAGCCCTGCCTTTAGCGTCAAAAGTAACTTGAGATACTTGTGAGGCTGTACCGTAAATACCTGCCGTAACACCACTTGTGTTCAAAGTAGGGTTAGGGTAAGTACCTGTTAAATCGCCACCAGCAGTACCACCTGGGGATGTTCCTGTGATGGTGACATTAGAAGCGGATGTAATACGACCTTTTGCATCTACAACAATTTGAGGAGATGCCGTTGCAGTACCGTAAGTACCTGCTGTAACGCCAGAAACATTAAGGCTGGGATTAGGATAGCTACCAGTAAGATCACCACCAGCAGTTCCTCCAGGAGTAGTGCCACTAATCGTAACATTGCTTGCATTGGTTATTCTTCCTTGTGCATCAACAGTAAATACACCGTTGATCGTGGCGTTTCCGTAAGTTCCCGCTGTAACAGCAGTATTGGCAAGGCTAATAGTTCCGCTAGTGGTGATTGGACCACCAGTTAAACCAGTGCCAGTAGCAACGCTAGTAACAGAACCGTTCCCCGTTCCTGGGGTAAATCCAAGTGCGGTAACAATATCACCGCTAGTAAGAGTGACATTGCCTGTACGAGTGTTAAATGTAAGAACGCCAGCATTAGTTAAAGTTACATTTCCTGTTAATCTACCACCACCAGAAAGTCCAGTGCCAGCAATGACATAAGCAGTATTAGGTGTTGCGCCAACATCATTAGCGCCTAAAACAACAATACCTGTTTGACCGTTTACAGAGGTGACAGCGCCAGTCTGGTTATCTACTTTCTCCCAAACATTGCCGTCAAATACTGCCCAATCGCCTACTTTCCATGATGTAATACCGTTTAAATTGGTACTACCAGCAACGGAAACAACATAATAAAAACCTTTAGTACCGACTGAACTTTGCAAAAATGGGTTGTTTGAGTTCGCATCCCAAGTAGATTGGTATGTTAGTGATCCCGCAAAGTTGCCAGATACCTTGAGCATTTACATTCCATCGCCATTGACAATGTACAAAGTTGCGCTGTTAGCAGCAGTAATGGCTGTGAACCACGCATTAGGAACAAAAGTAATGATTTCGTCTGTATTAGGCAATATGTACAAGGTAGTTGTACTGTTACCACCTGTAGGAATAACGCAATTTGCTTGCGCTACTGCTGCCGTTTGTGCATACGATAAAAAACATCCTTGAGTAGTAGATGCGTTAATAATGCGATATTGGTTGCCACCAAAGCTGCCGCTCGAATTAACTTGAACGGCAGAAGGTGCAGAGGTAGCAGCCGTAATCACTACGGTGTTACCTAGTGGAGTGAAGGCTGCTGATACGCTCATTGTACGGTTTCTTCCTGTGATGGAGCTTCTTCTTTTGAAGGAAGCTGTAAGTTGTATTGATCTGCCAATTTAGTAAACAAAGGTGCTGTACCAGTGTTGTTTGGCAAACCACCAATTTGATTAATGATAAATAAGGCTTCGTTATCTTCTAATGTAAAAGTTTTCATAATATCCCCTAGTTAAGTTAAAGTTTTACTGCGTTTTCAAATGGTGTTAAATCATGCTCGCCATAAAACTCTGCACCTTTAGCAATTTGAATTTCAAGGTGTTCTTTATTCCGCTTAACTGTATCTGCCCAATCTTCGTCAGACATATTTTCAGGCTTACCAGCGTTGAGTAGGTTTACGCTATCCATTGCGGCATCATAGTTGCGTTGTACTTCTTGTTCAGGTGTTAGTTCTAACATTTTATTTTCCTTGTAATTGTGCTTCTAATGCAGTTACTTTTGCGGATAGTTCTTTTACTGCGTTGATTAAATGCCATGTAATATTGCTTGAATCAACTGACATTACACCAGTAGATTCTGTTTTTACGCAATCAGGAAGTACTTGTGCAAGTTCTTGTGCAATTGGTCCAAGCTGAACGCCTTTAATATCAATAGCAGAAGATTGTGGTAAATCTGTAATTTCTTCAGGCGAACGATATTCAAAGTTACGAATTTGAATTTTGTTTATAGCATCAAGCCCTATTGTGTTATCAACAATGTTCTTTTTAAGTCTTTGGTCAGAAGCAATCGCCCAAGTAGCTGTATTGTTTCCTTGATAAACATTACCACCCACATTTATAAATCCAGTATTTGAACCTTTGCCTACTGCATAATAACCAATTGCAAGTTCATAAATTACAGAAGCAGAAGAAGCACCAGCAAGCGCACCAATATAAATATTATTTGTGCCAGTGGTTAATGCAGTACCAAAATAGCCTGCTCTATCACCTAAAAAAGTATTCTCTCCACCAGTTGTGACACCATACCCAGCTTGATAACCTACTGCGGTGTTGTTAGATGCGGTGGTGTTTTTACCTAATGCTGCATTGCCGACAGCCGTGTTATAACTTCCAGTTGTGTTTGTGTATAAAGCAGAAACCGAAGCGTCACTTGCACCAATTGCAACATTATAATTTCCAGTTGTGTTTGCTGCCAAAACTCCTTGACCTAAACCAGTGTTATAAGAACCAGTGGTATTAGCAAACATTGCTGATTGACCAACCGCAGTATTTAAAATTCCTGTTGAAGAACCACTTACACCATAAAGGGCTTGGTCACCTAAAGCAGTATTTTGGTTTCCTGTTATGTTTAAACCAGCCTCATTACCAATGTAAGTAACATAATTGCCAGTGTTTAATCTACCAGCGTTGTAACCAACGGCTGTTGACCTTACTGTCGTTGTGCCTGTGTAAAAAGCACCTTGACCTATAGCAGTTAATTGACTGCCAGTCGTATTACTATACCCAGCTTGATAACCTACTGCTGTGTTATTAGATGCGGTGGTGTTTGAATAAAGAGCTGTTTGACCTATAGCTGTGTTTTGAGCACCTGTGGTGTTTGCTGCTAAAGCGTTTTGACCAAAAGCTGAATTATTAAATGCCGTAGTATTGGCTTGCAATGCACCATAACCAACGGCAGTATTAAGTGCGCCTGTCGTATTTGTTGTTAAACTCAATCTACCTATCGCTACATTATAATCTCCACTTGTATTTGCGGATAAAGCACTTAAACCAAAAGCAGTATTATTTGCAGCAGCACCACCACCCTTACCAACAGTAAGACCTGATATAGAAGCATCATTAGCTGTAGTAAGTGTTGTGCCGTTAAATGTGAGGTTAGCAGAATCTGTTAATAGACCACCAGTAGTTGCATAGGTAACACGACCAGAAGTCAGACCTGTGTCGGTTAGGCTTGTAAATGCGCCTGTAGAAGGCGTTGTGTTACCGATTGGAGTATTGTTAATCGTATCTAATGTTACTGACACATTCTGAATAGATCCGCCAGTAATGCTCACATTGGCAAGGGCTACCGTGCCGTTTCCGATGCCATTTACGGCTGCATAAATGGTAGCAAAGTCGCTATCTAGGTTAGTCAGCGGAATGGATGTTGTGACATTTCCGAATACATACGGTACTGTAATTGGTAGAGCCATATTAGAACCTCGTTCTCAATTCTTGTTCAAATTCAAATGTATTGACCACGAAAGCAGCGGAATTGCTGGTCATGGTCAAGCCTATATACTTTCCCCATTGTTGAGCATCTGATTTAAACAGAGCATAACCTTCACTATATGTCCATGATATTACTTGAGAACTAGCATTTATCCAAGGGATAGTTGTTCCAGAAGTATTAAACCAAGTGACTGTATTTGTGAGGTAATAAGGAGGGCTTGATCCATATTCTGAATCAACCGTTACTTCAAAAGCAGCGCCATTATTAAGCGTTGCCTCAATACCAAACTTCAGAGCTTGCTTAGTACGAATAGGATCAGTCATAGGCAATAATGCCGTCTGTATTCTGCTCGTAATTGCGCTATTGGGATCGGAATACAATTGATACAAAGTAGTGTTATCAACGCTAAAAAGCGTATCCACACCAGCTACAGGTACAGAAGTAATATATTTTAAATTATCACCTTGACTGGTCAGAAACCATTTTTTATCAAAAAATACCATTTGCATATACCGAGTGGTATTTGTAAATTCAGTATCGTTATACCGAATAGTGAATGCAGCGCACAAAATGTTATTTAATAAAACTTGTCCTGAGGTGATTTCCTCAGTTGCAAAGTTAATATTAGGGAAAATACCATCTAAAGGGCTGGATAACTTGGTTGTTGTAGAGCCAACAAGCGCATAAACCCCGTAATTATTCATAAAAATCACTGAACGGAAGTACGGAATAATCGCATAAGGCTGCGCTGTACCAACAGAAGCACTCACATTGGTATTGGTAAATAAAGTCTGTCCTGTGCTTGAAACTTGCACATTGGAAAACACATTGATGGAAGAATCACCAAAAATGTATAAAAAATCGTTAGCAGCTAAGATTTGTTGAATATCACCATGCAATGTAGAGTCGGTAAGTTCTAAAGATCCCGCTGAAACGCTTGTAAAGTCGCTGTAATCACCTGCTGCACTGTAAGTAATAGTTCGACCTGACGCAATCCAAACACGCCCTGAGAAGCTCGATATACCCACATTTTCATTAGTATTTACTATAGCTTGCAAAGTAGCGTTACCAGTGACGGTAGCGACAATATTGGCTGAGTTTGTATAGCCAGTGCCAGGGTTAGTCATAATGACTTGAGTAATGGTATTCCCTGATATGACTGCTGTGCCAGCAGCGCCTGTGCCACCACCGCCTGTAATCGTTACTGGAGTTGTATTACCAGAATATCCAGCGCCACCATCGACTACATTGACCTGAACTGTTCCTTGGGCAAAAGTGCTGATCCCAGCAATTGCTGTAGCACCGTTACCGCCACCGCCTGATAGGGTAACAGTAAGATTTGCAGTGTTTGTGTATCCAGATCCACCTGTGACAATACTGATTGATCCAACTGTATTACCGCCAGATACCAATGAAGTAGCCGCATTAGCCTGAACTCCACCTGCTTGATCTGGTCCTGAAATAACTACTGAAGGAGCAGTGTTGTATCCAGTGCCCGCATTGGTAATCGCAATGACTCCAACAGAACCAACGGTAACTGTATTGTTGCCATCCCAAGTGAAATAACCGTAATTCGGATCAAGAATCAAACATTCAGTGTTGTACCACTGACTAGAGTTCATCCCTTCAGAACCGCTAAAAGTGCCAGCAGGGGCTACCTGACCTCTAACTTGAGTCTGAATCTCATAATATTGAGCAGATCCATCAGCCAAAAAGAATAAAAGATAGTCGTTTACACCTAAATTTACTGAACTGAAATAAATAATTTCAGAAGTTTGGATAACTGCATTACCGCCTGAATCTTTAACTAAAACACTTGTTGGAACAATATGCATATTGCCGTAACCAATTGGCTGGGCATTTTCCAGCCATGCAAACTCCTCAGCTTCAATCGCAGTGCGGTTAGCCTGGGTGTTTATTCCCTTAAACTGCTTAATGACTTCATAGGACTTTTTCTGTTCTGCTGATGCCATAATTTAGTAAGGGGTGCTATATACGGATGGGATTCTGCGTGTAAATACTGTATTAAGAACGGATTGTGCGTGTTTATTGTATTCCTGCTTGTAAATTTCAGCTTCCCCGTAGGATTGCTCATAATACTTAGCCAAATACGCTGCATAAAACTGCACAGGCGTTGTGTAAGGGTCGTTAATGACATCCGTAGTGTTTGGAGAAGTTAACGACAAGTTGTTAGGCAATACCACGCAATCAATCTCTAATTGATAGACTTGATCTGGTACTGGTCCGATGTAAATCTGTTGTTGACCATAAATACTAAATGCCAATGGTCTGCCAATGTAATTTTGCCAAAATCTTAATCGTGCATTGAAATCACTCCAAGCTAAGTAATCCATCGGTACACGGGAGTTTCCCCAGTACAGGTTGATGTTAACAATATCTAGCACCGTATTGCCGTTAGATGGCGTTAAAGGTGATGTTCCCATCAAGTAGGTCAAGGCTGGATAGCTAATATTTTCGCAATTACCAACATAAGTTAATCCACAAGTGCCGTTTAAGAACTGACCGCTTGGTGGATAGTTGTTGTAATTGTTTTGAGTAGCTTGTGGGTACGGAGGCGCTGTACCGCTAGTAGTACCAGATTGAGTTACTTGATAGATGTAGATATTGCTAAAAATGAATTGTCCAGCAGTGTAAGCAGTATTTGCTGCCCAGGCTGATGGATATTGTGGCGAAACTCCGCCAATGGTCGCTGTAGGAGCAACCATACATGGTGTTTGTGTAACAACGACTTCTCTTAACGCTCCAGTATCACGAACTGTTCTCTGACGAGCTTCGTTAATGTAATCCGTTAACTGTGAAGGAGAGTAGAAGTTATTGTTGGCATCATGAAGCAACCTTTGGACTTGCGTAAGGTATGAATTAAGTGTTGCCACTGGTTACCTTTCATAAGTCATGCTACCGCCTGTAGGACTTTTCCCCTTGCCTTCCTTTCAGACGGCAGGGGTACTCTTTCCACCAACGGGGATATAGATTGGTTCTTTTTTGGAGCTTCAGATGAAAAATCCCACTGAGAAAGAATTTCTAAACCTTTTTCAAGGTCATTAGATGTAATGATCCATCCGAGTCTTGCCAAATACGGCTCTTTGTTCTCATCTCCATAACCAAAAATGTGACGAGCTACTTCAATAGGAAGCTCTACAGTTTCACCTTTAGGAAAAGTGTAAAAGACTCCAGCGTAGCCATCTTTTAACTTTTTGTCAGAATTATTAGTTACGAAGATTGAGGACATATTTAGAACTTTACAACATCGCCATATACGCTAATTGTGGCAGTGTTAGTGTTACCACTAGCAGTGTTCACATTTACATATAAGGCTTGGGTTACATTGCCTGAAACAGGAACTGAGGCTGCATAAGGAGCTGCAATTGTTAAATCAGTGAACTTGTTTACACCGTTGATCTGAGTTAACGCCACATTCGCTACAACCACATTAGAACCTGCTGCATCTGTTGAAATTGAAACATACGCAGAAGATACATCACCAGACGGGTTAGAAACCGTAATTCTACGGAGAATAACCGCACCTGATGTTGCAGTTGAACCTGATTGTGTTAAGCCACCTCCAAGAATAGGCAATGTAATACCAGTAACGGTAGCATTGCCTACTGTATTGAAGGAAACATTTTGAGCTACAGCAATGCGACCATTCCCGAAACTATCAAGGTAATACTGTGATACTGAATCTGGATTAGCCATTACTGATCTCCTTAGCTTGCGTTGAATGTACCACTGACTGGCAAGCCACCGTTTACAGTAGCTAAAGTCAATGTTGCAGCAGTAGATGCGTTTGCAGCCACATTCACACCGTCAGCAGTAATCCAACCGCCAACGCCTGAAGCAATCACAGTTGACCATGTTGCAGCGTTAGAAGTTGCGTTATAAGCTGATACAGCAGAAATGCTCACATTGGCTGTTGGGAACACGATGTAGTTACCAGCAGGGATTACAACACCGCCTGTTGGAACTGACAAAGTAGTTAACTGCCAAAATGCGCCTGGTGTATTCGCATAAGTACCTGAAATCAGGATTTTATTATTACCTAGTGCCATGTTATATGCTCCTTATAGTGAAATAGAGTTATAACCCTGCACACGGGTCATTGACTTAGGCTTGGTGCTTACCAATTCGGCAATCATCAAAACTGCGCCAACATAACCGATCTGCCAGTTAGGAAGTGTGGACTCAAAACCAGTAAATACGAATGAACCTTGATCGTGGATATAGAGGCTCATGTAGTTGCTGTTAATGAAGTACAAAGTACCTTCTGGGCAATATGGGTCTGGATAGATTGGAACACCAGCAACCATCAAAGCACGGAAAGCTGCTTGAGGACCGTTGGAATCGCTATCAAAGCCGTGTCCTGGGGTAATTACATACTGTTCTTGACCAACATAGTCTTGTGCCAAGAGTGTCCATGTACCGAAACCGCAAACACCAAAAGTAGGTACTTCAGCACCTTTCTTAACTGTACCAGAAATGTATTGAAGTACATTTTGACGAGTTGGGTTTACAGAACCAGCGTTGTACACCTTAGACTGCCACCATGTATAGGTAGAACGGTTGATGTTACCGTAAGTCTGCATATTTGTACCATCATCAATAGCGCCTGGCAAGCCAATGAACTGTTGAGTGTTGGTGTAGTTTGTGTAAAGTGCTGTAGCCATCGCATCCATCATCACATTGGTTGCATCGTTCATACGAGCTTCAATGAGAGGAATGATTGCGTAATCTTGCTGAACTGCACCTTCCATACCGAGGAACGGTACTGGGGCAATCATCAATTTCAAATTGAACTCAGCATTAAAAGCACCTTGCTGAACTGCTGGCTGGTTGAATGAACCAG
>Ga0364887_10700_pt1 | contig 13886 bp, 15 predicted proteins | sample ExccelJu500001D4_4_FD_206924 | JGI IMG/M metagenome (GOLD analysis project Ga0364887, IMG submission 206924) | Enriched cells from Trout Bog Lake Hypolimnion, Wisconsin, USA - BchlTB.July23.5000.01.D4 | ecosystem: Environmental > Aquatic > Freshwater > Lake > Hypolimnion/Profundal zone | place...
TGCAATAGAGAGACATCGCATGGACCAAGAGGAAACTCATCAGAAACTTGAAACCTTCCTGATGCACTTTGAAACATATGGAAGGAGGAGGATAGGATTATTATTCGGAAGCGGACGCTTCCATTATTTAGGACCAAGCGACGCTTCGACTAGTGGGGTGTGTATATTATCACGTTTAATATCTTGGGCTGAGGTTTTTCAAATGCCGTCAGAGGGAGATTTATTTGCAGTTCATGATGCGCTGAGCTAACATCCGGAAAAACAGGGTTTACCTGGCAAAACTTCTTGTTCGGATAGTTAGTACCCGCTCCAACGACATAAACCCGTGCCGTAATGAAAAATAGAAATGCATCGCAATGAATTGTGCAAAAAGATATTTAAATTTATACCCAACAAACCTGAAGGCAGGTACGTCTATATACAAGAGCCGTTTAATTCGAATCAATCAAAAATTTAAAACCATTCTTATGAAGAAAATATTATTTACCGCGATCTTATTGTCAATCATTTTATCTGGATTTAGTGCGGCAAATGGCCAGACTATAACTACAGTAGCCGGCACCGACATGGTTCCCCCTTACCATTGCGGCCCATATACCGGCCCGGCAACTAATGCATCGCTCGGCACTATAACAGGCGTGGCAGTGGATGGAACAGGCAATATGTACATAACGCAAGAGGGATGCTATGTGGCAACCAAAGTGGATGCTTCGGGCACAATAAGCCTCCTTGCAGGAAATGGATTACAGGGATTCAGCGGGGACGGCGGATCGGCACTGGCGGCGAAATTCAACACTCCCTGGGGTATTGCCGTAAATAACAGAGGTGGCGATGGCATTAGCAATGTGTATATAACAGACCTTGACAATAACCGTGTGCGCAAAATGGACGGATTTGGCAATATCGGTACGATAGCTGGCAATGGCACAACGGGGTTTGGCGGAGATGGAATACCGGCAACGGATCAGGGATTTTCGGGGCCAACAGGAGTGGCTCTGGACGACAGCGGCAATGCATATATATCAGCTTCATATGGCTGGCGTGTATTCAAAATAAATGGTTCCGGCATTATCAGCACTATTGCAGGTACTGGTACTACGGGCAGTTTAGGGGATGGCGGCCCGGCAACTGCGGCACAAGTATACAGTCCGTGGGCAATAGCGGTTGACGGCTACGGTAATTTATATATAGCAGAAGCATTTACCGCCCGTGTGCGCAAAGTGACAACCGATGGCATAATACAGACAATTGCAGGCAATGGCACAGGCAGCTATTACGGCGATGGCGGCCCTGCAACGGATGCGGCTATAGCTGAACCGAGGGGTGTGGCAGTGGACAATTGCGGCAATGTGTATATATCAGATGGCATCAACCATGTTGTGCGAAAAGTGGACACGGCCGGTATTATCAGCACCGTAGCAGGCACAGGTACTGGAGGCTTCAGCGGTGATAACGGGCCGGCTACTGCAGCAGAACTAGATGCACCGGAGGGAATAGCCGTAGATGCGATCGGTAACCTTTATATTGCTGATTCAAAGAACTACCGGGTGCGGAAGGTCACTTTTGATATACATTGTGGTATCTCATTAGGAACAAAGCCTGTTTCAGCGATTTCAGTAAGCGTTTACCCAAATCCGGCTCATGACATTCTGAACATCGATAACGTAACAACACCCACAACCTGCACCATTTTTAATGTGCTGGGATCGCTTATGCAACAAACCACGCTAATAGCAGGTAATAACAGTATTTCGGTACAGTCGTTAAGCCCGGGCGTGTATATGCTGCAACTGGTGGATGAGGAAGGGAATAAGGTGATGAGGAAGGTTGTGAGGGAGTAGTTGCGTTGTAGCTTTGCTAAAAAATTGACTGGTCTGTGTATCTGGTACATCCAGCTATTCTATGCTTGATTCCAAAATGGGTTTATAATAAACCTTTTGGATGCCATCCGGAAAGTAGAAAGAACCAGATAGGAATTAATTATTATTCGGAAGCGAGACGCTTCCAGATATCCGGGACGAAGCGAGACGCTTTGACCAGAGGAGACGCTTCGACCAGAGGACTCCATAGTTCAACAGCACATTTCCAGCATGGGCGTTTCAACTTTGGACTTGACAACAATACCAGCAAACACCCAAAACCCAGCCCCACCGCAACCATCGCGGCGAGTCCTGTGAACATACCTTCGATTAAGCTGCAACAGTTAAAAAACAGAGACTCACCTATAACAGGCTCATAACTCAACATACATAACCAAGTCAGAACCCAACATTACCGCAACCATGGCGGCGAGTACTGTAAAAAACAGAGACTCGCCTGCAATATAAAAAAACGCGGGTTGCAAATCCGCAACCATTTGGGTCGGGATTATAAATCCCGACCAGCAATGCGAACTGCCGCTTCATCGGCGTAATCTCCCCTTTTAGCTCCATTGCCGGCTGATATGAACCGGAACGGCCTATCTTTGCTTTTTGAACGATCTATAAAACAGTCTTTATGAAAAAATTATTGATTTCAGTTGGCTTTTTATTTTTAACCGTTGCCAGTCAGGCACAGTCGTGGATACCCGTGGGCGCACCGGGCTTTACCGACAGCTTTGCCTATAGTACCGCCATTGCCATTGATGGCAGCGGTATAATCTATATGGCTTATATAGACCTGGCGTTTCCTGACCAGAACGCTACGGTAAAAAAATTCAATGGAATGGCCTGGGAAACTGTGAGCACGGCGGGTTTCGCCAGTGCCGGGGGCCAAGCGCCAGCCATCACTGTTGATGCTGCCGGCACACCGTATGTGGGTTTCCAGGATGGCTCCGACAGCGGCAAGGCGACAGTAATGAAATATAATGGCAGCAGTTGGGCAGCGGTGGGCAGCGCGGGCTTCTCGGCTGGTGGAGTGGCCTTCACATCGCTGGCCATAGATGGCAGTGGCACACCTTACCTCGCCTATGCCGACAATACCTGCGGGGGTGCCGCATCGGTTATGAAATTTAATGGAAGTGCATGGGTAACAGTAGGCACCGTTGGCTTTTCGGGACCGGCGCTTTTTACTACAATCGCTGTTAATGCGGGAGGCACACCTTATGTTTTTTTCGCAGACTCTACCTTCAAAGGCACGGTAATGAAGTATAACGGTAGCGCATGGGCAACGGTAGGCGCTCCCGGTTTCTCCTCGGGCGAGCCGTTCAACCCCATGATTACCCTGGATGGCAGCGGCACACCCTATGTAGTATACTGCGATCTGGGCGACAGCGGCAAGGTGCATGTAAAATCTTACAACGGCACGGCATGGGTAAATGTGGGATCGGGCGCTATATCGGCGCCAAATGCCGGTTACTCAACCGTTGCCATAGATGCGGCAGGCCATCCTTATGTAGCTTACCAGGATGGCAATGACAGCGGCAAGGCCGTGGTCAGGAAATATGACGGAGCTGCCTGGGTAAATGTTGGCGCGCCCGATTTTTCGGTTGCCACCGCCTCTTATACCTCCATCGCTATTCACGGAGGCACACCCTATGTGGCCTATTGCGATGCTGCCAGCAACGGAAAGGCCACCGTTATGAATTTTTCCTCTGCTACCGTGGTTAAATCTGTTGCTAAGCCCGGAAACAGCCTATCTGTTTTCCCAAATCCCAGCCAGGGTTCCTTTACCATAAATGTAGCCGCAGCAGCGCCAGCAGCGCATATTACGGTCATGAACCTTTTAGGTGAACAAATTGCGGAAAGCACCATTACGACCAACCTCCCGGTTACCATGCGGCTCAATGCCCCTGCAGGTAGCTACCTGCTATCAGCACAAGTTGGTAATGAGGTATTGACATCAGAAATACAAGTGCAGTAAGGTAGTGGCGGGCGGCATTTTTATTTGGATTTGCTTCGTCACCGGTTGGGCAGTCTTCATAATAAAATAAAAAACAGGATGTTAGGAGTAGTTGCGCTGAGTCTGGGTCCATCAGCAAATAGCTCACCTTGAAAACCCAGCCCCGCCGCAAACATCGAGGCGAGTGCTGTCAAAAAAACAGAGACTCGCCTGCGACAAGCTTATAACTCAACATCGCCAATTATTCTAGGTCTCCGCTCAGGATATATATCTAAGTTACCTTATCAGGCTGTATGAGCATTGCAGCTCCTTATTTCACTGATTTCCTTTCCCTTCAGCAGCATTTCTGCTTCAAGGTCATAATCATCCTGCAAGCCCAGCCAGAATTTCGGGCTGTTGCCGAAGTACTGCGAGAACCGCAGGGCGGTATCTGCGGTTATCCGCCTGGTGCCTTTTATGATCCCGGATATCCGGGTTTGTGGTATACCTGTCTCCTTGGCCAGCCGGTATGCCGTAATAGTTAATTCTTTCAGAAACTCCTCATTCAGAATTTCACCCGGATGTATATTTCTTAATCTGCTCATAGCAATACTCTTTTTAATGATAATCCGTAATTTCTACATCCAGCGCATTTCCGGATACCCAATTAAAAACAATCCGCCACTGATCATTTATCCGTATAGAATAGTGGCCTGCCAATTTCCCTTCCAGCTTTTCCAGTCTGTTTGAAGGCGGTACCCTCAGGTCGGCAATATTCTGTGAGTTGTTGATCATTCTCAGTTTCCGCCTTGCAATTTCCTGTATTTCACCCGGCAATTTAGCCGAACGCTCACCATCCCATATTTTCTCCGTTTCTTTCGATTTAAAAGACAAAATCATACTGATGCTTTACGTTACTTACGCCAAAGGTAAGTATTTTTTTGAAATTTTCATACCCTAGTTCTTTGAACATATCTTCGCTTAGTCTGTGGCAGTTAAAAAATCAGCGACTCACCTGCAACAGGTTCATAACTCAACATCGCCAACCAATCCAGTAATCTCCTCAGGATTTATACTTTATGCCGTACTAAATTATGCCTGCCCGAATACCGGCGGTCATAGCCAGATTTGATGGTTTTGCGGTCTTGCACTGTTATCGGCTGATTTTATGCGCCATAATTGCAGCTTTGCCTGCCGGTACCGAAGAGATACGTTCGGGCGGGAAAAATAACTTCGCAATATGATAGAAGTTTTGTTGTCAACGTTCCGTAATTTTGCGTTCCAAATCAAAAATCAGAGGCATGAGTTTTATTACAGACGTTATAGCCCGGCAGATACTGGATAGCCGTGGCAATCCGACAATAGAAGTGGATGTAACTACCAGCGAAGGTATTATGGGTAGGGCTGCCGTGCCGAGCGGGGCCAGCACCGGAAAGCATGAGGCTGTGGAACTGCGCGATGGCGACAAGAAGAAATACCAGGGTAAGGGCGTGCTGAAGGCCGTGAGCAATGTGAACGACATAATAGCCGAGGACCTGTATGGCTGGGACGTAACCGATCAGCACGGGCTGGATAAAATGATGATTGATATAGATGGCACCAGCAACAAGAGTAAACTGGGTGCCAATGCTATACTGGGTGTGAGCCTGGCGGCCGCCAAGGCTGCGGCACAGTCGGTGGGCCTGCCGCTGTATCGGTATGTGGGCGGCGCCAATGCGCGCACGCTGCCTGTGCCGATGATGAACATACTGAACGGCGGGGCCCATGCCGATAATAAAATAGACTTTCAGGAGTTTATGGTGATGCCGGTGGGCGCTGGCAGCTTCAGCGAAGGGCTGAGGTGGGGCGTGGAGATTTTTCATAGTCTGAAAGCTGTATTGAAAGAAAAAGGATACAGCACAAATGTGGGCGATGAGGGCGGTTTTGCACCCAACATACAGAGCAATGAAGAGGCTATTGAGACCGTGCTGAAAGCTATAGAAAAAGCGGGCTACAAGCCGGGGGTGCAGGTTAGCATTGCCATGGATGCGGCTGTGAGCGAAATGTATAACGACAAGGACAAGAAATACCATTTTCATAAAAGTGATGGCAGGAAGATGAGCAGCGACCAGCTGGTGGAATACTGGGTGGAGTGGTGCAAAAAATACCCGATCATCAGTATTGAGGATGGTATGGCCGAGGATGACTGGAAGGGATGGAAAAAGCTCACCGATGCATTGGGCAAGAAAATACAGATAGTGGGCGATGACCTGTTTGTAACCAATGTAACGCGGCTGGAAAAAGGCATAAAAGAAGGTATTGCCAATGCACTGCTGGTGAAGGTGAACCAGATAGGCACACTGAGCGAAACCATAGATGCAGTAACCCTGGCACAGCGCAATGGTTATAACACTGTAATGAGCCACAGAAGCGGCGAGACAGAGGATGCTACCATTGCCGACCTGGCTGTGGCCCTGGGTTGCGGACAGATAAAGACGGGATCGGCCAGCAGGAGCGACAGGATGGCAAAATATAACCAGTTGCTGCGCATTGAGGGTGAACTGAAGGATAATGCGTTTTATCCGGGGAAGACACTGAAATTCGGGAAGTAACTGCTGGATTGTGGATATGTTGAAAACACATTCAGTAAGTGTGATGGGATAGGTGTAATTTTATTCTGTAGTAAATTTGCGATATGAAAAAGGTATTGAAAGTCCTGACAAATAAGTATCTGCTGACATCGGTGGCCTTTCTGGCATGGACGATCTACTTTGACCAGAACGACTATCTGACACTGCAGCAACGCAAAAAGGAACTGGATGTATTGAGCAATAATATAGCCTACCTGAATTCGGAGATCAACAGAATGAATGCCGAAAAGAGTGACCTGGTAAATAATCCGAAAAAAATAGAGCAGTATGCCAGGGAAAACTACCGGATGAAGCACGATGGTGAGGATGTATATGTGATTGAGGGCAGCAAGGAAAGCGCCGCAGAAGGCCAATAGCTGAATAGAGAGAATAACGTAATGAGCAAGATAAAACAATGCGTCGCATGATATGTGGCGCATTGTATTTTGAGGCTATCAAGTCTTTTACAATCATCATTTACTATATCAGGATAAAAATAAAGTTTGGAGAAAAAAGCCTTTGAGCCACTGATTGCAAGAATTTGTGAGCAACTTTGCACACCATAACAGGAGTGAAGATGATAACAATAATAGCAGGCACAAACAGGGCAGACAGTATGACGCTCAGAACGGCCAACCTTTACCTGAAAATGCTTAATAGCAGAACAGATGAAACGGTTCAACTGCTTTCGATGGAAAACCATGCGGTATGGGAAAGAGGCGCTGATATGCTGGAACTGGAAAAAAAATACCTGATACCAGCCGATAAATTTCTGATTGTAATGCCCGAATACAATGCCAGCTTTCCGGGCATACTGAAGGTGATGATGGATAACAGCGATGTGAAAAAATGCTGGTGGAATAAAAAGGCCATGCTGGTGGGCATTTCGGACGGGCGGGCCGGCAACCTGAGGGGAATTGAGCATATGACGGCAATACTCCACTACCTCAAAGTGCATGTGCATTACAACAAACTGATCCTTTCGAAAATAAATGAGGAAATCAGCAAGCAAGGCGAAATAATAAAGCCGGAAACAGAAGCGCTTATAGGGCAGCAGGTGGAGGATTTGCTGCGCTTTTAAGTGGCTGAGTGAAGAAGGCTTAATTTTGGTAATTATTTTAAGATTTATATTCTGAATTATGTGGATCAGGTTCTTTATTATTATCGCGATTATAGGTTTGGCAGAGTATTACAGCATTATAGTAGTGCGATCGGCGGTGCGCAATTTTCCGCCGGCGGGGCGCACGGCAGCCTTAGCTGTTTATATAGGTTTAACACTGTTCAGCTGGCTGGGGCTGATACTGTTCCGGCAGATCAACTGGGCGGCTTTGCCCCATTATTACCGTAATTTATACATAGCCTTTGTACTTGGGTTTACGGTAGGTAAGGTACTGATACTGCTGGTAATGCTTATAGACGACATCAGAAGGCTGTTGACCTGGCTGGTAACCACGGTTGCTTACAGTAATACCAGTGCGCCAGATGGGTCGGAAAAAGGAATTTCCCGGTCGCTATTTCTGAAACAGACGGCCCTGGTGCTGGGCGGGCTATCGCTGGTGGGCTTTATGATGGGTATCCGCAACAGGTATAACTACCGGGTGAGGAAGGTGAAACTGAAACTGAATTCACTACCGGAGTCATTTAAAGGATTGCGGATTGTGCAGGTATCGGATATACATACCGGCAGTTTCGACAACCACTGCGCTGTGGCTCATGGCATAGAGCGGATAATGGACCAGAAGCCCGACCTGATACTCTTTACCGGCGACCTGGTGAATAACCATGCTGATGAAGTGGATACAAAATACCAGGAAATATTCGCCAGGCTCAAAGCCCCTATGGGCGTATACTCTACTCTGGGTAACCATGACTATGGCGATTATGTGCACTGGCCCGATGCACAGGCTAAAAAAGACAACCTGGATAAACTGAAAGCTACTCAGGCAGCTATGGGCTGGCGTCTGCTGATGAACGAACATGTGCTACTGGAAAAAGGAGGCGATAAGATAGCGCTGATAGGTATTGAGAACTGGAGCGCAAAGGCCAACTTCCCAAAATACGGCGACCTTGCAAAAGCCTATCAGGGACTGAAGGAGCAGAATATAGCGGTAAAAATATTAATGTCGCACGACCCATCGCACTGGCATGCTCAGGTGCTGCCGGAATTTAAAGACATTTCACTTATGCTGAGCGGGCATACCCATGGCATGCAGTTCGGGATAGATACCAAGTGGTATAAATGGAGCCCTGTACAATACATGTATAACGAATGGGCCGGGCTGTATACCGAAGGGGAACAGAATTTATATGTGAACAGGGGTTTCGGGTTTCTGGGGTATCCGGGCAGGCTGGGAATATTGCCGGAGATCACTTTGTTTGAGCTGGCGTAGAGATTTTATATCAAATTTGTATGCATGAAACAAGTTGGATTTAATTTTAAATATGCGATGCATTAATGCCCATTCAATTGCTAAAATTTTACCTCTTGAAGGCATGTAGCCCTGTATCATTTCCATAGTTTTCATCTCAAATATCCCTATATTCTCCTGATATTCAATATGAAAGTGCGGCGGCAAATGATCCTTTCAGAACATTTTTATTATAAGACCGTAAAACCGCGATACCTCAGGCATATTGCAAAATGATATGGTAAAATTAAATCATTTTTTCCACTTGTTCTTTAGGTTAGCTTCCCAAAAAGCGATTCCTTCTCCTGAATTGTAAACATTGACCCGAATCTATTCCGCATCTTTATACCTATCCTTACCGGTATGTTTTTCTTTCTCCTTTGGCTTGTCTTTCTCTTTTTCGTTTTCTTCTGAACGCTCTTTTTTGCTGGCACACAATTTGAATTCGGGATAGCCGTAATAAGGATCAATGAAATCAAAATCAGGCTCGCCAACCATAAACCCCATTGTTATTTTACACTTCAGAAAGTAAACTTTACCGGGTTGAATATCCTGATTCAGTTCCATAAGGCTTTCGGTCCTGGCCCATAAACGGGTATTGCCCTTCTTATAAAGCCTGATAGTATAACACCCGCCGTTGGTAACCCTGCATATTTGAGAATCATCGGCATGGAGATTGAATTGAATCAGCGCGCCAACGCTTACAGCTGGCCTGTATACATACAGTAAGGCATATGAAGCAGTGTCGGGTACAAGGTGGGTTATCTCAGCTTCAAATTGGTGTTCTTTGGTTTCAATCAATCCACTTATATTATCTTTGTAGTAAATGTTTGCCCTGAGCCCAAAACCTGAATTCCAGTGACCTGGTGCTATAGCCTCTGTTATTTTGATGATATTACCCCCTGCCTCTCCTGCTTTATTCATTGCCTCTTTTACAGCATCCGCATAATTGATTATATTTCGCATTCCACCGCGTACTTTTATTTCCTTGATAAATCGGGCGCTATCCGGCACTTTATCACCAACATCAAGAATCAGGAATTTTTGATAAGAATTTTCAGACTGAGCAAAAGAAGGAATACTAATAAAAACAAACAGGAACAGATATGACAGCAGCTTCATTGTTGAATCTTTTATACAAATGTAACTACGCGAGTTATACTTAGGAAATAAATTTCACTTACTAGCCAAGGTTAACTGATTTTCCCCCAGTGCGACTCCTTCCCCTGCTGAGAAATCATATACTTCAATGACTGATGCTGCGGCAAATCAAGGCGGGGGTCTTGTGAAAGCAACTGTATTGCAGCTTTACGGGTTTCTTCAAGTATTCCGCCATCAAGGACTATATCAGCCAGTTTAAATTTCAGAACACCGCTTTGTTTGGTGCCATACATATCGCCGGGGCCACGCATAGCCAGGTCCTGCTCAGCTATTTTGAAGCCATCGGTGGTGGAAACCATTATCTGGATGCGTTTATAGCTTTCTTCCGATATTTTATTGCCGGTAAGGAGTATACAATAGCTCTGGTCAGCTCCACGCCCTACCCTCCCCCTGAGCTGGTGCATCTGAGAAAGACCAAACCTTTCTGCGCTCTCTATGAGCATAACAGAGGCATTGGGCACGTTTACCCCTACTTCTATTACTGTTGTAGCAACCAGCACATCGGCTTCGCCCTTTACAAACCGGGCCATATTACGGGCCCGCTCACCTGCTTCCTGCCTGCCATGCACCATAGCTATTTTATACTTATTCTCATTGAACCAGATTTTAACCTGCTCATAGCCGGCCAGCAAGCTTTCGTAATCCAGCTTTTCCGATTCTTCTATAAGGGGGTAAACGATATATGCCTGGCGGCCTTTATCCACCTCGCTGCGCACAAACTCCATCACCTTCATGCGCCCGGCATCGCGCCGGAATACTGTTTTTATTTCTTTACGTCCAGGGGGCAATTCGTCTATTATCGAAATTTCAAGATCGCCATATAATGTCATTGCCAGCGTGCGGGGAATAGGGGTTGCGGTCATTACCAGTACATGCGGCGGCATTTCATTTTTCTTCCAGAGCCGGGCACGCTGGCCTACACCAAAGCGGTGCTGCTCATCTATCACAGCCATGCCCAGGTTTTTAAACTGGACACTATCTTCAATCAGTGCATGGGTTCCGACTACTATTTTCAGGGAGCCATCGGCCAGTTCGGCAAGTACCTCTTTTCTTACCTTGCCTTTTACACTGCCGGTAAGTAACCTTACAGCAATACCCATATCGGCCAGCAGTTCGGAAATGCTGAAGAAGTGTTGCTGCGCTAATATCTCGGTTGGCGCCATAATACATGCCTGGAAACCATTATCGAGCGCAAGCAGCATGGTCATTACGGCCACAATTGTTTTACCGCTGCCCACATCGCCCTGCAACAGGCGGTTCATTTGTTTGCCTGATCCGGTATCAGTCCTTATTTCCCGCAATACCCTTTTCTGTGCCCCCGTTAGTTCAAAAGGAAGATGCAACCGGAAGAACTTATTAAAGTTTTCTCCTACCTTCTCAAACTTCCATCCCCTCTGGGCAGTATGCTGCAGCCGCAGCCGGGCTATCATAAGCTGGGAAATAAACAGTTCCTCCCACTTCATGCGGTGGCGGGCTACCTGCTCATGCTCATTGCTGTCGGGAAAGTGCAGCCATTTAAGGGCAAGATAACGGTTGCACAAATTGTATTGCCTGAGTATATCGGCTGGTAGCACTTCGGTAATATCACCTGGTTTTAATTTTTCAAATAGCGCCTGGGTCAGTTTGGCAAAAGAGCGGTTGGTAATACCTTTCACCAGTAACTTTCCTGTTGTAGAATATACCGGCTGCTTGCCAGCAATAGCTGTCTCGGCATTCCATGGTTCTATCTCGGGATGGGCGATATTGTAGTTGCCGTTGAACGAACTTACCTTGCCAAATACAATATACTTTTCTCCCTCGCGCAGGTTCTTTTTCACCCAGTTGGTGCCCTGAAACCAGAGTAATTCCATTCGGCCTGTGTCATCGTACAAAGTAGCAGTAAGCCTGTATTTGCGGCCAGCGCCTTCTTCACCCAGATTTATTAAAGTACCTGCAACCTGGGCATACTCCATTGTGTCATTTATTTCGCGGATTTTGAGGAGTTCTGTCCGGTCGAAATAACGGTATGGATAATGATACAGCAGGTCTTCGAAAGTGCTGATGCCGAGTTCCTGGCGCAGCAATTCACCACGTTGCGGCCCAACGCCTTTTATAAACTCAATGGGGGACTCTAATATGGACAGTGGTGTGTTGATGGGGCAAAAATATACATTTGCCTCTTTACTTTAGTTTTAATTGTGCGTATAAAGGATGTTCAGGATTAACTATCAGTTGTTGCCTGAAGGGATGTATCAGGACATCCATTTCTTCCAATGGAATTGCACCAAGTAATGGTTCAGAATCCCCCGGCAATACCATTGCGCTGCCTGTGAACCTGCGGTTTTCAAATAATAGAACTATGGGAGCCACAACATCACAGTCAATAATCCGGTTATCGGCAGTTTGCGCTTTTTTAGAATCTACTACCGGCAATTGTAGATATTCCTGGATATTTTCATTGATTGCAAGCATGTAAGAGCCCGTGTCAACTAAAATACTGACTGGAAATCTTCTTATTTCCTCGTCGCTAATTAATTGTCGCCTTGCATTACCCTCGTCAAGTCCGTTAATCAGTTCAACATCTGCATAAACCATTCCCATAGTGTATAATTTTTCAACCAAACTTAAACATTAAATGGAGATTGCTTTTATAAAAGGAAAATGGACTATGCAATTCCATTAAAAACTAAGCAGCAAATACAGCTTCTCGTTCAGCCAAGTCCTGAATCCCCTATTTATGTGCGGTATTCATAAGAAATGGCTAACGGACAGGTAATGGATATTTTATGGTACTAAGTACCTTTTTCATATCCGCAAGCTTTTTCGGATTACCAATACCCTTATCATTATCTAATGAAGGATCAATTGTGATTTTTACACCCGGAAACAGCTTTTGTATTTCTTCTAATGTATCTTTAGTGCTGTTCATACTGCAAATTTAAAACTTTTTTTTAGCCAAAAAAGCAAAATACTCTTCGTTCTTTATAAAAAAATCAATACTTCCATCCTTCCGTACACCATATATTTCAAAGAAGTCCAACAACTCATTTAAGTTATTCCCAATTGCCATCCTGTAAAGCCTTGTCCTTTCTGCGGTACTACCTCTGAAAACAATAGTTCTCTCAGGATACTGCTTCAAAAATATTTTTGAAATGAATACAATAGTTGCTAATATTTTTGCCATATCATTATTGTCCGATATACTATAATCATCAATACGCCCATTATGCAACAAATCTCCAAATGCAAGATTGTAAGTATTTGGCTCCTCAATGAAATCAAATCTCGCTCTTTTCAAAATATTGCCTTTACTGCCTGAGCTAATAAAATCAAATATTTCAAATCTTCCTGAAGCAGTTATGTCATTGTAGAAATCATATTTCATATTGGCGCAAACTTAACCATTAAAATCAAGATTGCTTTTCCCGATATTACATACCGAACATAGCGTTTGTAAATTTTCAAAAACAGTTTCACCTCCTTTTTCCCACGCAAGAATATGGTCTATATGCAACTCTGTGCCAGGGTTATTGGTAGGTGATTTACCACAGGCATTGCACTTAAAATTATCTCGGCGCATAACCAGAAATCGCAGCCGCCAGTTGATATTTCTACTTGTTTTATGATGCGTTTTACTTTCTGTGTTGGATTCATTAATTTCCTCCGGTTCCATTGATTTTAATCCAATAGATTCATCGGATTCTACCTCTTCTGAATTGATATAGTCAACAAATTTTTCTAACGCTTTTTGCCAAGATCCGAAATTAGTTGAATAGGCTGAAGCCGTATATTTAGAAACAGGGAATTTCATATCTCTAAATGTTGGTGGTTTTCCCAACTTCAACCAAACCTGCTCAATATTCTCAAACAATGCTTCAATGCTAATATTTTTATGCTCTTTTATTGAAATGCCAGCTTCATTTAAAGCCTT
>Ga0364887_10701_pt1 | contig 13834 bp, 14 predicted proteins | sample ExccelJu500001D4_4_FD_206924 | JGI IMG/M metagenome (GOLD analysis project Ga0364887, IMG submission 206924) | Enriched cells from Trout Bog Lake Hypolimnion, Wisconsin, USA - BchlTB.July23.5000.01.D4 | ecosystem: Environmental > Aquatic > Freshwater > Lake > Hypolimnion/Profundal zone | place...
TTGCACTTGGTGGGCGGAGAGCACCATTTTCTCTTGTGAAGCCAGCAAGCCTGATAAAATAGCCACCCCACCTTTTGCTAAATGCTTATTCAAATCTATTGCCATTTTCATAAGTGGTCTTGCGAGGATATTAGCTACAATCAAATCATATTTAGCATTTTTGCGGCATAAATTAGTATTGTAGCCGTCACCATCGCCAAATTTAACTAACTTATGCGCTTTATTCTTCAACGCATTTTCCCGTGATACTTTTACGGACACTGGGTCAATATCAATGCCAATAACTGGGCAATGCCAGATTTTTGCGGCGGCAATTGCAAGAATACCTGAGCCACAGCCCATATCTAGCGGATTTTTGAATTTGCGTGACTTGGCAAGTTTAGTAATTGCCAATAAACAACCACTGGTAGTTGCGTGTTCACCACTGCCAAAAGCCGCCCCTGCATTAACTTGTAATGGAATTTTATTTACTGGCGGTGGGGTTTTAATATGCGAGCCATAAACAAAGAATTTGCCAACTGTAAGTGGTGGAAAGCTGCTTTCTACTTCACTTATCCAATCTTTTTGTTCTAAAATTTTTGCGTCATATATAGGTGTGTCAATTCCTGCCATACCAGCAAATAACGCTAGGCGAGAGTCAATATCAGATTTATTTGGTAAAAAGTCGGTGATTATATCTACTTTCCAGTCGGATTTATCTTCATCTATCTCAAAGCTGGAATTAGCCAAAGCTATATCGTCAAAGGCTTCATCTAGCAAAGCTATATAGTCTCGTTTTATATAGATACTTATTTGCCATTGCTTTTCTGGCTGATAAAATGGATTAGTTTTTATTTTGTGTTTCATAGTTAGTGCCTTGTGCCTAGTTCTTCTTCTTTGCTCGCTCATAAAATACCACTCCAACTCGCTCTATATGCTCACGCAATTTGGCGTTGTCAATGCGGTCAAAAATAGATAAATCCACTTTATGTGGAATAAAAGAATCGTCCAAGTCACCTGAAATAGAAAGCAAATCGCCATAGGTTAAGGCTTCTCCTGTCAGGGTTAAGTCAATATCTGAACCGTTTTTATAATTTCCCTTTGCTCGTGAACCGTAAAGCACTGCTTTTTCAACGCTAGGCTGTTGTTTTAAAATAGCATGAATGGTAGCGATAACATTATCTGATAATCCAAAATTATTCACCCGTTTTTCTCCTCAGAAAAAAGAAAGAATTGTTTTTCTAGTTCTATAAAAACAGGGTAATAAAACTCTTTTATTTGTAAGACCAACTCATTTGCCATCTCTAAATTATAGGTATGAGAAGAAAGGTTTCTTGATTTAATCATATCCATCCATATTTCTCCATTATGAATAAGATTCTGTCTAAATGCTTCCCTAGTAGTATCTTTTGATCCTATAATCTTTAGAAACCCTTTTTCTTCTAAATAATCTTTCAACATATTCCAAGCCAACTCATGAGTATATTCAAAAGACTGAATAATACCTTGTTGCTCCATTTCATTTAATTGGCGTTCTGATGCCCACTTAATGCCCATGCTTAACTGTTTTAATGCTTTGATAAAATTATCAAATCTTTGCCTCCAACGAATGTCTTGCGTGTCTGTCATGCTAACCCCTATATTTTCTTCATAATCATTTTTCATTAAAAATGAAAATTTGCAAGGGACGCTTTAAAAAGGACGAACGCAGAGCAGACGGCAAAGTGGTATAAATGCAAATAATAACTTGATATTTCTAGCAAAAATAAAATAGTTAAAAAAAAGTTAAAATGACTGTTGACATGAGAGGCGAGCATGGCTATAACGACCCTCCCTTCACGAGAAGGACGGTTGGAAAAGACGAATAAGACCCCAACCTGCAGTAAGAAATTGTAAATAGGTTTTTCTGATAAAACCCTTATTTTTAAAAACGATTGCAAGGAGTTAGTGATGACTTTTTGCAGTAAACAAAAATTTTAAATCTAAGAGTTGATGCTGATTAAAAATGTGCCATAAAATAACTCTTCCCGTGTGGAGCGGATTTTTTGCTCTGCATGTGATGTAAATAAGTGACTTCAAGGCTTGTATCTTTTTAACTGAGGATATAAGTATATTAAATATAATAAGAGCATTTGATGGATGCCTAGGCAATAGAAGGCGATGAAGGACGCGTTAGGCTGCGATAAGCTTCGGGGAGCTGCCAAAAAGCTTTGATCCGAAGGTGTCCGAATGGGGAAACCCACCTTAAGTGGTTAGTGTTAAGAGTTGAGATTCGTCTCTGCTCTAAACTCTAGTCACTTGTTAAAAGGTATTTGAATCTGAATACATAGGATTCAAAAGCAAACCCAGGGAACTGAAATATCTAAGTACCTGGAGGAAAGGAAATCACAGAGACTCCCTTAGTAGTGACGAGCGAACGGGGATCAGGCCAGTTGATATATTGTAAGAATTAGAATGACTTGGAAAAGTCAGCCATAGTGGGTGATAGCCCCGTATAAGTAGAAAGCGATATGTTACTCGAGTAGGGCGGGACACGTGTAATCCTGTCTGAACATGGGGAGACCACTCTCCAAGCCTAAGTACTCTCTATTGACCGATAGTGAACAAGTACCGTGAGGGAAAGGTGAAAAGCACCCCGATAAGGGGAATGAAATAGTATCTGAAATCGAATGCTTACAAGCTGTGGGAGCGGATTTATTCCGTGACCGCGTACCTCTTGTATAATGGGTCAGCGACTTAATGTATCTAGCAAGCTTAAGCCGATAGGTGTAGGCGTAGCGAAAGCGAGTCTTAATAGGGCGAATAAGTTAGATGTATTAGACCCGAAACCTAGTGATCTAGCCATGGTCAGGTTGAAGGTGGGGTAACACCTGCTGAAGGACCGAACCCACGTCTGTTGAAAAAGACGGGGATGAACTGTGGTTAGGGGTGAAAGGCCAATCAAACTGGGAAATAGCTGGTTCTCCGCGAAATCTATTTAGGTAGAGCGTCGAGCGAATATCATCGGGGGTAGAGCACTGGATGGGCTAGGGGGTCCCAAAGACTTACCAAACCCAACCAAACTCCGAATACCGATGAATAATACTCGGCAGACAGACAGTGAATGCTAACGTCCATTGTCGAAAGGGAAACAACCCAGACCTACAGCTAAGGCCCCCAAAGTAGTGGTTAAGTTTGAAAGGATGTAGGAACGCCATAACAACCAGGAGGTTGGCTTAGAAGCAGCCATCCTTTAAAGAAAGCGTAACAGCTCACTGGTCTAATCAAGCGTTCCCGCGCCGAAAATGTATCGGGGATCAAACCACTCGCCGAAGCTTAGGACTTACAATTTATTGTAAGTGGTAGCGGAGCGTTCTCTAAGCCTGTGAAGGTGTACCGTGAGGTATGCTGGAGGTATGAGAAGTGAGAATGCTGACATGAGTAACGACAAACAGTGTGAGAAACACTGTCACCGAAATTCCAAGGGTTCCTACGTAAAGTTAATCTGCGTAGGGTTAGCCGGTCCCTAAGGCGAGGCTGAGAAGCGTAGTCGATGGGAATCACGCAAATATTCGTGAGCCAGATGGTAGTGACGGATCTTTTATATTGTTCGAGCTTATTGGATTGCTCGGGCGGTGACGAGGTCCCAGGAAATAACTCCATCAATAGACCGTACCCTAAACCGACACAGGTGGAATGGTAGAGTATACCAAGGTGCTTGAGAGAACGATGCTGAAGGAACTAGGCAAATTGCCCTCGTAACTTCGGAAGAAGAGGGACCCTATTTTACGCAAGTATTTTAGGGTGGCACAGGCTAGGGGGTGGCGACTGTTTATTAAAAACACAGGGCTATGCAAAATCGAAAGATGAAGTATATGGTCTGACGCCTGCCCGGTGCTGGAAGGTTAAAAGGAGGTGTGCAAGCATTGAATTGAAGCCCCAGTAAACGGCGGCCGTAACTATAACGGTCCTAAGGTAGCGAAATTCCTTGTCGGGTAAGTTCCGACCCGCACGAATGGCGTAACGACTTCCCCGCTGTCTCCAGCGTCGACTCAGTGAAATTGAATTCTCCGTGAAGATGCGGAGTTCCCGCGGTTAGACGGAAAGACCCCGTGCACCTTTACTACAACTTTGCAGTGGTATTAGGTGTCGTATGTGTAGGATAGGTGGGAGACTTTGAAGCTCGGTCGCCAGATCGAGTGGAGTCATCCTTGAAATACCACCCTTACGACGCTTGATATCTAACCACGCTCCGTAATCCGGAGTTGGGACCCTGCATGGTGGGTAGTTTGACTGGGGCGGTCGCCTCCTAAATTGTAACGGAGGCGCGCGATGGTAAGCTCAGGACGGTCGGAAATCGTCCTTTAGAGTGCAATGGCATAAGCTTGCCTGACTGCGAGACATACAAGTCGAGCAGATACGAAAGTAGGTCATAGTGATCCGGTGGTTCCTTGTGGAAGGGCCATCGCTCAACGGATAAAAGGTACGCCGGGGATAACAGGCTGATGATTCCCAAGAGTCCATATCGACGGAATCGTTTGGCACCTCGATGTCGGCTCATCACATCCTGGGGCTGGAGAAGGTCCCAAGGGTATGGCTGTTCGCCATTTAAAGTGGTACGTGAGCTGGGTTTAGAACGTCGTGAGACAGTTCGGTCCCTATCTGCCGTGGGTGTAGGAAAATTGAGAGGATCTGACCTTAGTACGAGAGGACCGGGTTGGACATACCTCTGGTGTACCTGTTGTGGCGCCAGCCGCACCGCAGGGTAGCTATGTATGGAAGGGATAAACGCTGAAAGCATCTAAGCGTGAAACCCACCTCAAAACTAGTTTTCCCCATTAGAGCCGTGAAAGACCATCACGTTGATAGGACGCATGTGGAAGTGCCGTAAGGCATGCAGCTTAGCGTTACTAATAGCTCGATTGATTTAATATTTTACTAGAAGTATTATTTATATTGCGTGCAGCGCAAAAAATAGTGAAGAATAGTTGATGGTACATTTTTTGTGCATCTTTCAGAAAAACCTATAACATTAGTGCCTAGTGCCTAGTGTTTGGTAAATAGTTTTTTAAACTAGGCACTAAGCACTAATTACTAGGCACTTACTAGCTGGCTTACACGGCTTGGTGGTTATTGCGAGTGGGCAACACCCGTTCCCATCCCGAACACGACCGTGAAAACGCTCCGCGCCGATGGTACTAATACTTAAGTATTGGGAGAGTAGGTCGCTGCCAAGCCTTGTAAGCCAGCTTAATTCTTACCAAATTAAATAAAAAGATACCAAATTCCAGCCCTAGAGAGAAATCTCTGGGGCTTTTTTTGTTTTTGGTGTATATTTTTTGAAAGGGGGCGAGTGAAGATTCGTCCTCTTCGCTTACGCTTACCCCATCTAAAGAGGTCGTTGCTTTGATCCTTTGCGTGTATTCACGAGAGTTATTTTATAACAGCTACTTGAAACTAACAAATATATCCCTATATACCCTTGATATAAAATAAATAATAAGGAAATTAATATGAAAACACAGGAAGATCTGCTTAATATTTTGAGAAATGGTGGCGGTATTGATATTCAAGTTAGAACTCGGAGCAAAGAAGACTTGTTGCAATTGGTGAGGAATCAATCGCAGAAATCTCCTATAGTTTTGCGTGGTCTGGATAATATGAATACAGATGATATTGTTCAAATTAGTCGTAACTGTGCTGGGGCTGTGACTTTTGTTTTTGAGTAAGTGCAATAATTTATATGACAGTTTCTATGAAACTTTGGAGATAAAATGAAAATAGGTGATTGTAGAAAGTGTCTTGGCAGAGGAATATTTAACGGCGTTTGCAATGATTGCAATGGGACTGGCAGATCATCTGATCCTCAGCTTGTTGATGGAGATTATGAAGAGTGGCTGTTACCTAGTAATCGTCTTGATAAAATACCAAGAAAACCAAGAAGTTAAATTTTCGGTATCTAGATTGCTAAAAAACAATCCACCTACTCACAAAACTTCACCAACCCGCTAGATAAATCTAGCACTGCGCCGATGATTTTAATTTTTTCTTGTTGCACGAGTCCTTCAATCAGGCGGCTAGAGTGGGAGAGTTGTTCAACAGAGGCGTGAACATTTGCCAAAACTGCATTAGTTATTTTTTCCGCATCAGTAATATCTTGCGTTTGCGCAATGTCAAAAACATGTGGGCTGATGCGCCCGACAATATCATGAATATTAGCCGAGGAAACGGATTGCGAATTAGCGATATAATCAAGCGTAGCTTTGATTGCACCACATTCACTATGCCCCATTACCAAAACTAAATTTGTACCAAAAGTGCTAACTGCAAATTCCACACTGCCAACTAAAGAAGGAGCTACGACATTTCCCGCTACCCTAATTACAAATAAATCACCAATATCTTGGTCAAATATCATTTCCACTGGCGCACGAGAATCTGAGCAGCAAAGCACAATTGCTTTGGGAAGTTGCCCAGTCTTAGCAAAATTCTTCAATTTTAATAATGAAGAAGTGGAATTTTGAATAGATTCTCCGTTTAAGAATCTCTCATTTCCAGCCTTTAGGTCGCTCAATATTTTGTTTGGATCATTTCTCATTATGCAATCTAATAGAATAGTTTGTTGCTAAAAGCAAGAGTAGCATATATCTTACTGTTATGAACAATTTTATAGAGTCATTTCTTGAAATGATGGTGGCAGAGCGAGGCGCATCTGCTAACACTATAGAAGCATATTCACGGGATTTATCAGAATTTGCCGCCTATGCCAAAAGGCACAGATTAGCGTTTGAAACAATAGAAAAACCTGCGATTGAGAAATATATCACCACGCTAGGTAAAAGTGATTTATCTGCCAAAACAATCGCTCGCAGAATTTCCAGCATCAGACAGTTTTTTCATTTTCTTTATAGTGAAGATATTAGAAAAGATGATCCTGCAACGAATATAGATTCCCCTAAGCAAACCCGCTCATTGCCTAAGAGTTTGAGCAAAGATGATATAGAAAAACTTATCACTCAAGCAAGAGACTATAATGACATTAGGCTGGTGGCGATTTTAGAGTTATTATATGCTTCTGGTTTGCGAGTTTCTGAATTAGTTACATTGCCGCTTGTGGCGTTTAATAAGGCGAATCAATTTTTAATTGTGCGGGGCAAAGGCAATAAAGAACGCCTTGTTGCGCTCAATAATGCTGCTATAGAGGCGGTAGGAGAATATATTTCTAAAAGAAGCCACCACTCTAACTATCTTTTTTCATCTGGCAGCAAAGAAGGGCATCTCACTCGGCAAAGACTAGGGCAGATGTTAAAAGAATTAGCATTAAAAGCAGGGATTGACCCAGAGAAAATATCGCCACATAAAATGCGGCATTCTTTTGCCTCACATTTACTAGAAGGCGGGGCAGATTTGCGGATAATTCAAGAGCTACTTGGGCATTCTGACATCTCCACCACCCAAATTTATACTCATATTGAGCAAGATAAATTAACGAATTTGGTCAGAAATCATCACCCCTTATCCAAAACTGTCACAAAAACTTCACACACAATAGTAAAATAGTTTGCTATACTTAACCTTAATCAAGCAGATATGGGGGATAAAATGGAAAACTTACTTGAAATACTCTCTGACCAAATTACTTCTTACGAAGCTAATTATGATGAGCCAGAAAAACTCGCCTATATCAAACCAACCGCCCCTAACGAAACCAGCTATTCTGTATATTCAGAAAGTGGTAGATTACTAGCAATTTTTTCCAATTATGATGCGGCATTTTTTACCGCAAAACAGTTTAATTTTATCCCACTTAATGTGCATTGATTTGGGCATAAAGAAAAAATTGTGATCAGCGTAGTGTAAGCCTTAATTTATAAGTTAAAAGAGTATAACTCATAATATGCGCCACTTTTCTGCATTAATTCATCATGCGAGCCGTATTCAAGTATATGCCCGTGATCTAGCACATAAATAATATCAGCATTACGAATTGTAGATAAACGATGTGCCACCACCAAAGTTGTACGGTGCTGCATTAGTTTTTCCAATGCGTCTTGGACAATGCGTTCTGATGTATTATCTAATGAAGATGTCGCTTCGTCTAGCAATAAAATTGGGGAGTTTTTCAGCATAGCCCGTGCAATTGCAATGCGTTGGCGTTGTCCGCCTGATAGTTTTACCCCGTGCGGACCAATCACTGTGTCATATCCTTGTGGCAATTTGGCGATAAACTCGTCTGCGGCTGCCATTTTTGCAGCCTCTATAATTTCTGCTTCACTTGCTTCCATACGCCCGTAAGCAATGTTAGAGCGAATTGTATCATCAAATAAAACAATCTCTTGGCTAACTAAAGACATTGAACTGCGTAACGAGTTAAGCGTAACCTCACGAATATCTTGCCCGTCAATTGTTATTTTGCCTTTATTTACATCATAAAAACGCAGCAACAAATTAACCATTGTTGACTTGCCACTACCTGAACGCCCAACTAAAGCAACGGTTTTACCTGCTGGAACATCTATAGTTATGTCGTCTATGCCACCACTATCTTTACCATAATGGAAAGAGGCGTTTTCAAACCTAATTGTCCCTTGTGAAACTTTAAGAGGTCTAGCATTGGGCAATTCAGCAATTTTAGGGGGGGAATCTAACACATTGAATAAGCGGCTGGCGGCTGCCATACCTTCCTGCAATGAGCTATTCAAAGTTGCCAAAGTTTTAGCAGGTTTATACGCCATAAGCATCGCCGCAATGAATGAGAAGAATGCTCCCGGAGTAGTTTCATTATGAATAACATGATAGCCACCATACCAAATTACTGAAGCTATTGTTGCTCCAGTTACCAGTTCCATAATTGGCGCAGCCGCAGCTTGAGTGCGTGATGATTTGAAATATAGTTCATAAAGTTTTTCAATAATAGAAGTTGCCCGTGCAATTTCGTGGTTTTCACGCCCGTAAGCTTTTACCATACGGACACCGTTGAAGGTTTCGTCTAATTGTGCAGCAAAATGCCCTAGCTGTTGCTGGGTGGAATCAGATAATTTACGCATTCTTTTGCCCAAGCGAATCACAGGCAATATCGCAATTGGGAATGCCAAGAATGCGATTAAAGCAAGTTGCAAACTTTGGTGAAACATTAGCGCAATCAGGAAAATCATCGTAAATAAGTCTTTGGCAATGCCAGTCAAAACGGTGGAAACCGCATTACGCATAGACATAATATCGTTGGTAAAGCGAGAGATTAGCCGTCCCGCAGCTTGGTCATGAAATAATGCTAAATCTGACTTCATTAAATGCGAGAACAAATCTATCTGCATATCTGCGATAATTCGCTGCCCAATATTTCGCATTAGAACAGATTGCCCATAATTGCCAATTGCACTAATTATACCAATTGCAAAAACAGCAATCGGCACAAGAAACAGCATGCTTTCATCTTTGTTGAGGAATACTTTATCAAGCACAGGTTGCATCATCCAAGCATTAGCGGCAGTTGCTGCAGCGACCAAAATCATACAAAAAATCGCAATAAACAAATTGCGTTTATGCGTTACGAGATATTCCTTGATTAGGCGTTTTAATATTGGAATTGTTTTATAGTGAGTGTTTTTCATTGCTTTATTGTTTTTTCGTGACGGCGTGGCTCGTGGCAGTCGTGAAATAAAAAATGATTTTACTTTTCAACTGGATTGCTTCGGCTATGCCTCGCAATGACGGAGAGGTTCTGCTACAATCCCAACTACTTGCGTCTTTGCGAGCAAAGCGAAGCAATCCAGTATTTCTTTCCAATATAACCATTATAATATAGTGCCTTTTATTGTTTTATGATCTTGCTTGGTAAGATTGTGAACGGGAGTAGACAATTCTCATCAAACTCACGCATTGTGTGCTTATCTATTGTACCAGTAGCAAATAAACCTTCTGCAGTTTTATGAATTGCCGCTATTGCTGGACTACGATATTTCTTTGTTTTACTCATATTTACCTCTATAAATTATATCTTTATAGCATACTCATTTCCCTGCCACCATCATATTTTCAATGCGAATTGTTGGAGAGTTGGTTGCATAGAGAAAGTTTAGGTCATTAGCAGGGGTTAATTTACTAAACATATCAGCAAGTTTGCCAGCGATTGTAACTTCACTAACTGCGTATGATTTTTGTCCATTTTCTATAAAAAACCCTGACGCACCTTGACTATAATCACCAGTTACCAAATTTATTCCCATACCAAATAAGCTTGTAACATAAAACCCTGATTTTACATCTGCAATTAATTCTTGCGGTGATAATTTGCCTGAATCTAAATAAAGATTTGTGCTAGAAGGTGAGGGGGGTGAAGATAATCCACGACTAGCATTACCAGTAGTGGTAAGCCCTAATTTATTTGCTGAACGAACATCTAATAACCAAGAATTTAGCACACCATTTTCTACTAGAAGAAGTTTTTTATTTGCCACCCCTTCGCCGTCAAATGGCTTTGAGCCAAGCCCTCTAATGCGGTGAGGTTCATCTATTATGTTAATTCCATTTGCAAATATTTGCTTGCCCATTGCATCTTTTAAAAAACTTGTGCCTCTGGCTATTGAGCTGCCATTAATTGCGCCAGCAAAACTACTTAGCAAACTTTTAGAAACTCTAGGGTCAAAAATCACAGGCATATTCGCAGTGGCAATTTTACGAGGAGCTAGTTTTGCGATTGCTCCATTTGCTGCTTTTTTGCCAATTGCTTCAGGTGACAGTAATTCGTTTACAAATCTTGCAGAGGTAAAGTCGTAATCGCGCTCCATTTCTGTACCGCTTCCAGCCAGAACTGAAACGGAAATAGAAGAATTACTAGATTGATAATTACCAAAGAAACCGTTGCTAGTAGCAAGAGTAAAATTTACTTTGCCGTAACTTGCATCTGCGCCTTCTGAGTTAGTAACTCCTTTAACTGCAAGTGCAGCATCTTCTGCGATTTTACATTGCTCTTGCAGCCAATTTACACTGGGTTCATTGGCATCATATAAATCTAAATCAGCAATGTTCTTTGCCAGTAATTCGCTAGCAGCCAAGCCATTATATTCATCTTGTGGCGCAAGCTTTGCCATTGCCACAACTCGTTCAGATATTTCTTGCAATGCTTGTTTGCTAGTATCCGATGACGAAACAATAGAAGAACGATGCCCGACAAACACCCGAAGTGAAATCCCCTTGCTTTCCGAGCGCTCCAAACCTTCTGGCTTGCCCATGCGCCGTGAAACGGAGATAGATTCAGAATTATATAGCAAAACATCTGCTGCATCTGCACCGAGCTTTTTTACATTTGTTATTAGATTATTGATTATGTATTTTGTCATATTTTTCTCTTAAGCAGCTTTTTGCAGTCTCAGGGCATTAAGCAAGTTTTCTGGCTTTAGCACTTCGCTAGGGGCGCCCCAAGCCACGCATTCTCTGGCAAGCAACAAGCAATTGGTAAAATTTGTCTTTATCTGTTCAAAATCATGCAGAACACAAATAACTGTACGGTTTTCACTATGCCAATGGTGAATTATTTTAAGCAATGCTTCAGTAGTAGTGGCATCTATTGCCGTAAATGGTTCATCTAACAAAATTAGCTTAGCATCTTGAACTATCACTCGTGCAAATAAAGCCCTCTGCAATTGCCCACTAGAGAGAGTATCCAAATTTCTTTCTTCAAAACCACGCAACCCCACCATTTCCAAAGCCTCACTGGATTTTTCTTGCTGCTCTTGAGTAATTTTACCAAAACCATTGTTTTTATGCCAAAACCCCGAACTTACTATTTGCAGTAAGTTTATGGGAAAGTCTTTTTGTATATCAGCAGCTTGTGGTAGATATGCCATATCAGAACGGGTAACTTCGCCAAATTCTATTGAGCCTTCAAATATTGGCAATATCCCCGCTATTGCTTTGAGTAGCGTGCTTTTACCTGCACCATTTGCCCCTGCAATCGCCGCCAATTCCCCTCTTGCAAACTCACCGTTGATGTGATGCACCGCAGGAATGCGATTATATGCGAGGGTTAAGTCTTTTAATTTTATTGCGGTCATTGTTTTGCCCACATAGCTATAAGCCAGAGCAATGCTATAATTAACAACGAAACTCCAACTCTTTTGCCTGCGCTCCAATAATACATTTTACGCGCTTTCTGACTGGCTGCAATTATGACAAATCCCTATCAACTCAACCACTTCGTTTTCCACTGTGAATTTGCGTGATGCACTAATTTCATGCAAAGCTTTTTGCAGATTATCGTCATGAATTTCATCTACGCTTTTGCATTTTTTACAAACAGTTAGGCTGATTGTATCTTTTTTGTCTGAATGAGAATGATTGCAAACTATATAAGAATTAAGCGAAGAAATGCGGTGCGCCAAACCAAGATTAACCAGTTTTTCCAACGCCCGATAAACCGTAGGCGGAGCTTTAATAGCACTATCCCTCAACAAGCCCAAAATATCATACGCACCAAGCGGCTTATTGCTGGCAAGCAATGTATCAAAAATTAGCTTGTTATTGCCTTTGATTATTTCTTGTTTCATTTCTCTATAGATAATTGGATAAACGCAGTGTGCAAGTAAATTATTTATTTAGATAATTGCAAGGACAATATATAATTAATTTTAGAATTGGCGTATTAATAGCCCAAGGGGATATTCCACTGCGGTCAATTGGTGAATTTACATAGGCAGAATTTAGTTTATTTAGGTTAATCAAGCAAGCTTAGTAAACGCTCTATTCCTAATTTATGAACTAGCCGTGTATTAAACTTATCTTGTAACCCAAAATAGAACTTTGGATATTTTTGCCGTATAATCATAGAATGCTCAATTTTCTTGATCAACCACCCTTCATCAAAACCGTCCCATAAGCCTATTACAGGATAAAATCCATGTCCTACATTTGACGCTACATGTGGGGCAATAAACTCAACAACATTCTGCAGCACATCTTCCTTACTCCAAGACTTATCTTTCAATAAGGAGGAAACATATTGATAGTCAGCATCTGTTGGTTCTTGATCAAAAAAAAAAAGATTTGCAAGTTCAACCCATATACGATGCTTATCTTCCACAAGCATACTCATAATATATTTATAACAAGTTTATTGAACAATTATTTCTCTGAACAATATATCATTAATCTTATTAGGATAAATTGTCTTATTAACTCGCAGCAGCAACTCTTCCCGCAAACGGTAAAGCCCAGCAGAACCAGCAATATCGCTACTGCGGAGTTCACGCAAATAGGTGTTAAAACTGTCAGTAATTCTAGGTATTCTACTTTCCACTGCGTCAATATCCGTATCGGCTGGCACTTCCATTGTCGCTTTCATTTTGATAAAGCTAGTTTGCTTGCCGCCTGTGTTTAAATTCACAATAAATTCTGGTAGATTGTAATAAGCAACATCATCGTCCTCATGCCCTGGAACTATACCAGGAACCCAATCATTGAGATTTTGCTTAACTGATTTTACACTTGAACCAGTAGTTCCGTGTGCGGCTTCTTCGCCTTCTTTGCCTTTTTTCTTTTTGCCTTTTTTGCTTTTATCATCAACTTTTTGTTGAGGAGCAAAAACACCACTAAAATACGCCCCTGCACCACCGCCAACAAGCAGAACAACAACAGCTATAATTATTATAAGTTTTTTCTTTTTCTTCTTTTTCTTGGCAAGCAGGGCTTCTTCTTCAGTTTCTTGTCCCTCTTCATGCTTTTCTTCTTCGTCTTTTTTGTCTGCCATATTTTCAAGCCCTATTTCTATTTTTTGTAGCCTATGAAATGTCCAAGCTCTTCAACAATGCGATTTCTTATCGCTTCACGATCAGAAACTGGCAATTCGTAACGACGAGCAAGCTCAGCATATTCATTGTCA